>ERZ791934.265-NODE-265-length-75552-cov-3.924381_pt1 | contig 75552 bp, 78 predicted proteins | sample MGYA00510125_ERZ791934 | MGnify/ENA primary metagenome ERZ791934 (study PRJEB30046, sample SAMN00993240) | human gut metagenome | study: EMG produced TPA metagenomics assembly of the A metagenome-wide association study of gut microbiota in type 2... | reverse complement strand
AGTATAAGCATTTTTATTTACCATTCAACGGAAACAGTATAGTTTTATAAAAATAGCAGTTATTCAAATTTCTTTTATCCTCATCATCTCTGCAAATCAAATCTCCCTGCTCAGCAGAAATACCGTTGACAAGATGCAGGCAAATCCGATCAATTCAGCCGCCGTAAAGACGGAGCCGAGCCAGACGGCAGACAGAAGCGCCGCGGTCAAAGGCTCCAGGCAGGCAAGCAAGGCGGCTGTCACCGGTCCTACCATGCTGACGCCCTGAACGAACAGGGTAAACGCGCCCAAAGTGCCAACGAAAACAATGATTGCAAGCAGGAGAGAAGCATAACCGTCCAAACCCGTCGGTAGATACCATGACCTGGTAATAAGGAAAAACACCAATCCGCCAATGAGCATGCCAAAGCCAGTCACCGGCAGGCTTCCCCATTTTGACACCGGATTACGTGAAAGCAGAGAATAACTGGCGGCTCCGGCAGCAGCGCCGAAACCCCAGAAAAGACCTGGACCGCTGAGTTCCAAACTAGTAAAACTGCCCTTCGTGGCAATGAGCCATACGCCGATCAATGCCAGCAGGATCGAAACGGTCTGCTTCTTTTTTGGCAGAGTCCGCGTGGTGATACAGATAAAAATCGCAATCAATACGATGGACAGATTCTGCAGCACTGTCGCCGTTCCCGAATTGCTCGACTTGATTGCCGCAAGATAGGTGTACTGGCAGAGCAGCAATCCCGCCAATGCAAAGAGCAGCAGCTGCACGGCCGTTTTCTTGTCTTTCACCATAGCCGTCAAGGTGCCTTTTTTTCGCGCGGCCGTCCACCCGAGAAGCAAAATCCCCGTGACGCTCATGCGGATTGCCGTAACCCAGGATGTGTCTATCTCATAGCTGCGAAACAAAGCCTCACTGCAGGTTCCTGAAACTCCCCAGCATACAGCTCCGACAACACAGCATAAAGTTCCTATTTTTTTTCGATCTTTCTCTTTCATTGACATACCTCACAAACATTAATCATCTTGACGTTATCATTATATAGATGTTAACATGAAGTGTATATCAAAAAAATGGCTTATTTTATCATTATATTGAGATTTGGAGGATTTTATGATTGTAAACCAACTGCAGCTGGCAGAGGATCAGCGCGAAATCATGCAGCGCATCACCCCCGGCTTTCCGGTATCCGTCTACCAGACCGATTTTTCCGCAAAACCATATAAATCTGTCATCTGGCACTGGCACGAAGATTTTCAATTCTGCTGGGTATATCGTGGTACCGTGCACTTTCAGGTCGTAGACCAAAGCTACACCCTGCCTAAGGACAGCGGAATTTTTATCAACTGCCGCCTGGCCCATACCGCAGAGCCTTTATCGCCCGATGCTGCATATTACTGTGTAGATACGCATCCCGACCTGATCTGTCCTGATGCAGAAAGTGTTGTGTACAAACAGATGGTGGAACCCTTTATCCAAAGCACGAGTTCTCCCGTCTTCATTTTTTCGGACGATACGCCAGAGGGAATCGCGGTGCTCTCTTCTCTCAAGAGGATTTTCACTCTATTTAACCAGGATGGACTTCTGGGCCGCGAGCTCTTCATTCAAAGTGAAATACTCAGGTTGTGGCCGTCCATTCTAAAAAGAGCGCAGAATGCGGGCAGCCCCGTCAGCGCTCTTGGAAATGAACGAATCAAAAAGATTGTCACCTATATCGAAGGACATTACGCAGAAAAAATCACCCTTCGTTCTATCGCTGCTCAGATTTTCCTCTCACCAGAAGAGTGCAGCCGGTATTTCAAAAAAATCATCGGCACGTCCCTCTTTGCCTTTATCAGCCAATACCGTATCAAAAAGAGCCTGGATCTTCTGTCCAATACCGAACTTACCATTGCCGAAGTAGCACAGCGCTGCGGATTTTCCACACAGAGCTACTATACTTCCTGCTTCAAAAAAATCAAGGGCTGCACGCCCAATCAATATCGCAGCAGCCCGACGCAGTATTTAAATTCTATTTAAGCCGGATGGAAAAGCGGCTATATTTTCCACATAGAGAACATCTCTGTTTTTAGAGGGTTCCAGAGTTTATTCACATCTTCTTCGATATTGTATACAATTCTGTTCACATCAGACTGTGGATAACTAAAATCCCTGTACTCATGTAACTACAAGGCTCCCACAGTTACTACTATTTGTCAATAGGTCAGTTATCCACATATTTTTGCAAAGTTTGCAGAGAGCGCGAAAAGAACAAGTTTTCCACATCCGTGCGATCAGTTCTTTCCTCACTGTCTGGAGCACTTCTCCGCGTCGATGGCAAGCACCACCATCAGAGCGTCCAAGGCATCCCCTGACTGGTTTACTTCAATGACATAATGGTCTGTCATGTGCCACAGATCCTTTGATATAGAAGCAACCTGATTTCCCTGCTCATCCTCGATCTGGTAGTCCCATTCAAAGAAATCGCCCTCTACATGCCAGCCATTGAAGTCGATGTTATACCTAGGTCTGAAAAAACTCAGCTCCTTGGACAGCGTCCCCGCCAGTTCTCCATTGATATACAGTTCGAACCTTGGCAGAAAAGTCAAGACGACCTCCTTCACCATCCCGACTTCCTCGCCGCCTGCATTGTAAATCGCCAGCTTGTGCCCCCACGACAGCTGCCCCTCTACCGTAAAGACCGTATTGCCGTTCTCGTCAAAGATGTCGTAGCTGTCCAGCCAGGAAAAAAACCTCTGCTTAAAATATAATCTCATCATTTACCTCTTAAAATCCACCATTGCAATCATACTTATATGTAACTATATTATACACTTCTATCGTATCTCCGTCAAACCATATGACGGCATGTGATCTTCACGATTATTTTGTGCTTTTGCCATGTTTTTGATTTCTCTGCACAAAGATAACTCTGCAGCATAGATCCAGCTCAGGTCAACGGGCATCTGCGAAGGGAGTCTTGTGCAAGGCAAGGCAATTTTACCCCAAAAGCACAAAATGACCGTGGCGGCAGCAGCCGGTCGGTCAGCAAAGACAAAAAGACGCGCCACAGTCTCCCATGGTCGCGTCTCTTTAATGCTTCTACGCCTCAATCGTTTAATGCTTATAACTTCCCGATCACATAATCGGCAAACGCTTTACAGGTCGCGCCGTCAGCAAATCCTGTCACGACGACCTTCTTTTCCTTTTCACAGCACTCTTCCAGCACGGCCGCCAGCTTGTCAGCCTTTGCCGTAAAGCCGATGTGGCGGATCATCATCTCTGCCGCCTTGAAGATACTGGACGGGTTGGCATAATCGCCCAGTCCGTCTTCCATCATACGGGGCGCGCTGCCGTGGATAGCTTCGAACATGGCGTACTGATCGCCCATGTTGGCGCTGCCGGCAGTTCCCACACCGCCCTGGATCTCCGCCGCTTCATCGGTGATGATGTCACCATAGAGATTTGGCAGTACGAATACCTGGAAACTGCTGCGGATATCCTTGTTGACCAGATTGGCCGTCATGATGTCGATGTACCAGTCGTCGGCTTTGATTCCCGGGTAATCCGCCGCCACCTCGTGACAGATGCGGGTGAAGTTGCCATCGGTCTTCTTCATGATGTTGGCCTTGGTCACGATGGCAACATTGTCCTTGCCGTTAGCCGCAGCATAATCGAAGGCGGCCTTTGCAATCCTCCGGGTTCCAGCTTCCGTTGTCACCTTGAAATCCATAGAAAGTTTACCAGGAATCTCCACGCCCCGGCTGCCCAGGACGTATTCGCCTTCGGTGTTCTCTCTGTAGAAGATCCAGTCGATTCCCTCTTCCGGAACCTGCACCGGCCGCACATTGGCATAGAGATCCAGTTCCCTGCGAAGGGTCACGTTGGCGCTCTCCAGGGTGCCGCCTTTTGGTGTGGTCGTCGGTCCCTTGAGCAGGACGTCGCATTCCTTAATGGCTGCCAGCACGTCGTCCGGCACCGCTTTGCCCAGCGCCGTCCGGTTTTCGATGGTCAGTCCCTCAATTTGCTTTAGTACAATGCGGCCAGCCGAGATTTCCTCCGCCAGGCTCACACGCAGCAGGCGCTCCGCCTGCTCCATGATAATCGGACCGATGCCGTCGCCGCCCACGATGCCGATGGTGATCTTTTCCATGGCGGCAAAGTCCTTAGGCGCGCTGCCCGTTTCCATTCTTTCCTGCCGTTCAAGCTGTTCTTCCATCAAAGACTTGAACTGCTGGCAGGCTTTTTCTATGTAATCCTTGTTCGTCATCTTACTTTCCCTCTTTTGCTACGTATTTCAAAAGGCTTCCCGCCTTGAGTATTTCTTTCTGTCTGTCCGTAAAACTGCACACCAGCGCAAAGCTTTCGCCTGTGGTCACGTCGGTCAGGGTCATCTCGCCGCTGTCCATACCTGCATAGATGTCCGTCAGCTTTAACTGGTCGCCCTGGTTCACCTTGTCGTAATCGTCTGGATTTTTGAAGGTCAGCGGCATGATGCCTGCATTGATCAGGTTGGCAACGTGAATCCTGGCAAAGCTCTTGGTCACTACGGCTCTCACACCCAGATACAGCGGTACCAGCGCTGCATGTTCTCTGGAAGACCCCTGTCCGTAGTTGTTGCCTCCTACGATGATACTCGTTCCGGCAGCCTTTGCTCTCTCCGGGAAGGTCTCGTCACAGACGGCGAAGCAGAACTGTGACAGGTGCGGAATATTGGATCTGTACGGCAGAATCTTGGAGCCTGCCGGCATGATATGGTCTGTGGTGATGTTATCGCCGACCTTGAGCACCAGCGGCGCTACCAGAACGTCTTCCTGCGGTTTGCTGTCCGGGAAGGCTTTGATGTTCGGTCCGCGTAAGATCGCAAGTTCTTCAGCCTCTTCAGGAGAAGCAGGCGGTATCAGGGCGCTGTCGTCGATCTTGAAGGTTTCCGGCACGGTGACCTCCGGCATGGTTCCAAGCAGACACGGATCGGTGATTTCTCCGGTCAGCGCAGCAGCGACAGCAGTCTCCGGCGATACCAGATAAACCTGTCCGTCAGCGGTACCGCTTCTGCCTTCAAAGTTTCTGTTAAAGGTACGAAGGGATACGCCGCCCGAGTTGGGTGAGAAGCCCATGCCGATGCAAGGGCCGCAGGCACATTCCAAAACTCTTGCGCCGCTTGCCAGAATATCCGACAGGGCGCCGCAGTCCGCCAGCATAGACAGAACCTGCTTGGAGCCCGGCGAAATGGACAGGCTGACCTCCGGCTTGATGGTCTTTCCTTTGAGCAAAGCCGCCACTTTCAGCATATCGAACAGGGATGAGTTGGTGCAGGAGCCGATGCAGACCTGGTCCACCTTGGTTCCTTTGAGCGATTCCACCTCTACTACATTGTCCGGACTGTGGGGGCACGCGATCATCGGCTTCAGAGAAGACAGGTCGATGTCGATGACCTTGTCGTAAACCGCGTCGTCGTCACTTGCAAGCTCTCTGTAATCCTCGCCTCTTCCCTCCGCTTCCAGGAAGGCGCGAGTCACTTCGTCAGACGGGAAGATCGAGGTGGTTGCACCCAGCTCTGTTCCCATGTTAGTGATGGTCGCCCTCTCAGGCACGGAAAGGGTTGCAACGCCCGGGCCGCCCCATTCGATGATGGCGCCCACGCCGCCTTTGACTGAGAGAATCCTCAGAATTTCAAGGCTGACGTCCTTTGCCGTCACAAAATCGCGGAGCTTTCCGGTCAAGTTCACCTTGTACATCTTCGGCATGGTGATATAGTAAGCGCCGCCGCCCATGGCAACCGCGACATCAAGGCCGCCTGCACCCATGGCCAGCATGCCGATGCCGCCGCCTGTCGGCGTATGGCTGTCGGAGCCGATCAAAGTTTTACCCGGTTTACCTAAGCGTTCCAGGTGGACCTGGTGACAGATGCCGTTACCCGGCCTTGAGAAATACAGGCCATATTTCTTCGCCATAGACTGAATGAACCGATGGTCATCGGCATTTTCAAATCCAGACTGCAGAGTGTTGTGATCTATGTATGCAACAGAGAGTTCCGTCCTGACCCTTGGAATACCCATGGTTTCAAATTCCAGATATGCCATGGTGCCTGTAGCGTCCTGGGTCAGAGTCTGGTCGATGCGCAGGGCGATTTCGCTGCCCACTGTCATCTCTCCGCTGATCAAGTGTTCCTTAATTATCTTTTGTGCTATTGTTAGTCCCATATTGATTGTTTACCTCCATGATATTGTTGTATGCGTGGTCGATATGTACCAGTACCAAGGTATCTACTTTATCGCCGTCCTTTGCAGCGATGGCGTCGTAAATGGCTCTGTGCTCCGCTACGGAGTCCATGATTCTGTGCGCCCTCTCCAAAGATACCCGTCTGTATTTCATCATCTTGTGATGAATCGGCGAGAGGATGCCTTCTAAGATGATGCTTCCGCATTCTCTGTAGATGATATCGTGAAACTCCGTATCCAAGTCCCGCACCTTTACGGCATCGTCCTTCTGCGCAAAGAACTCCTGCTGGTCAATGTTCTCTTTGAGTTGCTGCAATCCTTCTTCACTGATATTTTCTGCCGCTCTTCTCGTGGCGATGACTTCGATTCTCCGCTTTACCTCAAAGAGGTCGCGCACGTCATTTTCTGTTACGCCTACTACGACAGTGCCGTTAGGCGAATCTTTGATCAGTTTTTCGTGAGCAAGTCTGGACATGGCTTCTCTGATCGGCGTACGGCTGACGCCCAGTTCCTCAGAAAGCCTGGTCTCGCTGATGATCTCCCCATAAGCGTATTTTCCGCTCAAAATATTGTATTCTAACGTATCATAAACCTGGTTTGCCAGGGATACTGACTTGTATTCTATCATCTCTCTACTCCTTTACTCCTCACTTTTGGTTAACTCCTTGATTTTATCCTCAAGCTCCTTATTGGACAAGCTGGTGGTACGATCGTCGGCGTACATCTCGTCCACCCACTCCTTTAGCTTAACGACCAGAGGACTATCCTTGGTCACCTTCTTCTCGTCTGTCAGACCGTAATGCTCGTTGAGCCAGTAAGCGATGCCTGCAAGGCCGCTGGTCTTGCTGACCGCCACACCTGGCGTTCTGCCCAAAAGCTTTTTCGTGTTGAAGATGTTATAGATTTCCTCATCCTTCATCAAGCCGTCAGCGTGGATACCAGCTCTTGTGACGTTGAAGTTTTCGCCCACAAACGGTGTCTGCGGAGGGATGTCGTAACCCATCTCGTCTCTGAAATATCTGGCAATCTCCGTGATGACTGTCGGGTCCATACCATCCATGGAACCCCGCAAGGAAGCATATTCAAATACCATGGCTTCCAGAGGCACGTTGCCGGTCCTCTCCCCGATACCGAGCAGGGAGCAGTTTACTGCGCAGGCGCCGTACAGCCAGGCGGTAGAAGCATTGGCCACTGCTTTGTAGAAATCGTTGTGGCCGTGCCATTCCAGCATTTCGCTCGGCACGTTGGAATACTGCTGCAGGCCGTAGATGATGCCCGATACGCTGCGCGGCAGGGCTGCCTCTGTATACGGCACACCGTAGCCCATGGTGTCGCAGGCTCTGATTTTAATCGGAATGCCAGCCTCTTTTGATAACTGCATGATTTCGTTGACGAAAGGCACGACGAAACCGTAGAAATCGGCTCTCGTAATGTCCTCCAGGTGGCATCTAGGTACGACTCCAGCATCAAAGGCATCTTTGATAGTCTCTAAGTAATAGTCGACAGCCTGTCTTCTCGTCATCTGCATCTTCTTAAAAATATGGTAGTCGCTGCAGGATACCAGGACTCCAGTCTCTTTGATGCCCAGTTCCTTGACCAGCAGAAAGTCTTCCTTCTTTGCTCTGATCCAAGTAGTGATTTCGGGGAACCTGAGTCCCAGTTCCATACACTTCTCAACAGCCTCTCTGTCTTTTTTCGTGTAAATAAAAAATTCAGACTGTCTGATCAGTCCATAAGGCCCTCCTAATTTGGATAGCAGTTTATATAAATCCACGATCTGTTTCACCGTGTAAGGCGCCATGGACTGCTGGCCGTCTCTGAACGAAGTATCCGTAATCCAGATATCTTCCGGCATATTCATCGGCACGCGTCTCTGGTTGAATACAACTTTTGGCACTTCGTCGTAGTTGTACATGTCCCTGTAAAGATTCGGTTCCTTGATATCCTGCAGGCTGTACTTATATGTACCTTGCTCCAGCAAGTTCGACTTCTTAGATATTTCCAGCATATTATTACCTCCCAATTCCACTACTGTTCTTTAGCGCAATAACGTACTATAATCTCTTGTATACAAGTATAATTGTTTACAGTTTGTTTGTCAATATTTTTTGTATAATTGTACCAAAATTGTATTTCCGTGATGGTGTATAGAAAGCTTTTCATAATTAAATAATTATGTTAGAATCAAAGCGGAGCGTGAGATATGAAAAATTTGAGAGTTAAAATTTATGATTTGGTCAGTGCAGGGGGCGATGCTTCAGTATATGCCAAAGGTTACGATATATGTATGGTCTTTACGATTTTTGCCAGTTTAATGCCGCTGCTGGTTAAAAATGATACTCTTTTTCTCTACTACGTTGACAAAATCTGTGCCGCAATCTTCATCATCGACTATGTGTTACGATTTCTCGTAGCAGATTTTTTATTGGCAAAGCACGGTAAAAAGGCTTTTTTTCTCTATCCTTTTACGCCTATGGCCATTGTGGATCTGATTTCCATCCTGCCGTCTCTGATTATTTTCATGCACAACGGACTGAAGATTTTCCGCCTTTTCCGTCTCTTCCGCACCATGCAGGTCTTTCGGGTGGTCAAGCTGTTCCGTTATTCAAAAAATGTCACCATCCTGCTCAACGTGTTCCGCAATCAAAAAGACGCTTTGGTTTTTGTCTTCGGACTGGCCATGTCCTACGTGTTTATCTGCGCTCTAATCATATTTAATGTAGAGCCTGAGACCTTCCACAATTTCTTTGAAGCGGTCTACTGGGCCGTGATTTCTCTGTCTACTGTAGGGTATGGGGACATCTATCCCGTCACGACCATGGGCAGGGTGATTACCATCTTATCTGCCATCGTAGGCATCGCCATTATCGCCCTTCCCGCAGGCGTCATTACCGCTGGTTATATGGAAGAATTATCTGCGCAAAAAGAAAAGGATGACCATTAGGCATCCTTTATTTCACTGACGATAGCCATCCTAGCCAGACGGCCGTCCCAATTGATTAACTTACCCCTATAAAACATATCTCTGCCCAGTTTCCTGCTGTTGACAATGATATCAGTGGAAGTCTTCGGTTTTAAATCCATCTCGCTGCAGAAAAAGAACCCCTTCTCGCTCAGTCCCAACAAATAACAGAAGCATCGCGGATCTTCCGGCTTCGCTGCCGTCAGCAGGTTCAAAGCCTTTGCATTGGCATAATACACTTCGTGGGTTATAGCATCGCATATATAGATGTAGGAATCCATCTCATCCAATATCCATTCCCTGCTGTCTCTGGAAGACTTTTCTTCCACCGTTTTGCCCGATCCGTAGAAGGTATAGCGATTTTTCCCCAGCCCCTTGGATTCATATAAAGCCTGGTCCGCCATGTAATATAATTTGTTCATATCGTGTCCGTCCTGCGGGAACAGGGAAATTCCCACCGAGCAGGTCGGAGCGGCGTTTAATTTAGAGGCGTGAAGTGACGCCATGCTGTCAAGACAAGCCTTGGCAGTACGGCTCACCTCTTCCTCCTCTTGATAGTCGTATAGAAATAAAGCAAACTCGTCTCCGCCCAGTCTGCCTGCAATCAGATTTTTGCTGCCCATCTCTATGAGTTCACGGCTGAAATCGATTAAAATATGATCGCCGTATGTATGCCCAAGGGTATCGTTGGCTTTTTTGAAATTGTCCAGGTCTATGACAAAAAATGCACACTTAACATCTCGTTCTGCTTTGTACAGCATGCTTTCTACTTTGTCCATGAATGCACTGCGGTTTAAAAGATTGGTCATCAGATCGTGGCTTGCCTGTTTCAGCGCCTTTTGCAGTCGGATTGCATTTTCTAGTCTTTTGCGCACAACACTCGGCACCACCGGTTTCACCAGGTAATCATCGGCGCCCAGATTCAAGGCCTGTATTTCGGAAGAATCTCCCTCCATCGCAGTGATGGCGATGATGGGCAAGGTATCGTTGTGACACTCCATCCGCACCACGCGCAGAAACTCATATCCGTCCATCACTGGCATGCGCAGGTCCAGCAGAACCGCCATGATATCATGATGCGCTTCCATCTTCTTTAATGCGTCTTTTCCATTTTCGGCCTCAACAATTTCATACTGCCCAGAGAGAATCTTTGACAAGATTGCCCGATTGATGCCATTGTCATCTACAACTAGTACCTTTTCTTTCACTTCATCGTAATTCATTCACACACCTGATTTCACCTGTTATAGTCCTAATATTTCTTTCATCATTTCTGGTCGATCTGGTTTTTCTCTGTTGATTGAGAAGGCCTTGGCCGCTTCTTTTTCTGCATTGGCCACTTTATTCTTATTGTTGCCGTAGACAGTTGCAAGGGATTCTCCTTTATAGACACGGTCGCCTACTTTCTTATGTATGTAGATACCTGCTGCTAAATCGACGGCGTCTTCCTTCGTCGCTCTGCCTGCGCCAGTATGCTGTGACGCCAGACCGATGGACTTTGCGCTGATACCGTGAACAAAACCGCTTTCCCAGGCTACGATATCTTTTTTTACTGATGCACGTGGGAAACGGCTGTAATCATCAACCACTGCCGTATCGCCGCCCTGCTTTGCAATAAAACTCTTCAGTTTTTCAAGCCCCGCGCCGCTGACCAGCGCCTGCTGAGCCATGATCTGTCCTTCTGCATGGGTTTTCACCCTTCCTCCCAGGTAAATCATGATTCCGGCAAGGCGTAAAGATAGTTCCGTAATATCCTCTGGTCCGTTCCCTTTCAGGGTCTCGATGGCCTCGATGATCTCCAGGCTGTTGCCCACCGCCTGGCCCAGAGGCTGACTCATATCTGTAATCGCCGCCACAGTCCGCCTGCCGGCCGCAACGCCGATTTCGCACATCATCCTGCCTAAGGCCGCTGCGTCCGCCAGATTGTCCATGAAGGCTCCGTTGCCGCATTTTACGTCTAAGACGATGGCGTCACTGCCGGCTGCCAGCTTTTTACTCATGATGCTGGCGGCAATTAAGCTGAGATTCTCTACAGTTCCCGTCACATCACGCAGAGCGTAGAGTTTTTTATCGGCCGGCGTGATATGGGCTGTCTGTCCGATGACAGAAATGCCGATTTCATTGACCTGAGAGAGAAATTGCCCAGCCTCCAGTGCTGTCTGGAAGCCGGGTATGGCTTCCAGCTTATCTACCGTCCCGCCAGTAAAGCCGAGACCGCGGCCGCTCATCTTTGCGATAGGAACACCGCAGGCGGCCGCCAGGGGCGCCACGATCAAAGTGGTCTTATCCCCTACGCCGCCCGTAGAATGTTTATCTACTTTGATCCCCTTGATGCCGGATAAGTCGATATTATCTCCAGAATATCTCATCGCGTTAGTCAGCTCGAAGGTTTCTTCTTTATCCATCTTCTGAAAATAGATTGCCATGAGAAGGGCGGATGCCTGATAGTCCGGAATCTCCTCCGCTACATATCCTTTGACAAAGTACTGAATTTCTGCCTGTGTCAGCTTACCGCCATCCCTCTTTTTTAAAATGATATCATTCATATTCATTTCTAAAAAATCTCCTTTAAAAAGCTCTCCCCGATGTGCGTAGGCTCTGCGTCCAGATACTCCGCAATGGTGGCCCCGATGTCGGCAAAGGAACTGCGAACGCCTAAATCCATACCCGCTTTGATCTTCTTTCCCCATACCAAAATCGGCACGTACTCTCTGGTATGGTCCCATCCGCTGTGGACGGGGTCATTGCCGTGGTCTGCACAGATCATCAGCAGGTCGTCATCCTCCATGGCCATGATAATTTCTGGCAGTCTGTGGTCGAATTCCATAATTGCCTGACCGTATCCGATGGGATCTCTTCTGTGGCCGAATTTAGAATCGAAATCCACCAGATTCGTAAAAATAAAACCTTCAAACCGCTGCTTTAAGGCTGTGATAGTCTTGTTCACACCGTCCATGTTGTTATCTGTGTGCACCGCCTGGGTTACGCCCTGTCCGTTGAAAATATCGCTGATCTTGCCGATCGCATATACGGTCTTCCCCGTTTTCTTCACCTTGTCCAAAAGGGTTTCTCCACTCGGTGACACAGCGTAATCTTTCCGGTCAGAGGTTCTGACCCTCTTGCCATTCTCCATGATATAGGGTCTGGCGATAACTCTGCCGCAGGCCCAGTCGCCGACCAAAAGTTTTCTGGCCGCCTCGCAGATTTCGTACAGTCTTCCCAGAGGAATCACGTCGGTATTGGCTGCAATCTGGAAGACGCTGTCGGCAGAAGTATAGACGATGGGTTTGCCGGTCTTCTCGTGTTCTGGTCCCAGTTCTTCAATAATTTCGGTGCCAGAGGCAGGATAATTGCCCAGGCAGCCTACGCCAATTTTCTTTTCAAAAGCTTCCATGAATTCCTTTGGAAAACCGTCGGGATAGGTTTTAAACGGCGTCTTCGTCTCCAGTCCTGTGATTTCCCAATGGCCAGTTATGGTATCTTTTCCGATTGAAAGCTCTTTGATCTTTCCAAAGTCTCCCACTGGCTCGTCTATTTTCAGTTTCCCATCCGCTACGCCTGGAATATTTCCCAGACCCAGTTCCCGCAAATTAGGAATCTCAAAATTACTGTTCTCTAAAACAATGTGACCAAAGGTGTCCGCACCCTTGTCTCCATACTTTTCGGCGTCAGGCAGCGCTCCAACCCCCATACTGTCCATTACGATCAATACTACCCTTTTCATTTTGCTCACCCACCTTTATTTTCGTTTCGATCAAATATTAGTTCCGGCTGCCCTTCGAGGTAATCGAGGGAAACCAATTTATATTCTACGCGGTTCAGGATGCCTTTAATTCCATTTTTAAAAGCATCTTTGCCGTGCAAATGTCCGTATACACACAGTTTTACACCGTATTCTGTCAGCATCTCAGTAAAACCCGACCCCTGCATCTTGTCGTTGGTCGGCGGATAATGAAGCGCCGCTATGATGGTCTTGGCGCCGCTGCTCTTCGCTTCTTTCAGTGAAAACTCAAGCCGCAGCAGCTCTCTGTTGTAGATCTTCTGGTCGTGTTCGTCAAAGCCTTCCATACCAGGGCAAATCCAGCCTCTGGTTCCGCAGATGGCAATGTTTTCGTCTACCAGATAGCAGTGGTTCTGCAGAAAGTTCATGTCATCGTATAACCGATTCAGCTTCGTGACAGAAGTCCACCATAGGTCGTGATTGCCTTTGGTGATTACTTTTCTGCCCGGCAGATTGTGAATCCAATCCAAATCTGCGATGGCCTCTTCCTGACGCAAGCCCCAGGAAACATCGCCAGGTATGATGACCACATCTTCTGGTCCCACAAGGCTCTCCCATTTTTCTTTTACTCTTTCGTGGTGATTGACCCATCTGGGACCAAAGATGTCCATGGGTTTTTCTATCCTTTCATCGAAGGACAGATGCAAATCGCCTATTGCATAAATTCTCAAGGTTTATTTCTCCTCTAACTCAAGTAATGCAGATGAGTCTTCATCTGTAAGTGTCGTTACTTTGCGAAGCTTGCTTCTAATCATTCTCGATCTGGTTCCCACCAGCTTATCCAGGTCGTCATTAGCCTGGTTGAGTTTTTTCTGTGCCGCCGTTAAAACGTCTTCAAATTTGCCGAATTCATTTTTTACAGCGCCCAGAATATCCCAGACCTCGCTGGAATGTTTCTGTATGGCCAGGGTTTTAAAACCCATCTGTAAGCTGTTCAGCAAGGCAGCCATGGTCGTAGGACCTGCGATGTTGACTTTATAGTCACGCTGCAGTACTTCTACCAGCCCTCGCCTGACCACCTCTGCGTACAGACCTTCGAAGGGCAGGAACATGATGCCAAAATCTGTCGTACTTGGCGGTTCAATATATTTCTCTTTGATATCTTTTGCTTCAGACTTGATTACACGCTCCAGGTTTTTGCCCGCTGCCTCGATTGCTGCTGTATCTCCTGTATCGTAAGCGTCCTCCAATTTAGAATAGGCATCTGCTGGAAATTTAGCGTCAATGGGCAGATACACAAACTTATCGTCCTCTCCCGGCAGCTTGACGGCATATTCGACCCGCTCTGCGCCCGTACTCTTGGTAGTGACGTTTTCTTCGTATTGATCGGGGGATAAAATCTGCTCCAGTATGGCTCCCAACTGAATTTCGCCTAGAATTCCTCTGGTTTTTACGTTGGAAAGGACCTTTTTTAAATCTCCTACCCCTGCCGCAAGGGTCTGCATTTCGCCCAGGCCTTTGTATACCTGTTCCAGTCTTTCGCTGACCATCTGAAAGGATTGTCCGATGCGGTCTTCCAAAGTCTTCTGCAGCTTTTCATCTACCGTCTGCCGCATTTGTTCTAGCTGCCGGTTATTGTCCTCCGTCAGTTCTCCAATTTTCTTAGACATGGTGAAGCGGATATTCTCCAATTTCTGTTCATTCTCCAAAGACATATGGTTAAATTTTTCGTTCAGCTCATAAAGCCGCCTGTCCTGCATCTGGGTAATTTCTTTTTGATTGCCCGAGACCATATCTCCGAAGTTTTTAAAGGAACTATTTATGTATTGAATTGTCTCCACTCTGGATTCTTTCATCTCCCTCTGTACGGCAGAAAATCTGCTGTAGACGAAAAACAGCATCACTAGAGTCAGACCAGATAGTATTACCATGATGATTTCAATTGCTCCCACCCGATGTACCTCTTTCTTTCATGAAATCTATTTTTAAACATACACATATAGTATACCATTCTTTGAAAGGATTAAAAAGGAGAAATGAACAATATTACAACTCTTTTGCACGTAATCTTATTCGGTGACTTCGGTCTCCTGACCCTGACTCCCAGGTATCTGTTTCTGGTACTTTTTCCTATTATGGTATTCTTAGGAGTTTTTGGACAAATATTACCTAAAATTCCATTTTTACAAAAAACGAGTCCTCTGATCAATCAGTTTTTTTACGGCTTCATCGGTCTGGGCTGCACCACTGTGGCCCTGGCATCTTTAGATTACGTGAAAAGTCCTCCCATGAGGACGCGTATGATCTGGCTGTTAATCCTAGTCATTCCCTGTTCCTCCCAGTTGGCCATCATCGCAACCTTTGCCGCCATGGTTACCCTGCGCGTCTTTCTAGTCTATCTGTTTTTTTGTTTTGCTTTTATGGCCGCCATCTATTTTCTCATTTCCCGGATATATCCGTTAAATGAGGGATTAGTCAAAATATCCAATGATACGTCTTCTTTTAATCTGTTTCGTATTGTCAAAGAAGCGTTTTTATCTGTGGCGGAAACCGCATTGCCCTTTTGCGGCGGCAGCGTCATCATCAGCATAGCCGCCCATTTCGGTATTCTGGATTTCATATCGGAGGCCTTTGGCCCTTTTATGGAAGGGTTTCTCCATCTGCCAAAAGAAGCGGCCAGCCTCTTCGTGCTCAACATTCTCAAACGTGACTTCGGTTCTGCAACACTATTATCCCTTGCCGGCAAAGGAACCTTCGACGCGGTGCAGCTGATCGTCATGCTTATGATTATGACGTTCTCCGTTCCCTGCTTCAATTCCAGTATTCTCTTGATCAAACAACAAAAGCTCCCCAAGGCCTGTTTGATTTGGCTGGGAAGCTTAATCATCTCCATATTAATCGGCAAGATCGTCAGTATGATACTCTCCATATGCTTGTCCTAAGGTATTCAGATCCTCGAGAGAGCGCATGAGAACCCTCTGCATCTGCCCTAGGGCTTTGGTATACTGCTCTACGCTGATGCCACTGTCTTTATATTGTTTTTTCTCTGCCATTTCATAAAACTCTACGCTGAGATCACACAGCAGACAGAAGGATTGAATGCTCTTTTTTAATAGGTCGGCCAATGTCCTGGATTCTTCGTCCGTCTCAGGTATTTCGATGGCATCGACGTTCAGCGCTCGGGCAGCTTCCATATGGCTTCGAAAGTTTTCGATATAACCGCCGAATTTTCTCTTCTTAAATAACCCCAGCTTTTTTGCGTCCTTCATGGCGGCAGTCGTCGTCACCTGATATATTTCCATGATTCCGTCCCGATATTCCTCAATGAGTTGTTTCAAAGCGATTCTATAGTCCATGTTTGTTCCTCCTTGTGCTAAAACCATTGTACTACGTTTTGCAGCCAAAAACCAGTGGTTTGATCATATTTTTTACGAAGAGGTCAATCAAGATTTTTTATTTGCTATCGCCAACGCATTACCCTCTATTGGACCAAAAACGTTCAAAAGCGCCTAACAAAACTGGCTCGCATAGTGGGAAGAACAAAAGTCGTGACGAAGTTTCAACGTTTACAGCCATTGTCACAGGCTGAACTCCCTTTGCGGTGGGCACATTGTTAGGTGCTTTCGGCTATTTTTGTAAAATGACGAGTAAAGCTGCCTCACTATGATATGCTTCCTTCCATACATCTGGCGCTTCAGTCAACATGGTTTAAGAACCATGGGCAAGTTGACATTTCTTCGTCGGTTTACTATAATAAAGTTAATTTATTTCCCAATCTGACAAAGTAAAGGATTCTGCATCGATGAAAAATTTAGAGCAGCTAATCGGATCTACTGGAGCATCTGCCCCCATTGACTTTATCAAAAAAATACTGAACTGCCTCCCCCTAGCCGTAGTAATTACAGACAACGAAAACAAGGTGCTCTTTGCCAATCACTGCGGTACCGAGGTGCTTTCCCAGGCAGAAGATCAAGAACCGAAACAAATCTTCAGCAGCCCCCTGCCGCAAAACGCTTTACACTGGCAGAAAAAAGCGTTGATGCCGGACAATCATGTGGTCGGCTATCTCTATATGCATATTTCTGATCAAAATAGTGACGCTATGTTCAAAGGACTGCTGGATTCGGCCTATGATGGGATTTACGTTACCGACGCCAAGGGCAAGACCATCTTCCTCAATGATGCTTATGAGCGAATTTCAGGTATCAGCAGAAACATTCTTCTGAACAGCTATATGGACGATTTAGTGCGGGACGGGGTTCTTTCTGTTACTTTGACAAAAGACGTGGTTAGAAGCCGCAAACCGATTACCCTGAATCAGACCAACCAGAACAACAAAAACGTGGTCATCACGGGCAGTCCCGTATTCGATAAAGATGGAAAAGTTGTAAAAGTGATTACCAATGTGAGAGATATTACGGAGCTGGTGAACCTGCAGAAAGAACTGCATTTTGAAAAGAAAAGAAGAGCGCTCCTGCAAAACTCTCTCTTAGAGGAATCAGCAGGTGACAATGTGATCTGTAATAGTGAAGAGTTTAAAGAGGTTCTGGCTTTGGCCAAAAAAGTTTCTCGCCTGCGATCTAACGTGCTCATCCTGGGAGAAACCGGTACGGGGAAAGAAGTAGTGGCGCAATACATTCACAGGCACAGCCAAAATGACGCTTCTCCTTTTGTCAAAACCAATTGCGGCGCCATCTCAAAATATCTGTTAGAATCCGAACTCTTCGGTTATGCGCCTGGCGCTTTTACCGGTGCCAGTCCTAAAGGGAAAATGGGTTTGTTCGAACTGGCTGATAACGGCACCCTTTTTCTGGACGAGGTCGGCGAACTTCCTTTAGAATTGCAGACCGCTCTGTTGCGCGTGCTGCAAGATGGGGAACTGACCCGTGTAGGCGACACAGTGGTCAGAAAAGTGAATGTGAGAATCATTGCCGCTACAAACAGAGACTTGGAAGCCATGACGGCCTCAGGTGAATTCAGACAGGATCTCTACTTCCGTCTCAACGTCATTAACTTACAGATTCCCCCTCTGCGAGAACGCCGGTCAGATATTCCCCTTCTGGCGGAGAAAATGTTGTCCACATTGAACAAAAAATATGGTGAGAATAAAGTGATGACGGAAGGGTTTCTAAACAGCTTGCTCGACAAGGAATGGCCAGGCAATATCAGAGAACTCAATAACTACATAGAACGTCAATTTGTCCTCAGTGATGAAACGATACTCGACAATCCCGACAATACAGTTTCTGGATCAAACACGGGAGGCAATATCAGTGTAAAAGGTCTGCCCTCCATGCATGAGGCAAAATTAGAGCTGGAGTCTATTTTGATTGCAAGGGCCATGGAAGAAGCCGGCTCCACGCATAAAGCGGCTGCCCTGCTCAAGATGAGCCAGCCAACCTTCTATCGACGTTACAAACAGTTATTTCCGGATTAAGATTTTCCCAATAGGCTGCGGGCAAAATCCAATAGTTCTTTGCTGACGCCGTCGTCGATCATTACGTCTTCAATTTCTGGAATCATCGTCATAAGGGTGCCTTTGACGATACCGTTCAGCGTATCTTCCGCACTGAGGCAATTTTTACAGCTGCCCGTAAAACGAATCCAGGCAATTCCCTCGCTGAACGAACTCAGCTCTGCTCCCCCCAGGTGCTGATCCAAAACGGGATTGATGGCCTCATCTAAAATTTCTATGATTCTCTCTTCTACAGAATTCATTCCTCTTCCTCCCTACAAAAACTCCTGGACGCGGCGGTTTCCCTCCTCGTCCAGGATCTAAACGCATGGATAATTCTTATCACTTCTGCGATTTATTTGAACACACTGCATGCAAAGGCTGACACACCATCTGGAAGGCGACATTTACACTTTAAACATATGATTTTAGATTTGGTGCTCGAGAGGCCGCGGCCTTTCTCCACATCTTCTGCCGCAGAACCTCTAAGCCATCTCTGCAGTGTCATTCACAGGTTAATTTGCCGCTTTATACTTCTTAAGGGCGTCAATCAGCTTTGGTACGATGACTTTCAGATCGCCTACGATACCCAGATCGGAAACGTCGAAAATCGCCGCTGTATCATTCTTGTTGATAGAAATGACGCACTCGGCGTCCTCCATGCCTGCAATATGCTGGATGGCTCCGGAAATTCCACAGGCCAGGTAGAGGTTTGGCCTTACGGTCTTTCCTGTCTGTCCCACCTGGCGGTCTTTGGCAATCCAGCCCGCGTCTACATTGGCCCTCGATGAAGAAATATCCCCGTCGAGAAGATCAGCCAGCTCCTGCAGCGTTTTGTAGTACTCTGCGCTGCCGATGCCGCGTCCCCCTGAAACCAGCACCTTTGCCTCTGTGATGTCCGTCGTCTTGTGGCTCTGTTTGATGACTTCTTTGATCGTCACATTCATGTCAGCATCTGTGAAGGCAACCTTCAGTTCTTTTACTTCACCGGTCTTTCCCGGAACAGCCTCTATTCTCTGCATGACGCCCGGTCTGACCGTTGCCATCTGCGGTCTGTATTCTCTGCATACGATGGTTGCCATAATATTACCGCCAAAGGCAGGTCTCGTCATCATCAAAAGCTTTGTCTCCGGATCGATGTCCAGCTTTGTGCAGTCTGCCGTCAAGCCTGTATGAATTCTGGCAGCTACACGAGGCGCCAGATCTCTTCCTATGGAAGTTGCGCCGTAGAGCACGATTTCCGGTTCACACTGCTTTATCACCGCCGTCAATGCCTTGGCATAAGGTTCTGTCACATATTCTTTCAGCAGCTCGTCTTCTACATAGACGACGCCGTCTGCGCCGGCTTCAATCAACGGCTGGCACTGTCCTTTGATGTCTGCTCCCATCAGAACAGCGTAGACCTTCTGATCCAAGTCTGCCGCCAGCTTCGTCGCTTCTCCGATTAATTCAAAGGACACCTTGGCAATGCTGCCGTCCCTCTGTTCCGCTACAACGTAAATATCTCTACTCATAATTTAAGGCTCCTTTCAATTAAATAATGTGTTTCTCTGCGAGGCATTTCATGATTTCCTCTACGGCTTCATCCGGCTCGACATTGAGGATTGCGCCTGCTCCCTTAGCCTGTTTTGTAAAGGATTTGACCACATTGGTCGGCGATCCCTTGAGCCCGATGTGTGCAGGATTGATGGAGTCTTTAATATCGTCAAAGGTGATGACCGGGATATCCTTTTCATATGCGTCGACGATGCCGCCGGCGTGCATATATCTCGGTTCTGCCAATTCCTGCAGGGCCGTCAGCAGGCAAGGCAGTTTGACTTCAATGATGTGATAGCGGTCTTCATACTGCCTCTTTACAGTTAACACATCTCCATCAATCTGTACGTCTTCCGCATAAGAAATCTGTGGGATTCCCAGGTTCTCTGCAATCTGCGGGCCTACCTGCGCCGTATCGCCGTCGATGGCCTGTCTTCCCGTGATAATCAGGTCATAACCAATTTTCTTCAGCGCTGCCGAAATGATGATGGCGGTCGCACAAGTGTCTGAACCGCCGAATTCTCTGCCCGAAATCAGATACGCTTCGTCACAGCCCATAGCCAGCGCTTCACGAAGAGCCACGTCTGCCTGGGGAGGTCCCATGCATACGGCTGTAACCGTGGCGCCTGTCTGCTCCTTTATCTGTAAGGCAGCTTCCAGACCTGCCTTGTCGTCATGATTGATGATGCTGGGTACGCCGTCACGGATCAAAGTGTTTGTCTTGGGATCCAGCTTCACTTCATTGGTATCTGGAACCTGTTTAATGCAAACGATAATTTTCATACTTTTCTAGTCTCCTTTCTTCCTTTAGACAACTTTCATCGCACCTGAGATGACCATCTTCATGACCTCGGAGGTACCTTCGTAGATTTCCGTAATCTTAGCATCTCTCAGCGCTCTTTCAACCGGGTACTCTCTGCAGTAACCATATCCGCCCATGAGCTGGACAGCTTCACGGCAAACCTCATTTGCCACATCTGACGCCATAAGCTTTGCCATAGCCGCATAAGGACCATAATTTTCCCCGTCATCCTTGGCTTTAGCAGCTCTCCATGTCAGCAGTCTCGCTGCATCGATCTTGGTCTGCATGTCGGCTGCCTTGAACTGTGTCGTCTGAAATTTGGAGATACTTCTTCCAAACTGTTTTCTTTCTTTCACATATTTAACCGCCTCGTTCAAAGCGCCCTGTGCGATTCCCACCGCCTGGGCGGCAATACCGATGCGGCCGCCGTCAAGGGCCTTCATGGCAATCTTGAAGCCCTGGCCTTCTCTGCCTAATCTGTTGGCCGCCGGTACTCTCACGTTTTCATAGGATACTTCGCAGTTAGACGCTGCACGGATACCCATTCTTCTGATGTTCTCACCCACTGTGACTCCCGGCATCTCTTTTTCGACGACAAAAGCGGAAATGCCTTTGGTTCCCTGAGACTTATCAGTCATGGCAAAGACGATAAATGTGTCAGCAAAACCCGAGTTTGTGGTAAAGATTTTGCCGCCGTTGATGATGTATTCGTCAGAGGCCTCATCGTAAACAGCCTTTGTCTGCTGTCCAGCAGCATCCGAGCCGGCATTAGGTTCTGTCAAACCAAAGCAGCCGACCTTTGATCCGTCTACCAAGGGTCTTAAGAAGTTCTGCTTCTGTTCTTCTGTTCCAAAAGAATCGATACAGGAGCAGGCCAAAGATGTATGTACAGAAATGGTAACGCCGGTGCTGGCATCCACCTTAGAAATCTCCTCCATGCAGAGGGTGTATGCCAGATAATCTCCGCCCACACCGCCGTATTCCTTTGAATATGGGATTCCCATCAAGCCGTATTTCTGCAGCTTTGCCAAAAGATCTCTGTTGAAGACTTCGGTCTCGTCCATTTCCTCGGCAAGGGGTTTTACTTCGTTTTCAGCAAATCTGCGGAACATTTCCTGTTGGAGCAGATGTGTTTTTGACAATTTGAAATCCATATGATACCTCCATTTATTTTCCTTTGAACTGTGCTTCGCGTTTTTCAACAAACGCTCTCATGCCTTCCACTCTGTCGCTGGAGACGAAGGTGCTGGTATAGGCCTCCGCTTCATAAGCGACTCCTGAGTTCAAATCTAAATTCATTCCGTTATTGATGGCCACCTTGGCCATTTTAATTGCAACAGGTGCCTTGGCCATGATTGTCCTGGCGAATTTCTCCGCCTCGGCCATCAGTTCTTCAGCAGGCACCACTTTCTGTACGAGTCCGATTTCTTTCGCTTCTTGTGCGCTGATCAGCTCAGCGCTGTAAATCAGATATTTTGCCATACCCTTTCCGACCAGTCTCGGTAAGCGTTGTGTCCCTCCATATCCGGGGATGATGCCCAGATTCACTTCCGGCTGGCCAAATTTTGCCTTTTCAGAAGCGAATCTTACGTCGCAGGCCATGGCAAGTTCACAGCCGCCGCCCAGAGCGAAGCCGTTTACCGCCGCAATGACCGGCTTGTTGATGTTCTCTATGAGTTCCATGACCTTCTGTCCCTGGATGGTCATATCTCGTCCTTCGGTGCCGTCAAGGGCACTCATCTGTGCGATGTCAGCGCCTGCTATGAAAGCTCTGCCGCTGCCCGTTACGATAACTGTGCGAATGTCTTCCGTTTTGTCGATATATCTGAAGGCAGAATCCAGTTCACTGAGCACCTCGGTGTTCAGTGCGTTGAGGGCCTTTGGCCGGTTGAGGGTCACATAGGCAATGCCTTCTTTTTCCTCTAATAGGATGTTCTTAAATTCCATCTTTTACCTCTCTATACTACTTCTTTGTATAATCGTAAACGCCTTTTCCCGTCTTCATGCCCAGATGTCCCGCTCTGACCATTCTGCGCATCAGCGGCGCCGGCCTGTATTTGGTGTCTCCATATTCCGCATAGAGAACCTCCATCACTGCCAGCATCACATCCCAGCCGATCATATCGCCCAAGGCCAGAGGTCCCATCGGGTGATTGAGACCGAATTTGCAGCCGTTGTCGATATCCTCTGCCGTTCCGACGCCTTCTTCCAACATGAAAACGGCCTCATTGATAAAGGGATCTACCAGTCGGTTAACGACAAATCCGCCTTTATCAATGGATTTAATTGTCACTTTATCCAGGGTTTTGCCCAGCGCTTCTGCTATCGCAAAGGTTTGGTCGCTGGTCACATATCCGACAATCAGTTCCAACAGCTTCATGGACGGCACCGGATTGAAGAAGTGGGTTCCCACCACCTGTTGCGGACGGTTTGTGACGGAAGCAATTTCTGTAATCGGGATGGAAGAAGTATTGGAAGCCAAAATCGCCTCCGGCTTGCAGATTTCATCCAGCTTTTTAAAGATGTCCAGCTTGATCTGACGGTTTTCTGTAGCCGCCTCGATGACGAAATCCGCTGTTTTTGCGTCCTCTAATTCTACCGTGATGCACAGTCTTCCTAAAGCGTCTCTCATTTCATCTTCAGTCATCCGATTCTAAGCGACAGCCTTTTCCAAGTTTTGCTTGATCTTGAAGTAGCCTTTTTCAATCAGTTCAGGACTGATATCATTCATCATTACTTCTATGCCGTGGGTTATTGCAGTCTGCGCGATTCCGGAACCCATGGCTCCGGAGCCCACTACATATAATTGATTGATTTTCATCTCTACGCCTCCATTTACTCACAAAGTTCAAACATCATCGCCATCGCCTGGCCTCCGCCAATGCAAAGGGAAGCCACGCCGTATTTCACGCCTCTTCTTTTCATTTCGCGAATCAAAGTCAAGCTGATTCTGGCGCCGGTGCATCCTACTGCATGGCCTAAGGCTACGGCGCCGCCGTTTACGTTGACAATTTCAGGATCTAATTTTAAGTCCTGCACGCAGGCTGCCGCCTGTGCCGCAAAGGCTTCATTCAGTTCGTAAAGGCCTACGTCGTAACGGCTGATCCCTGTTTTCTTCTCCAGTTTTTCCACCGCGCTTACTGGTGCATAACCCATAATTGACGGATCCAGGGCAGTTGAGGCGGCTCCGATGTATTTCACAAGGGGCTGGTATCCCAGTTCTTCCGCTTTTTCAGCCGACATCATCAGCATGACGCAGGAACCATCGTTGATCGGCGAAGCATTGGCTGCCGTTACGCTGCCGCCTTCTTGAAAGATCGGCTTCAGCTTTGCAAAGCTTTCTACCGTTGCGCCTTTTCTGTAGGTCTCGTCGTGATCAAAGATGACTTCTTTACCCTTTACTTTGGTCTTGATCGGTACGATATCCTGGTCATACTTGCCTTCAGCCCAGGCTCTTTCGGCCTTGTTGTGACTCTGCACTGCAAATTCATCCTGCATCTCTCTGGTGATATTGCACATCTCCGCTACGTTTTCCGCCGTAACGCCCATATGATAATTCATAAAAGGATCCACCAGCCCATCGTGCAGCATACTGTCTTCAATCTTTCCCTGCCCCATTCTGTAGCCGAATCTGGCTTTCGGAAGAATATATGGAATGGCGCTCATGGTCTCGCAGCCGCCGGCGATGACCACGTCATTATCTCCAACCTGGATCGACTGCGCGGCCAGCTGCATGGCTTTCATGGCAGTCGCACAGTTCTTGTTCGGAGTAAAGGCCGGCACAGTTACCGGAAGTCCTCCATAAATGGAGCACTGTCTGGCAGGGTTTGCCTTTGTTCCTGCTTGAAAATGGGTGCCGATGATGACCTCATCGATTTCCGAAGGGTCGATTTTGCTCCTCTCCATCAGCGCCCTGACGCATTCTCCGCCGTGTACTGCTGCGGGAATTTTGCTTAAACTTCCGCCAAAGGAACCAGTAGCGGTCCGTACGCCTTCAACAATTACTACATCTCTCATCTCTTTTCTCCGTTTCTATTACAGTTTGACGTGGGCTAGATTTGCCGCCAGCTCCTCTTTCTGTTCCATATTGGATTCCCTGAGAATCATGATTCTCATGGCCTGGGGCGACCCTGCGCCGTGCATGGACTCTGCCAGTGCCGTTCCGCCGGACATATTTTCTAAGAGTCTGGCAATCTTGATGCGATCTTCGGCCGAGTATTCTTCGTTTCCGACAAAGTACTTTTTAATCAGCGGTCCAGTGACCGGAGAGTTGAAATCCCACTCGTGCGGCAGGGTGGCAATAAAGCCGCCGGCAATATCGTGGGCCAGACGTGAAATCTCATACATGTTTTTCGTGCAGTTGAGCTTCACTTCGTTGGCCAGAAGGGTATTTACATAGTAGCTGCCGGCTTCTTCTTTTACTCCCTCATAGGAACATGCCAATGAGCAGCAGTACATGGTCTCTGCCAAGTGGGTCATCTCGATGAGTTTATCTTTGATATGGCTGGCTTTATTCGCGCCGTTCATCTTCGCAATTAGAGAAGTGGCGCCGATCAATACGTCAGAGTTGCCTACTTTGCAGCCGCCGTAGTTCTGTCTGTGATAAGCTGCAAATCTGGTTACATAGTCCTGGGCAAACTCGATTTCTCCGCACATGAAGACTCTGTCCCATGGAACGAACACATTGTCGAGAACGGTCAGTGTTTCTCCTCCGACAATGGCGTACTCTGCGTTTCCTGTATCCAAATCTCCCTGCAGCCTTCTCTGATCATTGGTCTGACGTCCGAATACATGGGTCACGCCCTTTGCGTCTACAGGCACTGCACAGGCAACGGCATAAGCCTCATCTCCTTCAAGCAGATTGGTCGTCGGCAAAATCAGCATTTCGTGGGAATTGGCCATTCCAGTCATGTGTGCTTTTGCGCCTTTGATTACGATGCCGTCTTCCCGCTTTTCTACAATGTGCGTAAATAGATCCGGATCGCTCTGGCCGGAAGGTTTTTTATTTCTGTTGCCCTTGACGTCGGTCATCGCACCGGCTATCATCAGATCGTTTTCCTGCACATATTTCAGCCAGGCAGTGAATTTTTTATGATAATCCGTACCATATTTCTTATCTACGTTATATGTAGTGATAAAGGTGGCGTTCATGGCGTCCAGTCCCACGCAGCGCTGGAAACAAGTGCCTGTTTTCTGGGCAATCATTCTCATCATCTTCACCTTGTTGACCAGATCTTCTTTGCTCTGGTGAACGTGGGTAAAACGGTTTACTTTGGTGCCGGTCAGATGGGAGTCTGCCGTCATCAGATTCTGGTAGAGAGGGTCCTGCGCCAGTTCATAGGTCATGGCCGCAGAATTCACATGAGGTTTTGTCATGGGATGGTCTACGACGCTGTCGATCTTCTCGCCCATGTAATAAATTATCGGCTTTAACTTCTTTAAGCTCTCTTTGTACTGTTGTCCGTTCATCATTTTTCATATTCTCCTTAAACTACATTTTGCTCTTTTAACAACTGGATTTCCGAATTGCTTTTTTTCAAAATATCCTTTAGCACATACTCCTGGTGTTCGCCAAGGAGAGGCGCTCTCTCAAAGGCGACAGCCGAAGACTCTGACATCTTGATGGGATTTCCGGGATAAGTGATGCTGCCCAGAATCGGATGGTCGATATCGACCAGCATTTCTCGTTCTTTCAGATGAGGATCTGCAATCAGATCGTCGATGGTCAAAATCGGTCCTACCGGCACGCCTGCCTTGTCGAGTATTTCACAGATTTCGTGGGTAGTACGTTCTATCGTCCACTTTTCAACTTCCAGATTCAACTGATCTTCATTTGCTTTTCGCTGATAGTTCTCTTTGTACAGCGGATTTTCCAGCAAATCTTCTCTGCCCATAGCGCCTGTCAGCTTCTGAAAGAGGCTGTTGTTGGCCACAGCAATGGTCACATAGCCGTCCTTTGTTCTATACGAGTTGAACGGAGCTGAACCCAGATTGGCGTTTCCGTTTCTGGACGGCGCTACACCAGTCAGCGTCTTGGTCACCACGAAGTTTTCCAACGTTGAGAAGGCTGTATCCATCATGCCGATGTCGATAAACTGACCGACGCCGTTTCGTTCTCTGTAATAGAGGGCCACCATCAGAGCGTAAGCCATATGAATACCAGCAGAGGCATCCACAATAGAAGGACCCAGTTTATACGGCTTTCCGTCCTTTTCACCCGTTAAATTCATAAATCCGCCCATCGCCTGGCAGACCACATCGTAAGCTGGTTTCTTTCGATATGGTCCTGTCTGGCCAAAACCGGAAATTGAACCGTAAATAATCCGCGGATTCACTTCCTTCAGATCTTTATAGCCGATTCCCAGCTTATCCACCACCCCTGGCGAAAAGTTCTCCACCACGATGTCCGCCCAGCCAGCCATCTCTTTTACAATTTTTACGCCCTCCTCTGACTTCAGATTGAGGCCGATACTCTTTTTATTGCGGTTCAGATAAGTAAAGTAGGCGCTTTCACCATCTTTGACCGGTGCAAAGTGATGGGTGTCGTCTCCGATACCCTTTCGTTCTACTTTGACAACTTCTGCTCCGAGATCTGCCAGCATCATGGTACAATAGGGTCCTGAATATACCCTCGTAAAATCCAGAACCTTTATGCCAGTCAGCGGCGCTTTTGCTTTCACTCCTTCATCACCTCCGTATGATTTCTTCTGCGTTACTTTATATCGCAAGGGGCGTGCCAACGCAATAATGCCCCTCGCCGGCAGGTGATTTATCCGCTGCATTCCTCTAAATTCAACAGGTTTCCCCTTGACATGACCGCCGCGGCCCCTCCGAAGACTTAATTCATTTTTAAATCAAAACCTTTTCAACTTGAATGTGCAATTCAAAGTTGAATCGCAAAAAAATAACGGGCTGCAATTGCTGCAAGCCCGTCATCCAGTTATTGTTTACAATGATCAATTTGTTCTTCAGCAGGCCAAAAAGCCGCCGTCCACATATAGGACCTGTCCTGTCACGTAATCGGAGGCCTCTGATGCCAGGAATACTGCCGTCCCCGCCAGATCCTGCGGCAGTCCGAAGCGGTTTACAGGGATTCTCGACAGCAGCTTCTGCGCATAGGCCGTGTCTTCAAAGATTGGCTTCGTCATAGTCGTCTCGTAATATCCGGGACCGATAGCATTGGCGTTGATTCCGTAAGGCGCCAATTCGTTAGCCAAAGCTTTTGTCAGCTGGACGATTGCCCCCTTGGCCGCGCAGTAGGCCACCATGTTCGGCAGGCCCAGCTGGCTGGTCAGAGAAGCGATGTTGATGATCTTACCTTTGATCTTTTTTTCTATCATATGTCTGGCAACTGCCTGACACATGAAGAATACGTATTTCAACTGCACGTCCTGCACCTTGTCCCAGTCGGCTTCTTCAAATTCTAGGACTGATTTTCTGATATTGAGTCCTGCGCCGTTCAGTAAAATATCGATGTGGTCAAAACGCTGCACTACTTTCTCTACCAAGGCTTCAATTCCGTCTATAGAAGTGATGTCTGCTGCAATCCCCATTACATCGGCACCCGTCTTTTCTCCAATTTCTTTGGCCGCCCTGTCCAGGTCAGCCTGATTTCGGCTGGATAAGACCACGTCTGCACCGGCTTCCGCCAGACCCGTAGCCATTCCAAAACCCAGCCCTTTGCTGCCGCCGATGACGATCGCCGTCTTTCCTTTTAAATGAAACTTTTCCATCTTAACTCCTTTCACTGCCGCGCTCTCGCCGGAGCGCCTCTTCGACCAACTCTGCCGCATTCTCATAATTCAAATTATGAATGACCAGCAGGGTGGCCCTGTACTTTTCATTCACCATACATTCAGAAGAGCAGCCGTTAATCACTACGACCAGATCATAACTGCCCTCTTTATCCAACGCTTCCTCCCAAAGGGAAACCCGATACAGGCCTGCGCTGCTTTGAAGCAGCCGATTCCAGACCTTCTCTCTATCATAATAACAATTACATCCCCCGCAAAAAATGAGACCGACCTTTTTTAACATTTGTCCTTCTGTCATAATCGATATCACTCTTTATACTTATTATATTTTCTCGAAAAGGTCGGCTGGCTGATGCCCAATAGTTTTGCCGCCTCGTGGGTGGTTTTGCCCCGTTTCATGGCCTTCAGAACTAAGTCTTTTTCCAGTTCCTCCACCGCCGCATATAAGGAAGGCAGTTCTGCCGCATCGGTCTGATCCGCATTTTTCGCCGCTGGCGCTGCTGCCGTACGTTTTCTCAGGGTAGCGAAACTGTGCAGTACACCGGAATCATTAATCACGTACTGTTGTTCCACAAAATTCGACAGCTCCCGTATATTGCCCGGCCATGGCCTTTCCATCAGCCCTTCCAAAAAATGCGGCGTGGCCTCTTTCTGGCCGCCGTATTTTTCATTGAGCTGATTGATGAACAGTCGCGTCAAGTCAGGTATATCCTCTTTTCTCTCACGCAGCGGCGCCAATTCCAAGGTCAACACGCTGATTCGATAATATAAGTCTTCACGAAAGGTCTTTTCTTTTACCATTTGTTTCAGATTTCTGTTGGTAGCCGCAATCACTCTGACATCGACCGTTTGACTTCTTTCCGCCCCAATTCTTGTCAGCTCTCCTTCCTGCAAGACCCGCAGAAACTTGACCTGCATGTCCAGCGGCAGTTCTCCGATCTCATCGAGAAAAATCGTCCCTCCGTCGGCAATTTCGAAAGCGCCCTTTTTTCCTTTTTCACTGGCGCCAGTAAAAGCCCCTTTTACATAACCAAAGAGCTCCGACTCGATCAGCGTTGGAGAAATGGCGCCGCAGTTGATGCGAACGAAGGGTTTTTCATTTCTCTGGCTGTTGGAAAAAATATAGTCTGCAAAGACTTCTTTGCCTGTGCCTGTCTCGCCAGTAATCAGCACGGTGGAATGCTTCTGCGCAATTTTCTTCGCCGTGCGCAGCAGTTCCTTTGTCACAGGGCTTACGGCCACCACCTTGTCTTCTACTGTATTATAGCGTAAGCTTTCGCGATAGCAGATATTTTCTTCCTGCAGGCGGATAATCTCTGAAATGTCGCGCACATTGGTCACCGCGGCGATGACCTTTTCCTCTTCGTCGAAAACCGGCGTGCTGGTCACAATCACCTCCGTGCCGGATAAAAGATTTTCTGCCCGCGTGATGGATTTTCCGCTCTCGATTACCTCTTTAGAAATATACAGTTTCATCAATCCTTCATCGATCAGCTGGTCCATATACCGTCCTACAAAGCATTCTCGGCCTCTTTGAGCCAACTTCTCATAGGCTTTGTTGACATACAGCACCTTGCCTTTGTTGTCCACAATAAACACGCCGTCAAAACTGTTTTCAATTGCTTTTTCTAATAGCTGTAATCGATTCATATATACCGTCCTTTCATCTATTGCCTTTTGACAATCTTATAGAAAATGTTAAACATCAGATACCAGATAAAAATAGTGACCACGCCCATATACAGACAGGCCTTTAAGGCAAGCTGCAGATAAAAGTAACTGAAGGCAAAAACTGCTGCGCCGAGGACCATCGAGTAAACCAGGAACTTACAATTGACACCTCGTTTCAGTAGAAAAAAGAATACGCAACCAACGATAACTAAAAACAACCACATAGTCTGTCCCTTTCATAAGAATTATTATATCATGTGCATTCCGCTGAAAATAGAATCGCAGCACATGATTCAATGATTCCTGCCTTGCGGCAACGCCGTAAGATTGCGGAATCATTATACCATGACGATTCCTTTGAAAACACAATCGAACGTCATGATTCAATGAACGCTTCCTTGCAGCGAAGCTGTAAGATCGTGCGTTCATTATACCATCAAGTGTACCTGCCGCAACCTGATAACCAGGCTGCGACAGATCAATACCATTTCACTTAACGGTCCAGATATTCCTCTCTCGCATAATCTTCTCCGAAAATCAGCATTTCCCGTTCTCCCTCTGGTACGTTTTTAAACTTCCCTTTTGTTATGATGTACAGGATGATGCCGATTACAGTCCAAAGGGCGACCATCATCCACTCATGCATGCCCAGGCCTGCGCCAGGTCCGAACGGTAGATAGAGGACAATAAATGCGCAGGATGCGATAATTGCCAGAATGCCCATGAACTTGCCGCCAGGTGAACGGAACGGTCTTTCCAGATTCGGTTCTTTAAATTTTAGAACATAGAAGGCAATCGATACACAGAGATAGCCTACCACGACGCCAAAGGAGCTTGCGTCTACAAACCAGCTCAAGGCGTTTTTTCCGAGCAGGGCGCCCAGGATGCCGACGCCGCCTGTCAGCAGAAGAGCGTTCGTCGGTGAATTATGTTTTGGATGTAATTTTCCAAAGGCAGCCGGCAGCATCTTTGCTCTGCTCATGGCGAAGAGAATTCTCGTAGCGCCCAGATACATCGCGTTCCAACTGGTCAAAATGCCGCCGATTCCTGCGACGATAATCAGCGAACCAAAGATCTTAGAATTAAACACGTAGGTTGCAACATCAGCTACTGGAATAGAAGCGGCTGCTGTCACCTCTGCAGGCGCACCGAAGGCCACGCCGAGAATCATCAGGATGTACCATAACCCGCCGAGACAGATAGCAAAGATGACCAGCTTACCGATCTGCTTCAGCGGCAGATTCATCTCTTCCACAGATTGTGGGATTACATCGAATCCGACGAACATAGCCGGTGCCATAAGCAGCACGGCGATCAGGCCTTCGCTGCCTCCGTGAAAGGCTGGCGCCGCATTGGCCATGTCTCCCAAGGTTACGCCGCCGACAAAGAATACGATGCCACCGATTACAAGTGCGATGGCAGCAATGGTGTTAAACTTGGCAACGATGTTCATGCCAAACCAGTGGCAGGCAATGGTAAAAATGGTTCCTGCGATGCTGACAAGAAGCCAAGGCGCGTACACGTCATAACCCTCGATCGTCCAAAGATGCCCGATCTGGGGAAGTCCTACCAGATAGTCGATGGCGCTGCCGAAAGCAGGTCCTTCCCAAGAAGCGACAGCGACATAAGCAAAGCACATAGCCCAGGCGGAGATCCAGCCAAAGGTATAGCCTCCTGCTCTGTAAGCAAAGACCAGAGAACCGCCTGCCAATGGAATCGCAGGTGTCAGTTCCGCATAAGCCATACCGATGATACTGCAGAATACAATTGCGACGATAAATGCGATAATCGCGCCGACGGTTCCAGCCAATGTAACCCAGGAACCGGCCAGCATGACCCATCCCCAACCGACAATGGAACCAAAGGCTAAAGCCCATACATCACCTCTGCCCAGAGTCTTGGCAAGAGATGCTCGTTCGATGTTGGCGTTTTCCACGCTCTGTTTTTTCATAGCGTCCATAAAATAAACTCCTTTTCTTGTTATAATTTCATATTTTGATTCTTTAGATATCTTCATAACTGTTCTCAGCTATGATAAGCTGCATTTGCTTCTAAATCATCTTAACTACCTGACCACCAATACCGCAAAATTTGTGCCATTTTTATCCACTCCATCGATGGGCTGATGGATTCGTTTAAAGTTTAACAATTTGGCACATATTTTGCATTCTTCTATTTACAGCATTTGTTTCTCAAGTCAACATGACCTTAACCAAACTATTACAGAACAATGAAAGGATTAAGAAAATGCAAAAGTACAATACCAGCGGATCTAAGAAACTATATGAGGATACCTGCAGCTATCTGGTGGACGGTGTGAGCAGCTCTTTTCACAAAGCGGCTGTCGAAGAGTATCCAATCTGTATGAACTATGCAAAAGGTTCCAAAATGTATGATGTGGATGGAAACGAATACATCGATTATGTAGGCGGTTTTGGCCCTATGATTCTCGGCTATGCCAACGACTCTCTAAACCGTGCGGTAAAGGATCAATTAGAAAGAGGTTCTCACTTTTCCACTTTGACGCCTTCTCTGGCGCAACTGTCTAAAAAGCTGTGCGACATCATCCCCTGTGCTGAAATGGTCAGCTTTCAAAGCTCGGGAACCGAAGCCAATATGCATGTTTTCCGCGTAGCCAGAGCCTTTACAGGCAAACAGAAAATTGTTAAATTCGAAGGGCAGTATCACGGCTGGGCAGATGAACAGAAGATTACAATTTCCGCATCCAAGCTGGAAGATTTGGGAGATCTTTCTTCACCGAGCCGTCTCTTCGGTACAGCCGGTCAAAGACAAGAAACCTGCGACGATATTATCATCACACCGTGGAATAACTTAGAGACCATGAGAGAATTATTAGAAAAGAACGCTCATGAAATCGCCGCTGTCATTACAGAACCTTATATGTGCGACGAGGGTCCCATCATGCCTCAGCCCGGTTACCTGGAAGGCCTGCGCAAGCTGACCGAAGAATACGGCGTGCTTCTCATCTTTGACGAAGTAATCACAGGCTTCAGGCTCGCTCTAGGCGGCGCGCAGGAATACTTTGGCGTGACACCGGACCTCTCCGTCTTTGGCAAAGCCATCGCCGGCGGTTTTTCTCTCTCCATGGTCTGCGGAAAAAAAGAGATCATGAAAGTCGGCCATCCTTCCGGAACATTTAACGCAACGCCAGTTGCTGTAGCAGCCGCGCTGGAAACGATCAGGCAGCTGGAAACACCGGGTACATATGAAAAGTTTCAAGCACTGGGCGACCGCTTGGCCAACGGATTGACGGAAACGGGTAAAAAGTTCGGCGTTAAAATTTATGCTACTGCGAACCGTTCCATCTGTCAGCTTCAAACCGGCATCGATTACCCCGTCAAAGATTTCAGAGACTGCCTTGCTAACGTAGACTACAGCCTGTATAACCAGTTGTTCTTAAGGATGACAGAATACGGCATTCGCATTACCTCTGCCAGAGGCCGTCTATATCTGTCGACAGCACACACTGAGGCCGATATCGATCAAACAATTGCAGTATTTGAACAGATTTTATCTGAGATAAAATAATTATAAATCCTCAAAACCAGGAAAGGGATTGCCGATTTACGAAGCGTTTTCGTAAGCAGGCAATCCCTTTCTCAATCCATTTTATTTTTAATTTGTACTCTATATTTTATTTTTATCGTTTTTTCACTTTTCTTTCAATTCAAACTTGATTCAAAATTCTATGCATCTTTGAATCATATTCAGGAACGATTCATTTTTTATGCAAGGAATTCATTTGAATCGGATATACTATAACGAGGTGAAATTTATGTTTAAAAAATATGAACTAGTTGGATTCTTCTTTACATCCATTTTGGGCTGTCTGCTCCACTTCGTCTACGAGTGGACAGGCGAAAATATCATTGCCGCCATTTTCAGCGCCACAGACGAAAGCACGTTTCAACATCTAAAGCTGTTTTTCTTCCCTTACCTGCTTTGGATTTTTGTTGAACAGCGGAAATTTGGCTCTATTGCCAAAAACCTTCTGCCTGCCAAGGCCATCGGCGCGCTCTGCGGTACGATTTTGATCGTGGTCTTGTTCTACGGTTACACGGCTATTCTGGGAACTAATACTCTGGTACTGGATATCGCGGTCTTCCTCATTTCGACTGGGGCAGCGTATCTAGTCAGTTACATGATCGTCATGAATAAGCGGATGTTTTCATCCAAGGCTGCATCAATGGTCGGAGGCTGTGTGCTCTTACTCATGACCGTATCCTTTGTCGCCTTTACCTTCTATCCGCCAGACTTAGAATTGTTCCGTGATCCTACACTTTAAAAACATAAAAGAAGTGTCATATTGATGGCTATGTTATTAAGTCCAAATAATATACTGGCTATCTGGTTTACAAAGAATTAAGAAGTAGAGCTTGGCAAAGTCAGGTTTTACTTCTTTTTTTATGTATAAGAAATTGCGTTACTTAAAGAAATCATGTAGAATAGAAAGGGAACAAAAAATAAAGGTTTTAGGATTTCTATTCTAAACGAGTTACTATTTTGGGATTCGGCAACCATGTTTTTATCTCAATAAATTGTGATATTTAAAAAGGAGGAGAGCGAATGAAAATTAAATCTCATAAAATTATATCCGTTTTATTATGTTTTGTGCTGGTGTTTACCAGTTTCACCGCGGTTAGTTTTGGTGCTGTCTCAAAAGGAAAAATCAAGGTTTCTAAAGTAAAAATCACTTTAGAACTGAACAAGAGCTATCAACTAAAGCCAACAGCTAGCAGCAAGAGCATTTCTAAAAAGGGTTATCAATATCGGTCATCGAAGCAGAAAGTTGCGATAGTCTCATCAAAAGGAAAAATTACTGCTAAAAATCTTGGTCATGCTACCATTACAATCAAATCAATAGCAAAACCTAGCGTTATAAAAAAAGTAAGTGTTACAGTCGTCAAGAGAAAGACCAATGTCATTGCAATGGAAACTGGTACAGCCGCTAAAATGAAACTGACTAATAAAAAGGTTAAGAACAGTCAGGTAAAGTGGACATCGTCAAATAAAAAAGTGGCAAAAGTTTATAAAAACGGGATTGTCAAAGTTGTTGGAAACGGATCTGCAACCATTTCTGCAAAATCGAAGAAACTTACAGGCGGCAAAGAGACCTTTACCATTAAAGGAGCAAAAAAGGTGTCTACAGTTGCTGCACTCACCTTAGCTGTACGAAAAAATACTAAGAAAATACTTATTTCAAAGAATTTAACCGTAAATACCCCCATACATGTTTTAAAAGGTTCTGAGATTATTTTGGGAAAAGGTGCCGATTTAAAGATTGGGAAAGACGGTCAACTCATCAATGAAGGCAGAATTTCTAACGTAGTGAAAAAAGTATATATAAAGCGTGCAGGTTATACAAAGATGGAGGAAGAAACGAATACCGATCCTGAAACTCCTCCTGCTGATCCAGAGCCTCCTGTTACAACTCCAGAGAATCCAGATATAGAGAATCCACCAATAGTTAATCCGGATGAACCAGAGCCAGAAAATCCAGAAAATCCAGAGGAGCCTCCAGTTGATGTAACAGAACCAGAAGTACCTACAGACGAAGCTTTAGAAGAAACCAAAGAGCTTAATCCGTCAGAGGAAGAAGGCGAATTGGTGGCAGATGAAGAAAATCAAATTGTTATGGAGTGTGAGTCCTATGTAGAAGTGGCAACCTATTCTGATTTAGTGCAGTCAGGTCAATTGACATTAAAAGATGGATGCACTGTAATTGTTGGAGGGCAGCCTATTATAGGGAGTAAGGAAAGTGGATCACTCATGGGACTGTCACAGCCGGTAAACGAAGAAGGTCTTGCGGCGTATTGGACTTATAATGGTGAAGGACGGTTAGCACTGTTAGTTTATGGTAGATTAGATATTTTCACGTCTCAGGAGAATGTTTTAGGTGACTACTCAATATTCACTCATATAAAGGAAGATGATGTAACTATTTCACCTGAAATATCTATGCCTACATTAAATGCCTTATCCACAAAGACCCAATTAGTAATCAGTAATGGCAGTCTCTTTGTGGGAGGAGATAAAATTGTAAGTCCATCTGACTCAGATAGTGTATTCAATGTAAGTAATGGTCATTATTCAGACGACAATCGAGTATTGTTTTATAAAGGAAATAGTTGGATTAATAGTATGTGTTTTGGAACAGTTACAGTGAACCATTTTTATCCAGGGCTGATGCTGCAGAGTTCCAGCAGTGGAAACATCTATGCTAATCCAGTGCCGAGCAATTTAATATTTAATTGCGATAGCAGTCAATGGTATGATGCCGTTTTTAGTAATCATATTCCAGCTAGTGAAGGACTGTATCCAATAGATATAAACTTCCATCAAAATATCACTGCCTTTGCTGCTACTGAATTGGACCAAAGTACTAAGATTGAAGATGCGAAGCCCGGCCAAAAGGTCTATTTCATTCCATATATAAGGGACTATGTTGCTGTAAAATACGTTAAAATGAATGGCGTAGAATTGAACGGTCATACTGATTTTCCTACATTAGCTACGTATTATGAGTTTATTATGCCAGCCAGTGGTGTTTGGATCGGAATAGAAACGGAAGAATTCAAGGTATATAAAGATGGCGAACGCATTGATGGCAAATCGGCAAGTACCTTTTATTTTGACACCTTGGAGGCTGCAAAAGAATGGTATACAGGAGTTCAAATTGAATTTAACGGAACACGATACGACGTAACCTTTGAATGGGTAAAAGATGACGGACTTGTGTTTGGACGCAATCACTATATGGGAAACGTTGTTTGTCCGGAATTAGAGAAAGAATTTTCATATCCAGGGCATGTATCTGCATTTGTTACTCCAAACTAAATCAAAAGAACATTTTTAGATCGCATCATTCTCTAATTGTTTAGCACTTGACAATTTGCGAAGTACAACACCCCAAACTTTTTTAAGTCTGGGGTGTTTTTCATTTCAGCTTAATGGATTTCAATAGCACTTCTTTATTATACAATTCTTATTTTACTTGATTTAAAGCCTGGTCAAAGTCTGACAGGATATCTTCGATGTCTTCGCAACCGACGGACACTCTGATCAGCTCTGGCTTGATGCCTCCTGCAAGCTGATCTTCTTCGCTGAGCTGTCTGTGGGTAGTGGATGCTGGGTGAAGCACGCTGGTGCGAATATCTCCCACATGCACTACGATGCTGGCCAGCTTCAAATTCTTAAGGAATTCTTCGCCTGCCGCCTTACCGCCTTTGACACCGAAGCTGAGGACGCCGCTGGCTCCCTTAGGAAGGTACTTCTGTGCTCTTTCGTAGTCATCGTCGCCGGGAAGTCCGGGATATTTGACCCAATCTACCTTCGAATGCTTCTGCAGGAACTCAGCTAACGCCATGGCATTTTCACTATGTCTTTCCATGCGCAGATGCAGGGTATCAAGACCTTGGAAGGTGAGAAAAGCGTTCATCGGAGACATGGTGCATCCCAAATCGCGCAGCATCTGGGCTCTCAGCTTCAGGCAGAAGGCCTGCTTACCAAACTTCTCGTAATATTTGATGCCGTGATAGCTCTCGTCTGGTTCTACCATGCCTGGAAACTTGTCGGCATATTTGTTCCAATCAAAACTGCCGCCTTCCACAACCATGCCCCCTACGGAAGTGGCATGGCCGTCAGCCCATTTGGTTGTCGAATGAGTGACAATATCTGCTCCGTATTTCAGCGGCTGGCAGAGATACGGAGATGCCAAGGTGTTGTCCACTACAAGAGGGACGCCGATTTCCTTCGCTGCAGCACTGAACTTCTCAATGTCGAGAACAGTCAGAGCAGGGTTGCCCAAAGATTCGCCAAAGAGCGCCTTGGTATTCTCCTTTGCCAAAGCGACGATCTCGTCCTTGGTAATATCCTGGTCGATAAAGGTTGTCTCAATACCCATTTTCTTCATGGTCACGCCAAAGAGATTGTGCGTTCCCCCATAGATGTTGGCGCAGGCGATAATGTGATCTCCCGCTTCGCAGATATTCAGCATGGTAATCAGGTTCGCCGCCTGGCCTGCGCTAGCTGCAATTGCCGCAGTACCGCCTTCTAATGCCGCCATCTTTGCTTCTAATGCGTTGACCGTAGGGCTGCCCAGCCTTGTGTACATGAAATCTGCACTTTCCAGATCAAAGAGCTTTGCTACATCCTCAGCGTTATAATATCTGTATGTAGTATTCTGAACGATAGGCAGTACCTGTGGCTGCCCGCTTTCTGCCTTGTATCCTGCCTGGATACAGTTGGTATTGAATTTATAATCCGTCATTATTTCACTTCCTTACGATAAAATCTTTGCCTAATATTGTATAACATTTGGCACAGATTAGCAAGCACGACATACAATATGATGAGGTGATTTATTTGATAAAAATCTACGGCGTGTTTTTTACCATGATAATCGGTATCATACTGCAGCATACATATGAGTGGTCTGATAAAAATCCATTTATCGCAGTCCTGGCTCCTGTCAACAGCAGTGTCTTTCAACATCTGAAGCTGCTCTTTACACCGTACATGCTCTGGGTACTGGTAGAATATGAACATTATGGACAGTATGAAAAAAATTTCATCCCGATCAAAGCGGTTTCCCTCTTCGCCGGGATGTTTATCATCGTGTTGCTATTAAATTTATCCGTAAAGGCCTTGCGAAGGAATGTCTGCCGAATAGGTATGGCTGCTTTCGTAATTGCCACATTGACTGCTTTTGGTCTGGATTACTATTTGACTGCCAGCAATCTCCGCGTTCTGCCAGCAGCAAATCTGTCCGGCAGTCTGCTGCTCTTTCTCATCGCACTGGCCATGTCGTTTTTTACCTTTTATCCGCCTGACCATCCCTTGTTCAGCGATCATTTTCGTTCTTCGAACTGATACTGCAGATTCCGGCGATGGCGCCGAAGAGCACGCCTGCCACCGGCCAGATGATCCAGCTCCTGCCCCAGTCCTCCGTCAGGAAGCTGTAAGCTAAGTAAATAGCAACAATCAAGGGCCAGTAAATTGCCGCAACCTTGTCGATCAGTTTGTTTTTCTTCCTTTCAACTGTATAGTCGCCTTTTTGCAGGAGCACGTCGTAACACCCATAGGGCATGCCGGCTGTAATTAGAATGTAGACGCCTGCCGCTACGAATAATAGCAGCAGTGAAACGGCAGCGCCAATCTTTGCGGCTTGTGACTCGTCAAAGATAATCCCTGCGACAATTGCTGGAATCACGCCGATAATGATAAGGCTGACACCTATTGCCATTTTCCGTCCGAAAGTTGATCTTGCTTCCTCCTGCATTTTCCCAAATATAGTTTTAGCGCCCGGTTCCAGTTCAAAGACTTCTTGCTGCAGGTATTCGTATTTCGACATAGAAACCCCATTGACGATGAAAAGAACGACCGCTGCAGCAACCATGCCGAAAAGCACGATTAGTCCCATGGCTGTTGGCGCGGCAGCATCAGTTCGTACGCCACTGTTGATGAGAAGAATGGGAGAGCAGATGCAGAGCACTACGCCGATTCCAATCTTTCTGGCATACTGCCTCATGTCGTCCAGATACTCCTTGCCCCGACTCAAGTTGATTTTCATCGATGGCTTTCTCTTATCTTCGTTAATTGTAATGGAAGGCGCGGATTTCTCCCTGATTCCCAGTTCTCTGATTAATTCCTCCATATTTCCGAATTCCGAAATGACGATACCGATGGCTTCGTTCTCGCTTTTGCCTTCCGCTTTCAGTTCTACATATTTGTCTTCCATCATTGAAGCCATTTCCCCTTTTGCTTTTCTGACTTCTTCCGTGTCCGGAAGCTGTGTAAACATGCTGTCTAAGTAATTTAAAATAATCTCCATTATAGCTCCTTCTTTCTGATAAATCTCTCTACTACTTCTTTTGTCACTTGCCATTCCAAGCATTTCTCTTCATAGTATCGTCTTCCCTCTTCGGTTATCCTGTAATAGGTCCTCTGTTTGCCGCCGGATTCTCCTCTTCCTGCAAAGGATTCCACATACCCATTCTTTTCCAGTCTGGTAAAAGCAGAATACAGCGTCGTCTCTTTGATGATATATTTTTCTTCGGAAAGCTCTCTGATCATCTTGGAAACCTGGTAACCGTAAGAAGGCTGATCCATGAGCAGAAACAGGATGATGGTATCGTTGTACCCTCTGATAACGTCACTGCTAATCAATATTCTCACCTCAAGCTCTATTACGACTATAGTAGTACGACTGTCGTAGTAATTTATAGTCTCATCATAACACAACTACTACGACAGGTCAAGTAGTTAGAGAAACAAATTACTTAAGCCGTTGAATAACACCTTAAACCGTATGGAAAATACCGCAAAAGCGACGTAAATCATGGTATACTGTAAAAAACGATTATTGAAGGGAAGTGTTCTAATGCTGGCTTTGATTTGTGACGATCTTGCAGAGGATCGCAGAGTACTTACAGAATACTGCGCTCGCTACGGGAAAGAAAAGAAATTAAAATTACAGACCTTACAGTATGAAAATGCCGGCGCTTTACTGCAGAGCAAAGAAGTGATGCATGCAGACATTTTGTTCCTGGATATTTATATGGAGGGCGCCTCAGGTATTGACGCTGCAAACATCCTCAGAGGCAAAGGATATAACGGCACCCTCATTTTCACGACTACCAGCCGTGAACACTATGCAGAAGGTTTTGATCTTGCGGCTGCTCATTACCTAATCAAACCGATAACCTGGGAATCCTTCTGTGAGGCAGTTGGCCGCTGCAATAAAATTGGAGAGTTAGAGAAAAAATACATAAGGGTCAATATCGGACGTTCTGAACTGAACGTAGATGTTGATGGCATCCGCTATATCGAAGTCTACGGTCACAAGACCATCATCAGCACCATACGAGGAGAGATTAACGTTACCCAATCGCTGACAGCATTGGAACAGACTTTGCCCAGCGACACTTTTCTCAAATGCTATCGCTGTTTTTTAATTAATATGAATTACGTACAGCGCATTGAAGGGGAGGTCTTTCTTATGAAGGATAATCGCGAAATTCCAATTTCCAGAGATAAACGTTCCCAGATCAAAAATATTTATCTGGACTACCTATTCAGCAAAATGGAGGACGAGACGTGCTAGAATCTTATCTGTCTGCATTTTTAGTTACCTTTATCATTAGCGGCAGCGCTGCTCTGCTGTGTTTTTGTGTCGTAAGAGATGCATTAATAAAAAAATGGTCCATAATTCTGATCCAGAGCCTGATATTCGCGAGCCTTAATGGATGTGTTTTTTCTGCCTGTGTTGCACTTTGGGGAGAGGATTATTACATTTTCATGTATGGCGTGTGCATCCTGTGTGGCTGGCAGTATTTGTACAAAGTTACAAAGGAAAACCGCATCTGGCTCTTTTTCCTCATCTGCATGACCTTCAGCTTTCTCTTTTTCTGCGCGTCTGTCTCCTACCTGTTCTATGCCATCTGGATGCCAGCGGCGTCCTCTGGTCTCTATATTTATAAAGATGTTCTATTTTTTGGCTCGCCCCTCATTCTATTCTGGTATCCTTTTTACTGTTACATGCGAAAGCTCTATCTGAAGGTCAGGAGGCTGTTTATCCCACATATGTGGAGGCTCTGTATTCTTCCAGTGATGTTTTCTTTTCTGTTATGGCTGCAAAGCGTAATTCTTCCAGGAGATATGGTTGGCGTTGCTGTCAGCTGTATCCTGAAGGGCTTTATCGTTTTCTGTTCTTTCCTGACCTATTCTCAGATGTCCAGCGCATTGAATAATGCAGAGAAGGCTATCGGAGAACAGGAACGCAGAAAGTTCCTGGCTCATCAGTTTGATCTGCAGAAGACCCGTATGGAGGATCTGGAAGCTCACGCAGAGGAAATGAGAAGAATTCGTCACGACCGGCGTCAGCATGTAGAAGTGTTGAAAGGTCTCCTGGCAGAAGGTAATGTGGCAAAGGCGCGGGAATATCTGCAGGACTACGAGGATTCCATCAGCAAGAATATACAGCCGCCTTTGTGCTGCAACTTTGCCGCAGATACGATCTGCAGCCGCTATCAGGCCCTGGCAAAACAGTCAGGAATCAAGACAATCCTCTCCCTGTCTCTGTCTAAGAATCCCGGCGTATCCGGCAGTGATCTTGCCGTAATCTTAGGAAATCTCTGGGAAAATGCAATTGCTGCTGCCCTCGACGCCAGTTCAGAGCAGTTCATTCGACTCAAAGTCGTGGAGAAGCACGAAAAGATATTCATCCGCATGGAAAACAACTTTGGAAATATCGTGCTTCGAGATGATGGCAGATATCTTTCAACCAAGGCGGGCAGAAATTACGCTGAAGGCATAGGGCTGTCCAGCATCAAAGCCGCCGCGGCAAAGTACGGCGGCATTGCTGAATTTTCCCATAACGAAGATGTTTTTACTTCTTCCATCCTCCTTTACCCCAATTATACATAAACAAAGAAAAACTGCCTGACCGGCAGTTTTTTCTATGTATAATGATTTACTTAAACTTGTTTTCCGGCCACATAACCCGTGCGCACCGCTTCCATGACGCTGCCCACTTCGCTGGCGTCGCCGACAACATAGACCTCAGCACAAAGATCTCTGATCTCATCAGCAAGCTGATGGTTCGGTCTGTCTTTTGTGGCGATGACCACAGTGCCTGCAGGTATGATCTTTTCTCCTGCTGGACCTTCGACCACGACTTCCTGATTTCTGATTTCTTTACATTTCGTTTTCAGCAGAATCGCGCAGCCCAGTTCTTTGATGTGTGACTTCAGTACAAATCTGGTCGTTTCCACCATATTCGTCATCAAATGATCTGTCATTTCCACCACTGTAACATGTTTTCCTGCCTTTAGCAGATATTCTGCAGTCTCACAGCCTACAGTTCCGCCGCCGATGATGACCACATCGTCTGCTGCAGGCGCGCCCAGGAGAATCTCCTTTGCGTTATATACGTGTGCCTTCTCAAAGCCAGATATCGGTAAGGATGCAGGAATGACCCCTGTGGCAGCGATCACTGCGTCAGGCTTTAGGGCTTCTACATCCTCTCTGGTGATCTTTTTGCCAGTTACTACATGGAAGCCTCTGTACTCACTCTGCTTTTCCATATAGGGGATATAGTCCGCCAAATTTTCTTTATACGGCGGTACGACAGCCGGAATCAACTGGCCGCCCAGGCGATCTTCCGCCTCATATACCGTCACATCGTGACCTCTCATGGCGGCTACTCTTGCTGCCTCTATGCCAGCAGGGCCGCCGCCAATGACCATGACCGTCTTCTTTGTTTCCGCAGGAGGCAGAGAATCGTCGTTGTTGTCGTGACCTAAAACCGCATTGACAGAGCAAATCAGCTCACCGTCATTCATCAGCTGATTATCCATACATTTCTGACATCCAATGCAAGGTCGCGCATATGGATAGGTGCCGCCTGCAATCATGTTCGGCCGCTCTGGTTCAGTAATCATGCCGCGGCCCATATGAATGAAATCGGCTATGCCGGAAGTCAATGCACCTTCCGCCATGACAGGATCATAGGTTCTGCCTCCGGCGATCAGTGGAATCGTGATGGCAGGTAAGCCTCTGCCTTCCATATTGGGCCGCTCCTCACCTTCGGCAATCATGGCTTTTCTGACCATGCCAGCCAGAGGCAGTGCCATTCCCTTTGGCTGACCACCGGCCGGTATGTCTTCAAGTGTTGCAACATCGCTCCAATTGCAGGCGATGACTTCGATTGCATCGGCTCCAGCCTGCTGCACCAGATAGCAGTTGTAAAGTCCGTCTATCGGCGTGACACCGCCGTTGCGGCCGCCGTCAATGACGTTCATCTTGATCATGACAGGAAAATCTTTGCCGCAGCGTTTTTTGATCTTGCGTATAATGTTGCAGGCAAATCTTGCCCGGTTATATGCGTTCCCGCCATACTCGTCGGTTCGCTGATTGGCCGTAGAGGAGAAAAACTGGGCTACCAGATAGTAACCTGCTCCGTGAATCTCCACAGCATCATAGCCTGCTTTTTTTGCACGGACAGCTGCATCCGCATACTTATCTTCCAGTGCCACAATTTCGTCGTGGGTGAAAGCCCGCGGCGTTTCTCCCGTCAGTCCGGTGACAAAGCTGTAAGGCATCGCCACCTCTGAAGGAGCCGCCGCCGGCTGCCCCAGTGCATGGAGGACGGAAAGATTGGCGCCTCTTCCCGCGTGGCTCAGCTGGATGGCACATTTGGCTCCATATTTGTGAATGGTGTCCGTCAGCTTTTGAAATCCCGGTATGTATTTGTCATCGCTGAGGGCAATATAGTGTACCGTGTTGATACCCAAGGGTGGATCCACACAAGTTACTTCTGTGATAAGCAGGCCGGTGCCGCCTTTCGCATTGGCAGCATAGCGATTGATAATCGGTTCGGTAACAACCCCTCCTCTCCAGCATCCGTACCCATCGGCGGCAGCACGATTCTATTTTTCAGCTCCATCGTGCCAATTTTTCCAGGTGACAATAGCTTTGAAAACTCTGTTTGACTCATAACAGGTTCCTCCTCTCATTTGTGAACATGATTCGCTTTTATATTTTCATTATAGCACGGCATATCTTGCATTGCAATTATTTTGTGAATTTAATTCACTTATACGTTTCTGGCGATTGACAGTTCTGCTTTTTCAGTGCTATACTGAAAAACAATGAAGAAACAGAGGAGAATACAATGAACGGAACATCACCAAAGTACCAAAGAACCCACGAAGAATTAAAAAAACAGGCTCTCGACCTGTTTTTAAGTAAAGGATATGAAGCGTCGTCAATACAAGAAATCACACACAAAACCGGCCTCTCCGTAGGCGCTTTTTACCGTCATTTTGCATCAAAAGAAGCCATCTTTGCTGAAATCTGGGACGATTACGCCGGTGCCAACATTGAACGCACTTTAAAAGAGGTGGAAAAGACCACCTCCCTGCTCTCTGCCATGGACTATCTGCTTGCAGAAAACGAAAACTTCTCGAAAAATGAGACGACCAACAAACTGTACGCCATCTATGCGTCTCTTGCAGTCTCCCAAAAACTAGATACTTTTCCCCATATCAACCAGTCATCAAAGAAATATCGGCAGATGCTGTATCAACTGATTAAGAAATATTGTGCCGATTTTACGGAAGAAGAGGCGATTACCACTGCCAACGCAATGCACTGCTTGATGAACACCTATTCCATGCGCAACGCCGACGCTTTTCAAGCTTTTCACTTTGAACGGAATGCCTTCCGAAAGTGCATTCTCACACTGCTTCGTTTGTAAGATTAAATTCCTAATCTACGATATGGCTTCTCTCTTCTCACTCTTTCCTTTTCTTCCGCGTTGCTTTGCCAACGAAAAGGCAGCATAGGCCAAAGCGCCTACATTTCCTGCAATCATATCAGTAACAGTATCCACCATGCCTCTCTGCATGCCGCCTCCGGCCAGCTTGTCTGCCGTAAACTCAAAGATTTCCCAAATTCCAGCCCCAGCGCTGGAAAAGAAAAACGCGAAGCAGACAGCTGGAATCATCAGTTTTTCCAATTGCTTTTCGTCTGTAAGACCAAAACGCTTGAGCAGATATGTAATAATCATCATGCCCAAGGTAGCCAGCAGAATGCCGCTAAAAAAGTGGACAATTTTGTCATAAGGGCCGAAAGATCTATACAAATCCATAACTGATCCCATCGGCGAAGCAAAAAATACGAAAGCCAGACCGGCGTAATAAAGGCCGTCAGAAACTTTAAAAATCTTTGCCGCAATCAAAGCGGCCAAAATTGATCCGTAAGAGCCGATGACATTGGTCATCGGCGGATTGATCTCCAGAGCAAAAGCCGTTATGGCTGCTCCTGTCGTTGCAGCGACTAAGGCGATTAGCGCCAATACCCTTTTTTTCATTTCTATATCATCTCCAAAATTAATCTATTATGCAGTATAACATACATCAAAAGGAAAGAAAATGCAAAAATTTATCATATCTTCACAGTTTCGTGATATGATTGTTTTTGGATTTTTATGGAGGTGTCTCTTGCATATAGATGAAAAAAAGAAAAAATGGCTTTGCAGCCTACTGCTGTTCATCGTGATTACAGCTGTCATATTTTTTTTGGTCAAGAACGACTACGGTCTTTATCAGGCGACCATAGGAAAGGTCACTGCGGTAGAAGATACTCATGTAAAAACGCGAACAGGCTTTGACGGAACCCATGAATATGAGGAAAAGTATTACGAGCAGACGATTACGGCCAAGCTGATGAACGGAATCCACAAGGGAAAGACTGTGAGGCTGACCAATACCTATGCTGAATCCACGGTTTACGATACCAAATACAAGGCAGGAGATGATGTCTTCGTCGAATCTTTGGAAAGTTCGTCTAATGATGGCCCCCTGATTGGCAAAGTCGCCGGCATCAAGCGCGACCATTACGTGGTGTTGGTGCTGACCCTTCTATTCGGTCTCTTCCTTTTGATCGACGGAAAGAAAGGCACGTTAACTATTTTTAGTTTGGTTCTCAATATGATTGTATTTTACTACATGCTGGTTCTCTATAATCATGGGACGAACATTCTAGCGCTGTCCATCCCTATGGTCATATTCTTCACTGCCATGCTGCTGTTTTTTATGCACGGTATCAGTGAAAAAACACTGCTTTCTTTTGTCGCAACTATGATTACAGTCGCAGTAACCACGGCCATTGCAGCAATTGTCATGAAGTTCAGTGAAATTGACTACACATTTATGGATTACCTGCAGCAGCCATTTGATCCCGTGGACGCCGGCTATATTTTCTTGTCGGAGCTGCTGATCGGGTGCCTCGGCGCAATTATGGATGTCGTCGTCACCGTCATTATGACTGTTAATCAAATGATATCCCATACGCCGGATTTAAACAGCAAAACCTTGATCAAATCCTGTCGCAATGTAGGTGATGACGTGGTCGGAACTATGATCAATATCATGTTTTTTACCAATATCGCAGCAAGCCTGCCATTTTTCATCCTGTCCATGCGCAACGGCATCGCGGTGCTGACTATACTCAAATATCACGTGTTCTTTGAGCTGGCCAGGTTCCTGGTCGGGAGCATCGGAGTGGTTCTGTCCATTCCAATATCGGGATTTCTGGCTGCCTACTATTATAAACAGCAACGAAAGGCGAAAAAATGTTAATTGTACTTACTGCTATTTTAATTACATTAATCTTACTGATCTGCGGTGACAAAGGCTCCAAATCTATTCTTTCCACCGCGATGAATGCCGGCCTTCTACTGCTTGCAGTTTTTCTAATTTATAGAGGCTTAGATCCAATTTTGATCACCGTTGCCGCCTGCATCCTCATCGCCTGCATCACCCTCTTTATCCCGGAAGAGGCCAACATCAAATCTAAGACCGCCCTGCTCTCCGTAATCCTTGTCATCCTCGTCGTGGTGCCTTTTGTCTATTCTATTGCAGGCCGCGCCTCTATTCAGGGATTTACCAGCGAGCAGTATGAAATTACCGATTCTAACGGCTACACCAGGAATATCGGTATCGATATGCTTTCCTTACAAATTTCCGTCATGATCATCGCTTTGATTGGAGCGGTTACCGATATTGCAGTTGCAATCACATCGTCTATTTACGAAATACGCAGTTCCAATGAAAACATCTCCAAAGCGCAGCTTCTGACCTCTGCCTTCTCTGTCAGCAAAGCGGTGCTCAGCACTTCGATTCATACGATCTTCTACATCTATATTGCCGAGTACATGACCTTGATGATTCAGTATGCCGGCGAGTATTCCTTCGTCAAACTAATCAACAGCAAATCCTTCTGCCAGGAATTCATCTCTATTTCTATCAGCGGTATCGGCTGCTGTCTGGTGGTACCTGTATCCGCACTACTGATGACTTGGGTACTGGAGCGGAAAAGGGCGCAGACAGTCAGAGATATCTAAAATAGGTCCTGCTTCTTGCTGACCAGCCTCTGTATGTGAATTTCTTCTTCAGAAATCACATACAAGACGATATATTCTTCAATAATCAGGTATCTTCGCCCAGGCATCGAAACCTCATCCACGCTTTTACCAGGTAAAGGGAATTCAGTGAACAAGGAAATTCCTTGAAAAATACGGCTTCTTGTTTGTCTGGCAGGCGAGAGACTGCGTTCTGATAAGTAATTCAACAGTTCCCTCATGTCTTTGATGAAGGTGGTTATACTCCTCTGCATTCTTAAATTCTATCATCAAAAATAACTTGGCTTCCAAATTCTTGATTCTGTTCTGCAGTTGCTCATAAGTTTCTACGCTCAATGCCACAATATCGGCGTCTCCATTCTAGGTTAAATAGACTGGTTCTCCGGTTTCCCTGCAATAAGACGATAAATCTGCATAATCATTTCTGATATAACTGGATGATTTGATTTTCATTGTTAATTTCCAACTCTCTTTAAAATAGCAAGGTTATGATATTTTTCGAATCATCCCATGCATTACTAAATCTACGTTTCTTGTCAAAAAAAAGCTGCCCCTTCTCAGCAGCGATGGCCTGCGGGGCAGCTTTACTTTACATTCTATATTATAGGGTTTCGATTTCTTGCTCTGAAAGGCCTGTACATTCTGCGATAACCGCAAGATCGATGCCCTTTTGTTTCATTTTCTGCGCGGTTAAACGCACCCCTTCTTTCATACCTTCTTGTATTCCTTCATCAAACCCTTCACTAAATCCGTCTTCCTTGGAGAGCTCCCTGGCTTCTTCCTCTGTCATCTCCAAAAACAACATGTTAACGGCCTCTTCTCCATGTTTATCGAGAAATTCAGTCAGAATGCCTTCCTCTCTGCATTGCTTCAATATCTTCTGTACGACTTCGTTATTCATCGTGCCTTCCTCCGCATATTTTCAAACAATGGCAACGAATCTGCTGTACTCCCACAATATCTTGCATTTGTTCAGTAACTCCGTTGCGCTTCCTTCATTTACATTATACACCTTTACGGTCAGCTGTAAAGCAGGATTCTCTTCTTCTAGTCTATATTGGTCTGACAGACGAATCGTCTCAAAATCCGGTAACTCTTCTGTGCCGTTATACAGCACGATAAAAGATGGATTGGGAAGAATCAAAGCTTTTCTTCTATAAAAATCTTTGTTGGAAAACATGTTCTGTATTATGGTCGAAAAGTAAACCAGATCTCGGACAGCCATGTTTTCGTTAATAGTAGATTGATGTTCTACTAGAACGATGTAACGATCTTCAATCGTAAATGCGATATCATTCTTGATGGTTTTGAACAGCACCTCTTCAATCGTCTCAAATTCCAACGGCGTGTCTTCATCATAGTCTGCATCGAAAAGCGCATTATAAAGCTCAATCAAATTTTTCTTCTCGTTGAATAACATACGAAATACGCTGTCCTTATAATTACGTACTAAAGTATCTTCCTTTTTTTCTGTGTTCATAACGGCTATCCTTTCTGACTCATATCTGAAACAAGATCTATGTAAAATATTTACAATTACATCTTACATGAAATTCCGTATTTGTTCTATGAGAAAGAACCGCAAAATTCGACATCGCCCCTTGTGTCAAATCCTTAATAATTCTTAATTCTTCGCTCTGCTATTGACACCTAATACATATCATACTATGCTGTTTTTAAACAAACCAAAGGAGCGAGAATCATGCATATACTTTTCACAATCTCAATTTATGGATTTATTTTCTGACCCTGTATGTTTGTATTCGGTCTGGTATCAGGCATCACAAGAAAAATTGATGGCAATGAATATTATTACAGGCCGCTGCTGGTCTCGGCATTCGGTCTGATCATGACTTTGATGCCTTTATATGCGCACGCCTTTGCATAAGTTTTATGATTTAAAAGGAGGTTATTTACGATGAGCGTTAAGAAATCAAATTATCCCTTTAACAAATTAATCCTGCTTCTGCTGCTTTGCAGCGTTATCGGCATATTTCTGCCGTGGCTGTACTTCAATCGAAGTGTAGACTACACCACAGGTCTTGACTTCCTCGTTGCGCCGCTGTTCTTCTCCGGTCTGGTCGGTTCCATCATCCTCAGTCTGCTCAGGGATCGTTCCCAGATGGTTGACATCGTCAATCTGATCGCCCTGCTGCTGATTCCAGCTTCCTGTGCTTTCCAGTTTCTGACCTGGCATATCAGGGGGATTACCGGACGGCTGGATCTTGCCGTCAGCTTCAGCACCGCCCACTATGGGTTTTATCTAACGTTCTTCTCCTCTCTTGCAGCAGCACTGCTCTTTGCCGCCGGGTTGGTCAAAAGGCGCCGCCGGACATAATGCGGCTGTCAACGCAAAACGGCGCAAAGTATGCTTTCTTCAATACCTAGCGCCGTTTTTAAGCAGATTCGAGAGATAAATTCACCATTTTTAATGCAAAACAGGCACTGCAGACAGTATTTTTCTTTGCAAATGGGCGATTGTTCAAATTAAGCATCCACATTTTATCAGATATAGGATATTCATCAATCATTTCTTCATTCTAAATCCTTATTCCAACAAAAAAACGGCGTAACGGTTCCTAAAAATAGACGTTTGCGCCGTTTCGGCTGATTCCACCAGTTTTTATCACTAAGTCCGATTGCTCAGAACTCCTCTGCATGGGCCATGAAGAAGTCAAAATAGCGGCGCACGTTTTCCAGCTCCGTCCATCTCTTCACGACGACAGGCTTAGCGTCCAGATCGTAAATCTTCGCATGCTTTGCCGCCAGAAGAAACGGAGAATGGGTGGCGATGATAAACTGGCAGTTGAAGAAGCGCGCGGAATCCTCGATGAACTGCAAGAGTTCCTGCTGGTATTCCGCTGACAGACTGTTTTCCGGCTCGTCCAAAAGGTATATCTGATTCTCCTGGATTTTGTTGGTGAAATACATCAGCGCGCTTTCCCCGTTGGATTTTTCCGGAATATTCTTCATCAGATTTTTACGCACGAATTGTGAACCCGATTGGCGGCGGGCTTGATTGACTTTTTTCAATTGTTCGTAATCATCAAGAGAACGCATCTGAAAGTGGGTATGCTTTAAGTCCAGATACTCTTCCAGCAAGTCGTCTCTTTTGACGTCTACTCCATCGTTGATATTTCTTACATTAAAAATATAGTCGAAGACATCGTCACTGGTGATGACCGTGCTGTCTTGGTAGCCGTACTGCCATCGCGCACGGCAGCCGGCAACATAGAGGTCAAAAAAATTACTCTTGTTATAAGCTGCATCCCTGCTGGCAGAAAGGTGTTCAGCAATGACATTGATCAAAGTCGTCTTGCCGGAGCCGTTGCTGCCATAGAAAATCGTAATCGGCTCAAAAGAAAGCTCTTCTAAATCTTTCTCCGGAAAAATGTCAAACGGATAGAATGTATCATAGCAAGTTCTCTTCTGACCCCCAAAAAATCTACATTCAAATTCATAACTGGGCAGCTCGAATTCTTCCAAATATACCATTTTTACCTCACGTTGGCTTCCATCCTATATAGATCAGTCATAATCTGATGAATGTGATAGACCGCGTTGTCCACCTGTTTTTTTGCATCATTGATTTTGGACTGGACAAAAACATCTGCCAGGATGCCGTCAAAGAAAAAGTCAGCAAAGGTCAAAAATCCGCCGATGTCCACCTGAAAATTCAAGATGTCACTCACATCTCTCAGCTCCTTCTGGAAACACATGACCTGTCTCTTTGCCGCTTCCATCTCCTTCTGCGCGTTGCTCAGTTTCATGTGCTTGCCGATGCCGCCGATGAAGTCAAAGCCCAGCATATCGGCGATGCCGAAGTTAGAAGCTGCGTTCAGTTCCTCCCGCGCCCGGTTCAGATACTGCAGCGTCAGATTCCCTGCATTGATGGCTTCCCTGATTTCTCGTAATTCCTGTTCCCTATCCATTTAGAGTACCTTTTCCTTCCATTCCGCTTCTTTGAAGCCCGTTAAAACAAAATCGTCCCCGATGACTAGCGGCCGTTTTACAAGCATGCCATCTGTAGCAAGGAGGGCCAACTGCTCTTCCTCGCTCATCTCGGGCAGTTTATCTTTCAGCGACATTTCTTTGTAAAGATTTCCGCTGGTGTTGAAGAACCGCTTCAGAGGCAGTCCGCTCTTTTCGTAAGCTGCCGCTAGTTCCGCAAGCCCCGGGTGATTCGTTTTGATGTCCAAAAGCTCATAGCTCACATCATTTTCGTCCAGCCAGGCAAGGGCTTTCTTGCAGGTTGAACACTTGGAATAACAATAAACTCTCATCTCAAATCTCCTCCATCAATTCTCTCTCAAGCTGAATTTCACCCAGCATGGGATAGTCTTTCAGCGTCTTTTCAAACTTCTTCTTTGCTTTTGCAGCGTCAGTCTCGTCGTGGGCATAACGCACGGCATAGGCGTATCTTATCCTATGAGAGCTAGGATTCCCCTTTGCCATCTTGAGATACTTTTTCGTCTCCTCAGTGTAAAGGCTCTCGATCTCCTCCATCCTGCACGGGCCGATCAACTCCAGATACAGCAGCTCCAGCTGAAGAACATTCTTATAGAGGCCCAGCAGCGCCGTATCCTCAAGGAGCCTCTGCCCTGTTTCCCTGGCTCCGTCAAAATCCTTCTCGTCAATCTGTCTCTGAAAGCGGAAGACCTTGAGCCCGTCTATCAGAGGATTTCCCTTCTCGTCAGAATCTGCCAGATCAAAGTATTCCTCTGGCATGTCCCGCAGCCTGCCGCCGTCACTCTGCAGCTTATTGACCTTCATCTGAATCCAAAAAGCTCTGGCGCTGTCTGCATCTTTGCGAAAGATTTTGATGTTGTAACCGTCGTTGGCAATGCCGCCCATTTTCATCGGCAGCAGGTTCATGATTCCCAAATAGATGCCGACAAGGGCAAAGGGCAGCAGTATCACCTTGGCCGCTACCGTGCCTATGGCAAAAGCAAGGACGCAGGCAACGGCAGCAAAAATCAAGTTCGCCAAGCCGCCGCCCAGGTTATAGAGAACCGCTGGAAACCTACCGCCATCCATTGCAGGCGGATCCAGCAGACACTGCCCACCTGTGCCCGGAAGACTCAGCCTCTTCCTGCGGATTTTGCCCTGAATTTTAATCCACAGGACGCTGCCGATCCGGAAGGAAACGAATTTATAGCCGCTGGCAAGTCCTGCGACCAGATGACCCCCTTCATGAAGGATGATATGCAGGTAGAAGGATAGGATCAAAGAGAAAAATCCCACAGCAAACCATTCCAGGCTTCGCGTAGTGGAAAAGATGATTTCCGCAAAAAACACGCCCAGCACCGCCCCTACAATAAGCTGCAGCCAAGGGACGTTAGTCTTCTTTTTCTCTTTTTTCACAGAGCACCTCCATGGCATGGATGTAACCTTCAAAGCCTTCGCCCACAATCGTCTTGATGCAGGCAGACCTTACATAGGAAACCTGCCTGAAATCTTCTCGCGCAGAAACATCGGAAATATGTACTTCCACAGTGGGAATGCCCACTGACTTCAGGGCGTCCAGGATTGCCACACTGGTGTGGGTATAGGCTGCCGGGTTGATGACGATTCCATCATACATTCCATAGGCTTCCTGAATAACGTCTACGATTGCGCCTTCATGGTTAGATTGAAAAAAAGCGGCTTCCACACCAAGGCGGGAAGCCGCGCTTTTGATCATGCCGACTAAATCGTCATATGTACCTTTTCCGTATATTTCCGGCTCTCTGATGCCCAGCATGTTGATGTTGGGCCCGTTGATCACCAGAACTTTCATCATTCTCTCTCCTCATTATTATTGATAAAGAAATCGCTCCAATAGGAATAAGCGTCTTTCCGCTCCTCGTACATCTGATCGAGAGGCATCGACTGAGACAGCGGTCTTCCGTCCGTCTCCAATTTGTCCAAATCTCTTTTGATCCAGATGACGACGCCGTTTTGTTTGATAATATTATAATTGAGCTTTTTTTTGACGATACCGCCGCCAGTGGCGATGACCAGTCCCGTTTTCACACAAGCCTGCTCCAGCATTTCTGTCTCAACTTTTCTAAAGTAGGATTCGCCCTTTTTCTCAAAGATCTCCGGAATTGACATCCCCTCGTGTTCTACGATCATGTCGTCAATGTCGACGAATTCTCTCCCCATCCGATCAGCGATTTCTTTGCCCAGCAGGGTTTTTCCCGCTCCCGGCATGCCGATCAAAATGGCGTTGAGTGTCTCGCTCCTGACCTCATCGATGGCATTTTCAATTTCTTCGTCTTCTATTTTCTTGTTTTGAAAAAACTCACTGGACTCCTTGGCCTGCGCAACCAGCATTGCTAATCCGCCAGTTGCAGGCAGAGATTTTGCCATAGCATCCAAAACCAGCTTTGTCTTATTTGGATTGTAGATGAGATCCACCACGCCACGGCAGTTTTTGAAGTCGTCAAGATTGACAGGCGTTCTGCCGTTACCTGGATACATGCCCACAGGCGTTGTATTGACGATTATCTCACTGTCAAAGTGGCGGTTGATGTTCTCGTAATTATTTTCGCCTTTGCGAGAGATGATTACGATCTCAGACGCCCCCATATCAGCGAGCACCGTCTGTACCGTCAGGGAAGCACCCCCGCTTCCCAGGACCATACACTTCATGCCTTTGACATCGATTTTCGCCGCCTTCAGCAGGTAGATAAACCCATCATAATCGGTGTTGTAGCCTTTCAGCTTTCCATCTTCACTGCGAATTATGGTGTTGACGCTGCCAATGGCCCTGGCGGTATCAGAAATTTCGTCGCATAATTTCAGCACCGTTTTCTTATAAGGGATCGTAATATTGAAGCCGCCGTACTCCTCTTTCTTGAGCAAAGCTTCCAGCTCCTCTTCCTTCGCCTCGCATAATTCATATTCATAGTCGCCAAATTTGCTATGAATTAGTGGTGAATAACTATGTCCCAGCTTCTCACCAATTAATCCAAATTTTTTCATCTTAAATCTCCATATAACTTCCTAAATACTTGAACTCATGGCTCAGTTCCTCTAGCTGGTTGATCAGCCTTACGAATTCCTCAGAGTGTACTTCGGAGTCGATGTCGAAATAGAACATGTAGTCGAAGTCTCTCTGTGGAAGCGGACGGCTCTCCAGTTTGAAGATATTGATGCCCAGCGCGTTGAATCTGGCCAATACGTTATAAAGTGATCCCGGTGTATGGGATACTACTAACATTAAACTTGTCTTGTCAGCGCCAGGATAGATTTCCAGCTTTTTGCTGATACAGATGAATCTGGTGTAATTGTTTCCGTTGTCCTGTACGGCTTCCTGCAGGCAGGACAGTCCGTATAATTTGCCGCAGGAATAGGATGCCAGCGCTGCAATATCATTTCTTTCGGATTCGGCTACCATTTTGGCAGCTTCCGCCGTGTTCTCACAGATGGTTATCTTGGCATTTGGAAATGCCTTGAGATAATCGTCGCACTGCATGATTGCCTGCTCGTGAGAGACAATCTCTTTGATATCTTCTTTTCTGGTTTCCTTCTTTGCGAGAAGACTGTGGTCAATCTTCAGCTTGACGCTTTTTACAACATAGAAATTATACTTCAACATCAAATCGTAAATCTGGTTGACAGAACCAGCCGTGCTGTTTTCAACCGGCAGAATTCCGTACTGACAAAGCCCCTGATCGATGGCGGCAAAGACGCCGTTGAAATTCTTCATGTACATGATTTTCGGCATTCTGAAAAGTTTGTCGCAAGCCTGCTGAGAATACGCGCCTTCCACTCCCTGGCAGGCAACGGTGGCCTTTGTCGGGAATACTTTCGGCGTTTCTTCCAGTGCGGCTTTGATGGACTTTACCAGAGGGGTGTCCTGATTGGTGATCTTCCTCTGGTGGTCTTTGCTCATCTCCATAATAGTATTATATAATATTCTGGCGTAAGATGCCATATCATCTGAGGCCATTTCTGTAATTTCCTCAAGTTTTTCTCGTTCTCTGATGATATCGATGACCGGCAGGTTATTGTCCTGCTTGAATTTGGCGATGTTTTCCGCCACTCTCATTCTCTCTTCCAGTTTTTCTACGATTTCCTTGTCAATATTGTCGATGTTCTTTCTATAGTCTTCTATGTTGCTCATTTTCTTTACCTCTCTTATTTATCTGATTAAATCATAAATTACGATGGCGGCGGCCGCTTCTACGCAAGGTACCGCCCTCGGCACGATGCAGGGGTCGTGCCTGCCCCGAACAGCCAGCTTCGCATCTTCTCCTTTGGCGTAGCTGATGCTGTTCTGCTCTATAGAAATTGACGGCGTCGGTTTGATTGCCACCCGGAAAACCACTGGCATACCCGAAGTAATCCCTCCGAGAATACCGCCGTGGTTGTTGGTGCGGGTTTTTACCTCACCCCCATCAAAATAAAACTCGTCGTTATTTTCGCTGCCGCGGATTCTTGCGGCGTCAAAACCCCTGCCGAACTCGATTCCCTTGACGGCAGGGATGCTAAAGACTGCCTGAGCCACTTTGTTCTCAAGGCCGTCAAACATGGGTTCCCCGACGCCTATCGGCATGCCGGTGACGGTGCATTCGATGATGCCGCCTACAGAATCTCCCGCTGCTCTCGCCTCGTCGATGGCGCTGTAAGGATCTTCGCTGTTGCCGCCGATTTCCTTGATGACCGCCTCAACGGTGATTCCCACCGCCGCCAAAATCTGCTTGCAGATGCCCCCCGCGATGCAGAGGGGCGCTGTCAGCCTGCCGGAAAAATGTCCGCCGCCGCTGACGTCCTCGTGGCCGCCGTATTTGACGTGGGCCGTATAGTCCGCATGACCCGGCCTTGGGATATCTCGGATATTATCGTAGTCGCCACTGCGGGTGTTGGTGTTGCGGATGATCGCCGTAAGAGGCGCACCGCAGGTCACATCACCCACCAGTCCGCTTAAAAATTCGGGCTGGTCTGCTTCTTTCCTCGGCGTGGAATACTTGCTTTTCCCCGGCGCCCGCCGGTCCATAAACATCTGCAATTCTTCCATATCGATTCCGAAACCTGCCGGCAGACCGTCCAGGGTCACGCCGATCGCCTCTGAATGAGACTGGCCGAATATTGAAATCTTTACTTTTGTTCCATAAGTCGAAGACATGCTTTATACCCTTTCTATCTTGTCCGCCAGCTCAAGCGCTTCTAAATCAGCCCAGAAGCCGGGATAAGATTTGTTTACCGCGTCAGCTCCTTTCAGCGTGACGGTCTCTGTGCAGAGGATCGATGCGATGCCTGCCATCATGGCGATGCGATGATCGTTGTAGGAATCCGCCTGGCCGCCTGACAGAGCGCCGCTTCCCCGAATCACCAGTCCAGCAGCGAGTTCCTCGATGTCCGCGCCCAGAGCTTTTAGATTCTCTGCCACGGTCTTAAGCCGGTCGCTCTCTTTGATTCTGAGTCTCTCGGCGTTGACAATTTCTGTCTTTCCTGTGGCGGCCGCCGCGACCACTGCCAAAGCCGGCACCATGTCGGGAATCTGCCTCGCATCGATGCGGATGCCGTTCAGCTCCCCTTTTTTGACGGTGATCCCCTCTTCTTCTATATTTACAACTGCGCCAAACTGCGCAAGAATTTCCAAAATCTGTTTATCTCCCTGCAGGGAGTGGGGGTTGAGACCTTTGACGCGTATGCCCTCAGGAAGCAGTGCCCCCGCCGCCAGCCAGAAACAGCCGTTAGACCAGTCGCCTTCCACCTGGTAGTTTTCCGGTCCCTGATAGGCCTGCCCCCCTGGAACCAGATAACCTTCCGCCGTCTCAATGATTTCTATGCCGAAGTCCATCAGAACTTTGACCGTCATATCCACGTAAGACTTCGACTGCAGAACCCCTTTGACCACGATCCTGCTGTCCCCCGCCAGAACGGGCAGTGCAAAGAGTAGTCCGCTGATGTACTGGCTGGACACGTCGCCTGGAATATGATAAGTTCCGCTGGTCAACTGTCCTTCTATGGTAAAAGGCACGGACCCCTGGGGACTCAGCCTGCAGCCGTGAGCAATCAGTTCCTCGTAAAGTGGACTTAAGGGACGCTCAGGCAGCCGTCCTTCCGGATAAAAGGATGCCTTATGTCCCAGCGCGCCCATGACGGGAAGCAGGAATCGCAAGGTCGATCCGCTTTCGCCGCAGTACATCTCTTCCCTGCCGTCCTTCACCGCCTCAAGGCATTTTCTCGTGGCGGCGATGTCCTTGGACTCTGCCTGGCAGATCACCTGGCAGGGCTTTGTCGAAAGAGCAGCACAGATCAGCGCTCTATGGGCGTCCGATTTTGACGGTATGATGTCTATCTTTCGCATAACAGTTCTCCCAGCTCTTCTGTCGTCAGGCGCTGAAGTCTGCATTTTCCAATTCCTTCAGGCACCACGATGTCGATGTAATTTCCTTTTCTCTTTTTGTCAGCCATACAGATATCATATAATATTTTGCCCGGTTGTGCAACGGTCAGATCAAAATCGTACATACGAAGCAGGCTGGTGATCTGCTCTGCCGTTTCCCGGCTGCACCATCCCTGTTCTGCTGACAGGTCTGACATCATCGCCATTCCCTTGGCCACTGCCCGCCCGTGGCTGACCGCAAAATCCGTCGCCTTTTCTATGGCGTGGCCGATGGTGTGCCCGAAGTTGAGCAGCTGTCTGACACCGGTATCCAGTTCGTCCTCTTCTACAAACTTTTTCTTAATGGCAACACAGCGCTGGATGATGCCTTCCATGCGGTTTTCGGCGGCCTCTCTGTCCTGCAGCAGTTCAAAGAGGGCTGCGTCGGCAATGCAGCCGTATTTGATCACTTCTGCCATGCCGTCCTGCCAGACATCTTCCGGCAAACTGTCGAGAAGTCTCGCGTCCTGGCAGACCAGGGCCGGCTGATGGAAGGCGCCCGCCAGGTTTTTTCCTGCCGGCAGATTGATGGCCGTCTTCCCGCCTACGGAGGAGTCCACCGCCGCCAGCAATGTGGTTGGCACCTGGATTACTTTGATGCCTCTCAGATAAGTGGCTGCTGCAAAACCGGTCAGATCGCCTACGACGCCGCCGCCCAGGGCGACCAGAGCGTCAGACCGGGTCAGGGGAATCTCAGCCAGGAAATTCAAAAGTTCCAGATAGGTCTGGCCGCTTTTGGACTCCTCTCCCGGCGGTACTACATAGCTTTTCACTTCGAAGCCTGCGTTTCGGAGGCTTTCCATGCATCTGTCCAGATATAGTTTTTCTACGTTTTTGTCTGTTACTACGACGAGGCTGTCGCCTTTGATGATTTTTCTTGCTTCACTTCCAAGCTGTTCAAGTCGCATAATTTATCTACCTTGCTCTTGCATTCCTTTCCTTCTTTCAGCAGACGGATCAATTCTTCGGGGTCGTTGTCTTCCAGAGCCTGCTGGTATTTCTGCAGTTCCGCGATCAAAGCCGCCAGCTCCGCGCCCAGGTTATCTCTATTCTCGATGAAAAGCTCCGTCCACATCTTCTCGTCCAGGTAGGCTACTCTGGTAAAATCCTTGTAGCTTCCGGCTGAGACCATATTCTTATTGTGCAAAATTGCAGTTTTGCTTTTGATAAATCCGTTGGAAACAATGTGGGGCATCTGTGATGTGAAGGCGATGACTTTGTCGTGTTCTTCCGCAGTGGAGAAGGAAATTCTTCCGAATCCCGCCATCTGCAGGATCTTCTTCACTTTGCACATCAGGTTCAGATTGTTGTGATCGTCCGGCACCAGGATGAAGGGCGCGTCGTCAAAGAGGTCCGCGCTGCTGTGCTTGAATCCGCCCTTTTCTTTTCCTGCCATGGGATGCCCGCCCAGATAATTGATTCCGTACCTGCGGGCCATGTCATAACCTGCCTTGCATACGTTGCGCTTTGTTCCGCAGCAGTCGATGATGATTGTTTCTCTTGACAGTCTGGGTGCATTCTGTTCCATCCACTTGATTGCTTCCACCGGAGTGATTGCGATAAAGATGACGTCACACTTGCTAAAGTGTGCTTCATCCAGTTCTCCATCGATGGCCTCCGCCATCTTGGCAAATTCAGTAGTCAGATTGTTTTGGTCGCTCCCCAGAACTGTAGCACCGGCTTTTTTATAGGCTTTTGCAAGAGATCCTCCGATCAGCCCTAGTCCTACAATTCCGATATTCATTTAGATCACCTCTCTTATCTTTCTTACCTGGTCCATAACGTCTTTGAACTGTGCCGGAGTCAGTGACTGCGGTCCGTCGCAGAGCGCCTTTGCCGGGTTATTATGGACTTCTATCATCAGGCCGTCTGCGCCGCATGCGGTCGCCGCCAATGCCATAGGTTTTACAAGGTTTGCATGACCCGTCGCGTGGCTCGGGTCGATGACCACTGGCAGATGAGTCAGGCTATGAAGCACCGGCACTGCCGAAAGGTCCAAAGTATTTCTGGTGTAAGTCTCAAAGGTTCTGATGCCTCTCTCGCAGAGGATGATGTTCTCGTTGCCGCCTGCCATGATGTATTCGGCACTCATCAAAAGCTCCTTGAGGGTGTTGGCAAGACCCCTCTTGAGGAGGATGGTCTTCTTGGTTCTGCCTAGTTCCTTGAGCATTTCGAAGTTCTGCATGTTTCTTGCGCCGACCTGGATGACGTCTACGTCTTCGAAAAGCGGAAGGTGGTTGGCGTTCATGATCTCTGTGACGATGGGAAGGCCGGTGGCTTTTTTCGCCTCCAGCAGCAGCTCGATGCCCTCTGCCTTCATACCCTGGAAGTCGTAGGGGGAAGTTCTCGGTTTGAAGGCGCCGCCTCTGAGCATGGTGGCTCCGGCAGCCTTGACGCCTTCTGCCACTTCTCTGATCTGCTCTGGGGTCTCTACGGAACACGGTCCCGCGATGACTGCGAAATGTCCGCCGCCGCATTTTGCGCCCAACACGTCGATGACGGAGTCTTCCGGATGGAACTTCCTGTTGGCGCTCTTGAATGGATCAGAAATCAGTGTTACCTTTTCTACGATGTCTAAAAGCTCCAGCATCTCTACGTCGATGCCGCTGGTATCTCCGATGAGTCCCAGAACTGTCTGGTATGCGCCGATAAACTCGTGTACCTGCACGCCCTGCGCCTCGAACCATTGAATCAATTGGATTCTCTGTTCCTCTGTTGTTTCTGGTTTTAAAGTAGTGATCATGTCTTTACCTCTCTCTTTCTCTTGCCTTCAAAATCTGCCTCGGGCGAATCGCCTCCGGCCTGTCTTCTAATGTCATGGCTTCTGCCATTCTCTTCGGGGAAAAATGAAAAAACTCCTGTGGCCGGTAAGCTACAGGAGTTTTTCAAGTAATTTGTCATTATTTTAGGATTTTAATTATAGACAATCACTCAAAACTTTTTTGTGCAGCAAAACCGACTTTTCCCTTGCGCTAAAGAAAAAGTAATAAAAGTAATATTCTGCTGCGAAATATAAGTTTCTCATGACTGTGGATTCCCTTCTTGGATTTGATGTTACTACTTTAACATATCCTTTTGTGGGAATCAAGGGTTTTTCACAAAATTTATTGTTCTTTTTTGTGAACTTGGAACAAAATTATCGATTAGCAAACAGAAAATATGATAAATTCAAGTAAAATTGCAGTCCGCATTAGTCAGCAGGGAGGGCGATGACCCTTTAAAAAACTTCGCCTCTACATAGTATATCAACGGATAGGATGAAGGATGTTGGGACGCGGCTCCTCTGTCACTGAAAGTTCACCTTTAAAGCTAGACAGAGGATTTGCAGCATACAAAGCGGCCTATGAGGATGCATTATATGCTATATCTTGATTTAACTATTTTGCCCTTTTGCCTCTGATTTGAGGGATGCCGATTTAAAGAGAATCCATAAAATTAACATTTTGAGCTTGACATTATTAGAAAGGAATGCTTTACAAAAAATTTAGGGCTAAGATTTTTGCTGTATAAAACATTGCTTTTATTATAGAAAATAAGCTGATTCTCAACGAATTATGTTCAGTTGAGAATCAGCTTATTAATTTCAAGTTATGACTATCTGTCCTGTTCTTTCTTGCATTTTCTATTCTTTCTATAAATTTTCCAAGATTTTATTGAAGAATATATCGCACCGCAAAGAAACAAAGCAAGAATCAGAATTGCAAACACCCACTCTCTTCCATATCTTTCTCCATAAAATTCTTCGAACACAATAAAGTCATATAATCTAAAGCAAAATATGGAAAACGATATGATAGCAGCCAATACATAATTACCTAACATTTCAATGCACCTATACTCCGTACTTAACACTCTTAATTTTTGTTACTCCAGTTACTGTGCATTTTGGATGTGTCTTCCATCCATATGCATAAGTTCCTTGTTCTGCTCCTCCTCCCCAAGAAATAGTAACAAATTTGCTATAGTAACCCGCAGCTTTAATTTCTTTTTTAGCAGAGGCAGTCAAAGCTACATTTGCAGTAGCTGCCAATCCAATCAAGGTGGTTCCTGGCAAAAATGATAGTACTGATAAAAGCAGATCTCCAAAATTAGCGGTATTATCGTACCTCCTTTTCTCCATCTAGTTCTACACCCTTATGCACTACAAACTTAATATTCCGAATTTTCAATATTCATTTCATATTATACTGCTGATTTTTATATACGTCAATAGAATACATCTATTTTTTATATTCGTAGTTTTCTTTTCGGCATATCTTATTGATTTTTACATTTTTTCTGTTATAATCATCATTAGAAGGGGAAAGCGAGAATGCAATGAAAAAAGAAGACTTTAAGAACAATCAAAAGCGAGATGTTTCTGAGAACTTCGAAGCGCAGTTTAAAAAAGCCACTCTTACGTTGATGGTACTCACAATATTATCAGAGAGAGAAATGTATGCTTACGAAATTGGACAGGTCGCTTTACAACGGAGCAACGGCAGATATAAGATGCCTTTGCTTTACACCACTATAAATAAACTTCAAGAGCAAGGTTTTGTCATAGAAAGCAATAAGGTTATTTCGGAAGATAACCGCGTAAGAATCTATTACAGAATTACCGATGACGGTCTCATTCACTTAGAAAGACTCAAATTATTATATGCGGAACTGGATCAGGTTATCTGGTCTGTTGTATATAACAAAGATTTAAGTGAATCAGTAATGGCAGCATTATATGATGGAGGTAACAATGAACAAAACAGATGAAGTAATTGAATTATATTTACAGGAAATCCGTAACGCAATTCATAACATAGTTCCTTGTGAAACTTTCATTGAAGGTCTTCGGCAAGAATTGCAGGATGCCCTAAAATCCTCTGGAGACTGTACATTAGAGGAACTGATATCACAATTTGGAAATCCAGAGACGCTTGCAAAAGAATTTTTGGAAGAAACAGAAGAGTTTCAGCCAAAAAAGATAGCCAAGTCCAAGAAGAAACGCAATATTATTATTGTCGCACTCGTTGTTTTATTGATTGCATCTCTCGGCTATCTGTATGTAATACACAACCAGAACCAAACAAAAGCAACAGATGTCATTATTATTGAGGAATAAATAAAGGAGGATTTACAAAATGAAACGCAAACTAATTTCTTTACTAGCAGTTATTGCATTGTTAATTGCAACAGCAGTCCCAACTTTTGCATCTTCTGACTCCGTTATAGAAACAGAGGTTCAGCACTTTGCCGATGGTTCATACGCGGTTATAGAAACGGTCATAGAAAGTCAGGTGTCTCTTTTTGCGGCATCTTCTACCAAGACCGCTCACCGAACCTATACATATTATAACAATGCAGGTAAAACTGCATGGGACTTCACCCTGACAGCAACCTTTAGCTACGACCAGAAAACTGCTAAAGCAACGGCAGCATCCACCAGCTATAAGATTTATGTGAGTGGCTGGAAATGTGCTTCAAAAGACAGTTCGACGACTGGCGCTACGGCAAAAGGAAAAGGCACATTCAAGTATCTGACACTTACCAAAAACGTCGAGCTTGGATTGAAGTGTTCGGCAAGCGGTACGATTACTGCAGCATAAATATAGGTTTCTATCATTTTTGAGTTACATACGGAAATGCCGCTTGAGGGGGATGGTATTTCCTGTGTGATATTATCAAAGGGACTCACAGAGCGCTTTAGCTGCTCATGAGTCCCTTTGTTTCATCTTTGAGACATCCGACATATGATGAATTTTTAAACATCTCCAAATTCCTCCTAAAAGATAATCCTCTTACGTTGGAACCGGTCCGCCATAAGCAAATGGCACAATCACAAGAAAAACTACATAAAACACAAGAGGATAAGCTAAAAAGCAGCCGCCCAGGACGAAGAGCCAAAGCGATTTGCTTTTCTTTCGTTTTTGCTGCTGTCCAGTGAAAAGGAACGTGATTCCTATGAGCGAGATGAGAAACGGCAGGCACAAAAAAACGAATCCGGTCAAGTCCATTGCGTCCAATAGAAAAATCATAATAAAGATCCCTGCCGCCACAAGCGTGACAATGATGCGGTTCCTCATTTTGATTTCACCTTTATATATTGCAATTGCCTCATAAAGCGCATCATCCTGCCCTTCCTGTCCCAATAATTCCGTCAAGGTTTTGCCAGATACGCGGATCAAAAGTTCAAAGGTCTTTACATTCGGGAAGCCGACGCCATTCTCCCATTTTGCCAGCTTTTTTTCTGAGACGGACAAAATCCTGGCCAGTTCACTTTGTGTCCATCCCTTTTCCTGTCGCAGCCTAAAGATGAAATTCTCTTTCATAACAATCATCCTCCCCTATAGAACGAATCGCATGAACATTTTTAAGGATAAATAAAACCCTGCAAAATCTTTGTCAGATCAAAATTCCGTCCTCTCCAGTTTGCTGTGTATTTCTCGTTATCCTCCATCCACAAGATTTTGTCAGAAGTGTACGTAAACACGCCGATCACCTTCCCATTTTCATAGGCATTCAGCTTATTTCCCTCTTTCTCGGCCCTGAAAACTTTGTTCTCACCAAAACTGTAGACCCAGCAGCCTTTTGAAATATCGACATTGTTTTTTTCCGCGCATTGGACCAGCGTTTCATTATCTTCCGCAACATCAATAGAGAGCAAAAAGTCCGCCGGATAAATATTGTCCACCAGTTCCCTATTGCCGATCGTAAAGGAGCCGAACAGCGGATCGTCCGACAAGTAGGTTTCTCTTTGCGATACGTGATAGATAGTAACCAATACAGCTAACACGATGACAACCCCTAGAACTACCAGTAATACTCTTTTGCGAGTTCCATTCATATCGTTTATCCTCCCTATATCCCAGATGACTTCATTTATTTCTGTCTCAACCGCCTTTGTTTACCAAGGTTAAAAATCATTACTATTACAAATGCGATGATCAGATAAATACCGGTCCCGTATATTTGAAAAAAGTAGTCCCCATAGGCGCTTTGATCCAGCAGCGAGAAAATGCCGGCACATGCCAACAGTCCAACTGCAATTCCGCCAAACAAAGCGAACAGCTTTCGAAATGGCACCGCCGAACCGGCTTTGATAAAATCATAGACCACCATGCAGCCGCCCAATAAGGCTATCGCTGCGCAAAATCCGTGTACCTTTTCTGCAAACAATCGTATCTCCAAGCGCCGCTCAATCAATTCCATATAATTTGGCAACCCTGCAAAATCTGCTGGATGCATAAAGCGATTCAGTAGCAAGAGTATGGTCGAGTAAATCAAAAATCCTGCCGCTAATACCATGATGAGTATAATAATCCAAGTCCTTCGACTCAGTCCCAATCTCCTATCTTTTCTCATAACAACACCACCTTCACAAAATAAGCTCCTTCAACTCGTAAACCTCGTCTTTATCTATGATTGCATACTTTTCTGCAGCCCGCAACTCGCCATCGGGCAGTATTTCAACCTCAGCCCCATCAAAGTCCTGCGTATCCGATACAGCATCAGGCGGCAGACTTAATTTGACCACATCTTTTCCCATCAGTCTGCGTTCAATGGTATAATGCAGCGAACAGCCCCGCTATTACCACGACAGATATCAAAACTGCCGTGATCAGCTTTTTTGTTTATCTTCATAGTCTTCATTGATTTTTTCTTTCCATTCTCTGCTGTCCTGCTACGATAGTCTTACGCTTTTTGGGCATTTCTGCGCATTCTCGCGTAACCCGATTGCTGTCAGAAGACGTCAACAGAGGGGTATATTTGATTTCGGTTATTTTTCGTATCAATTTTTCTGTCGCAAAGGCAGTTTACAATTCAAAAAAGTAACTGGGTGCAGCGTATATACAGATTTTGTGAGGAGCTGGGGCTTTTCTCAAAGTGTATCACACCAGACACCGCCGCGGTATTACGCGAAATCTCTTGAAAAGCATCAAAAAACCTAACCTTATTGTAAAAAATACCCGATGCATACCCCCATCCCGTATACGCAACAAAAAAGTTCTGCTTCAAAGCGGTGAGAACCCCTCGCGATTTCCTCCATCAAAAACGCCCCTTTTCCTCCAGAAACGCTTTTACCTTTTCTCTGTCCTCATCTTCGAAAAATATAACCCTGCTCTTTGAAAAGCGCTTGCCATCGTTTTGCATCGCGGCCTCCATATCCTTCAGTTCGCTGAGGAAACGGCGTTCCTCTTTTTTCAGTCTACCGGAAGAATACGCATAATCAATGACAGAAGCTATCAACCTTTGGTCATCCTCCTCGTCAGCATAGCCACCACTGTCAAAATAGATACGACCAGTTGCATCAGTATCATACGGCCACTCCGCAAAATCATTTTGCTCTGCTCTTGCGATATCACACTGCAGATCACGATATACTGCAGTTAACAGCGTCAGTCTGCTGTTTAACAAATTCTTATTCAAGCGATAAGTATGTCCAACAAGGGCTAATATGACGACCGTCTCTATGATCACGCCGATCATCAGCCACTTTTTTATTCTGTCTTTTTGCATTTGAATCCCTCCCTTTACATCAGTCCTCCACTGACTTCTTCAAGTACATTTTATACAGCGCCCACAGGCCCCCTGCAGTTTCAACCACAGCAAAAGCCATCGGCAGGTACATAAAGGTATCGAAGACGTAGGTCTCTCCCACGCTGCTGACGTAGGGACCGTCAAAGGTGTACAGTTCCCTGCCGTGGTATACATTCAGTTCGTAAATCCCGTTAGCCAGCAAAATCACGCCCATGATGAAAAATATCCAGGCAGCCTGCTTGCTGTCAGAGAGGGACCACGACCTGATCCTCCTGCTTATCAGCCTGCCCAGACCTACTGCCACAGCAGCTGTGCTGGCGATCCGAAACCAGCTCAGTTCGTCATTGAACCAGGTGGAAGGATTTTCCGACCACTGATACGGCTTTTCGCCGAGATAAAGGATGGCATCTTCAAAACGAAAAGTGAGGAACAGTATGTACCCAAGCAAAAAACATCCGGCTATGGTAGTGAAAAAGAAATATCTCTTGCCGCTTCGCAGCTTCTCATCCATGCGTTATCCCCTCCTCTTTTCGAATTTAAACAGCTATTTATATTTTCAGTTTATTCTGTTATTTTCTTAAAGTCAATATAACCTAGGTAAAATTAAGAATTATTAAGAAACAGAAAACGCAGGATGATCTGAAAAATTCAGACCAACCTGCGTTTTGGCAATCACTTATTATTTTGTCGGCGCATAGCCTTTGACCACTTTGTTCTTCACATCTACCAGCAGCACCGCGTAGTTGTGCATGCCGATCTCGTCCGGCTGGGTATCACCCACAGTTACCATGCGATAATCGCTGATTTTTTTCTCTGTGACTTTCTCGTCAGTAATAAAGGCCGCAGATTTGTAATCATCGAGGGTCATCTCTTCGATCCGGTAGATTGAATAGTCGATGTTTACAGCTTTCGCGGAAAATGTCTTCTTTTCATTGATATACTGTCTGCAGATCTTCACCAGCTCAGGCTCGTACTGGTAGACGCGGTCACAATAATCCATCAGCATGGTGCCGTCGCCCTCGCTGATCCTGTAACGATCTTTGCTGTTCACTGTCAGGATATTGTCAAAATACTGCAGCGTTGTTTCACTGCCGTCAGGCTGCTCCAGTGTAAAGACAAAAGGTGTGCCGATCTTATCTGACTGGGCCTCGTCATCTCTTTTCAGTTCAAAACTGTTCACCAGGCTGACGAAGTCCTTGATCTCCTCGTCGTTAAGACGGATAACCTCGTCATCTATCGGTAACATCCGCGTTACCTCTATTGTGGTAATTTCCTCAAAACGAAGTTCCCCATTGTCGATGTCTGCAATGCCTTCTTTTGCGCAGCCAAGCAGCGCTGCAACGGTCACAAGGACCAATACAACGATGCCGATTTTTCTCCCTAAAATCCGTTTCAGCTCCATCATTCCCTTCATTCCCTTCATTCTCTCGTGACTGCATCACGTTCCACACGTCTTCCCCTGTATGAACCCTCATAAATAACCCTTCTACTATAATACACCACCTTTTTCGACGATTGTTGCAGCAACTCCAACCAAAAAAGCAATTAGTCCGAATTCAGACTAATTGCTTTTTGAGAAATATATACTCTTGTCTCACATGATAATGGCGCGTACACCTTCCTGCGTTTCTTCAAATGCGGTAAGATACCGATTCAAAATCTTATCTGCCGGTTCATCTCTTTCAATTTCACGTTTTAAATCCTCTCAATAATATCAAGTTCTAACAAGGTCCAAGATTTCTGCTTCTATACCACCTTATTGGTCCAGTCCTCGATATTCCAAACGTCAGTGACAATCCCTTCATAGAATTCCGGTTCGTGGCTGACCAGAATTACCGTGCCTTTAAAATCCCGAATCGCTTCTTTCAGCACGTCCTTGGCTACAGGGTCCAGATGGTTGGTCGGCTCGTCCAATACCAGCAGATTCATCGGTTTCTGCATCAGCTTGCAGAGCCGGAACTTGGCATTTTCGCCGCCGGACAGAACCCTGACCTGGCTCTCGATGTGTTCGTTGGTCAGGCCACATTTCGCCAAAGCGCGACGCGCCTCTCCATTGTCCAGGGATGGGAAGTCGTCCCAAAAGTCCTGCAGAGCGGTTTTGCTGCTGCCATCGTGCTCCTGCTCAAAATAGGCCGGCTCCGCGTAATAGTCCAGCTTTACTTCGCCGTCAAAAGCCGGAATGAAACCCAGCATGGTTTTCAGCAGCGTGGATTTTCCCAAGCCGTTGACCCCTTTGATGGCAATCTTCTGGCCTCTCTCCACGTGGAATGTCAGCGGATTTGTCAGGGCCTCGTCGTAACCCAGCACCAGGTTCTCCGCCTCGATGACATACTTGCCCGGCGCTCTGGAATAGTCGAACTGGAATACCGGCTTCGGCTTCTCCTTGGACAGTTCAATTTTATCCATCTTGTCCAGTTTCTTCTGTCTGGATTTCGCCATATTAGAAGTAGCGATACGCGCTTTATTCCTGGCGATAAAGTCCTCCAAATCGGCGATTTCTTTTTGCTGCTTCTTGTACGCCTGTTCCAGCTGCGCTCTTTTGATATCGTACATGTGCATAAAATCGTCGTAATTGCCCGTATATCTGGTCAGCACCGCTTCCTCCACGTGATAGATGACGTTGACTACATCGTTTAAGAACGGAATGTCGTGGGATACCAGAATAAAAGCGTTCTCGTAATTCTGCAGGAAACGGGTCAGCCACACGATATGGTTCTCGTCCAGATAGTTGGTCGGCTCGTCCAAAATCAGGATCATCGGGTTTTCCAACAGCAGCTTAGTCAGAAGGACCTTTGATCGCTGTCCGCCGGAAAGTTCGCTGACGTCCTTGTCCAGGCCGATGTCACCCAGACCAAGTCCGTTGGCAAATTCTTCGATTCTGGCGTCGATGGTATAGAAACCGCTGTGTTCCAAGATATCCTGAATCTCCGCCGCATCTTCCATCAGCTTGCTCATCTCCTCGTCCGATGCCGATCCCATCTTGTCGTAGCAGGCCAGCATCTCCGCCTCCAGATCAAAATAATGGCCGAAAGCCTCCTGCAGCACCTCCCGGATGGTTTTGCCCGGCGTCAAAGTGCTGCGCTGGTCCAGGTATCCTGTAGTGATGTGATTGCACCAGCTGACCGTCCCTGCATCGGGCATCAATTTTCCTGTAATAATATTTAAAAACGTCGTCTTTCCTTCGCCATTGGCGCCGACAAGTCCGACATGTTCTCCTTTATTTAATCTAAAAGAGGCATCCTCCAGTATTTGTCTTCCGCCAAAACCGTGGGACACCTTCTCAACTGTCAATACGCTCATGATTTCCTCCTGCTATAATGTAACATTCTCTTTGAGTTTATCATCTTTCTTGTGGGACTGCAAGTAAATATTTCTCACGTAAAGCTGACAAGCAAAGGCGTTGCAGACGTTCCAGAACAGATCATGGGGATCGTTTGGGTTCGTTTCTTTGGGCATGGAGGTTCCATGGAAAGCGTGCTCCACTGCTTCCTCGATCAGTTTGCAGAACTCATTATAGGAAGTTTCCTTATCCGAAGCTCTCAGAGCCATTTTTATTAAGCGAGATATCTCATTTATTGTATAAACAGGCTTCAAAATGGCAATGACAAATAGAGATGCCACTGCAACCCTGTCGTATTTCTTATTGACTGGCGGCGCGATGAACTTCTGTTTGACGTAATTGTTAACCATCGTCTTGGTCATGATTTTTTTGCCGTCAAACGTCAGATAGTCGCCGAGCCATTCGTCAAGCAGCGAAAGTACCTGATCCAGATAGAGATCGATAGACGGCAGTTCCTCCCACCTCGGCAGTTTAAATTGTTCTAATCCTTTGGTTCTACCCATTCTTCATCCTTTCTGTATGGAAAAGCCATACAAGTGAAGAATACCACATAAGAAAGTCATTGTCAACCGTTGACAAAGTGTTTATAATAAGGTAATATAGTTTTAATAACTACGTGTAAATAATAAGGAGATATAAAATTGAAAGAGATCAAACATACGAAACCGGTCTTTGAAGCAGCCTTTCACAAGGACTTCCGAGATTTGATCAACTATGGCGCCGACGCCTACCGCGGCGACGACGCTTTTATCGTAAAACACAAATTAAACAAGAAAGATATATCCTATGAGCATATAAAATTCGAAAACTTCCGCGACCACGTCAACTATCTGGGAACCGCCATGCTAAAGAAAGGATACCTGGGCAAGCGAATCGCCATCATCGGAAAGAACCGCTACGAATGGATGCTCGGTTATTTTGCTGCTCTCTGCGGAATCGGCATCTGCGTGCCTCTGGACAAAGGACTTCCCTACGATGAATTGGAATCCTCCCTGGCCAGAAGCTATGCCGACGTCCTCATCTTTGACAAGGCCCACTTGGACGTCGTAGAAGAGCTGAAAGAAAAGAAAAACACCAAGGTATCCGAATATATCTGCATGGATGAGATTGAAGGTTATGACAGTATCAATCACATGATGCTGGAGGGACGAGACGCCCTGGAAGGCGGCTTTGACGAGTATCTGACACTGCCAATCGATGCTGAGGGGACCACCATTATCCTCTTTACGTCAGGAACCACTTCCCTATCAAAGGCAGTGCAGCTTTCCCAGCACAACATCACATCTAATGTATACGCCATGCTGCGAACACAGGATTTCCGGCGGGGTGACGTCAACATGGCTTTTTTGCCTTACCATCACACATTTGGTTCCACCGGACAGATTGTCATGCTGGCCTCTGGCATCACCACCACCTTTTGCGACGGCCTCAAATATCTACAGAAGAACATCGTAGAATACAAGGTTTCCATCTTTGTCTGCGTTCCTCTTCTCATCGAGTCTATCTATAAAAAGATTATGCAGACCGTAAAAAAAGAAGGTTTAGAAAAGAAAGTGAATTTTGGTCTCAAGGTTTCCAAGCTCCTGCTGCGGTTTGGCATCGACATGCGCCGTAAACTGTTCAAGCAAATTCTCGACCAGTTGGGCGGCGAACTTCGTTACGTCATCAGCGGCGCCTCCGCCATCGACCCAATCGCTCTGGAAGGGTTTAATGACTTTGGTATCACTGCGGTACAGGGCTACGGCATGACAGAAGCGGCTCCAGTCATCTCAGCCGAAAACACTTGGGAGAGAAAGACAGGTTCTATCGGTAAGCCGCTGCCAGGTGTGGAAGTGCAGATTGACGAGCCAAACGAAGAAGGGATTGGTGAATTGATTGCCCGCGGACCCAACGTCATGGCCGGTTACTATGAAAATGAAGAAGAGACGGCAAAAGTCCTGCAGGACGGCTGGCTCCACACCGGCGACCTGGCCTCTGTCGATGAAGACGGCTATATTTTCATTCGCGGCAGAAAAAAGAACGTCATCGTTCTGAAAAATGGCAAGAACGTCTATCCGGAAGAATTAGAAATCCTGGTCAGCAATCTTCCTTACGTCGAAGAAAACATGGTCTTCGGGCAGCCTCGTCACAAGGACGGCGACCACAAAGATCTAGCCATCTGCGTTAAGATCGTCTACAAACCTGACTATATGAAAGAGGCGTATGGAACTGAAGATCCGGCGGAAATTGAAGCAATCGTCAAAAAAGATATCGATGCGATCAATGAGGAGCTTCCAATTTACAAGCAGATGCTGAGAATTATCGTAACCGATGAAGAAATGATCAAAACGACCACCGGTAAAGTTAAGAGATACGAAGAAGAAAAGAAGATGTAATTGTATGATAAACCCTGCGCCGGCGTAAATCCGATGCAGGGTTTTTAATATTTTTCTATGGTAATGTACTGTCTGTCTTTTCTGGATCTGCCGCCGACTTCTAACAGGCAGGCTTTTCCCTTTCCGCGCAGGGTCAGCTTGTCGCCCTCGCTCACCTGAAAATCCGGTTTGGTCACTTCCACATGGTTGACAAAGACGATTCCCCTGCCGATGGCTTCAGCAGCTTTGCCGCGCGACAAGCCAAAGGCCGATGCGATGACACTGTCGAGACGCAGAGATGCGACGGTATCGGTGATCGTCGTGCGCTTTTGCTGCGGCACGATCAATTCACTGATGGTGTGCTGCGACAAGGAGAGATTGGTCCGTCCCGCCTTGTAATAGTTCATCAAAATGAACTCTGCGATATCTGCCAGAGCGATGATGTCCGCTCCGTCTTCCCGCACCAGGATATCACCCAGCAGTTCCCTCCTAATACCCAGGCCCACTAAAGATCCCAGGTAGTCGCGGTGTGTCAGTTCCCGGCTGCCGTCAGCTTTGACGGCCCTGATCACGGTCAGCGGATCGTAATCCTCCAGCGCTGCATAGTCCGGCAGGCTGATCAAAACCACCCGCTCCGCATCCTCATAACCGCCGTAAAAAATCGAGCGGGTCGGCGGAAAGTTCTCATGTGCAGGTTCCTCGTCAAAGACCGGGATGTGCGCCTTGCGGCAGTAAACCCTGGCCAGCGATTGCTGATGACTGTCCAAAAATCCAGTATGTGTTACGATATATTTGTTTTCGCATTGGGTGATCTTATCTTCGATCTGTCCCAGTAAAAAATTATCTTCTTTCATGAGGTCTATTGTACCACATCTATGCTGCCATTTCTAGTCTCTACCCTGATGGTCACTTCGGCCTTGTTCCCTACCGTACCCCGCAGGCTTCGTTGACCTTTCTTCAACTTTTCCTCAAAGCTGGTCGTAAGGCTGCCATTCCTCGTCGCCGCTTCAAAATAGAAGGAAAGCGTTTTCGGCAGGGTCAAGCGGATGTTGTCATTTTTGTTATACAGCCAGACGTCTCCAGTGACTTGGGCGAAATTGACCTGCAGTGATCCTTCATTATTTACTGTAAAATTGCCGCTGCCCTTGATGGTTTTCACATCAAAATCTCCGTGTGTCGTTGTATATTGAATATTCCCAATGATCTCGTCACCTCGTACAATCCCTTCCGTCGTTTCCAGATTGACGTGCCTTGCCTGCAGACGATTAAAATCCAGGGTTCCCCTGGTGGAAGTCAGCTTGAGTTGCGCAGCCTCTATGTTTCCCAGCTTCACAGTGCCCTCAGTGCTGTCGATGCACAGAGATTCCAGTTTTTGATTGATATCCCTCAAGTCAATATCGCCGTCAGTCGTCGTCACCAACAGATCTTGATCATAGGACTGGGGCAGACAGACTTCTATGTAACGGACAAAATCTCCCGCAAAGAGTGGCTTGCGCCCTTCAACAATTTCAATTGCACGGCCCTTTTTCTTAACCTTTGCCCGATAGCTTTTCTTGTCCTCACTCATATATTCTTTTACAATCAGTTGGCTGCCAGTACCTTGTTTGAAAGTGATCTTTTCCTCATCGTAAGCTATCTTTAACTTGGAAATATTAGTCAATGAAAACTGCATTTCATTGACCATCAAAGCGGCATTGTTCCCGCCGCAACCCGTTAAAAAGAACAGACTGACGCACAGTATCGGATATAGTACCATTCTTTTATTCATCATATTGCCTCCGTTTCTTTTAATAATGAACGATTCATTCATATTGTGGCGAATAAATTAGGAAGGCAAAAGCCTTCCATATTATGAACTGCGCGGTTTATCGTTTGTAGGCAGCAATGATGTTGTCCAGGCAGACCGCCTTCGCCATCTGATCGGAAACGTCATTTTCTGTATAAGGTATATATTTCCTGTCCATGGTCCACCAAGTCAGCAACTCTACAATCAAAGTCGTCGTCAAAGCCACATCTTCAACCTGGCGCACTTCACCCTTTTCAATAAAGCCCTTGATATAACTTTCCATCGTGTGAAAAAACTGCTCACGTCTTTGATTGTAATGTCCAGCCAATACTTTAAACTCATACTGATTCTTCTCGATAAAAAGGCAGCCGGCAGCATATTTTAGAAGAAGGTCGAAGGCATCGGATATCATTTCTTCAAAATGATAGTCGTCGTCCTGCAGACGTGCAGAAAAGGCTTCCTGCGAAGCGCTGAGGGTTGCAATTATTTCATTGTCAAGATTGGCAAACAGTTCATCGGTAATGGGCCGCTTTATTTCCTGCTCTGCAAATTCGGGCTCTATGGTACACTTCAGAATGTAGTGCATGATTTCCTTTTTGCCAACAAAATCGTGGTAAATGGTACCCACTGAAACTGCAGCTGCTTTGGCAATATGGCTGATCTGTGTCTTAGCATAACCCTGCCGCAAAAACAGTTTCGTCGCTTCCCTTCTAATGATATCGATTCTTCTTTCCATCATTCCGACCTCTTTTCTATTACTTTATAATTAGTGAACGAATCATTCATTCAATATTCTATGTTATTTATCAAATATTGTCAAGGGGATCGAGTTCATTGTCTCTAAAATCTTTATCAGTTCGCTTTCTATGCTCCACCTGTTACGCATTTCCGCCTTCGCAGGTCACTCTTTCTTAACTTTTTTGCTGTTTCTGCTCCTTCTGCGTAACTGCTGCCCGCTGAAAGCAACTCTGTTACGCATTTCCTCCCCGGCAGGTCACTCTTTCTTAACTTTTTTGCTGTTTCTGCTCCTTCTGCGTAACTGCTGCCCGCTGAAAGCAACTCTGTTACGCATTTCCTCCCCGGCAGGTCACTCTTTCTTAACTTTTTTGCTGTTTCTGCTCCTTCTGCGTAACTGCT
>ERZ791934.259-NODE-259-length-75811-cov-11.538624_pt1 | contig 75811 bp, 63 predicted proteins | sample MGYA00510125_ERZ791934 | MGnify/ENA primary metagenome ERZ791934 (study PRJEB30046, sample SAMN00993240) | human gut metagenome | study: EMG produced TPA metagenomics assembly of the A metagenome-wide association study of gut microbiota in type 2... | reverse complement strand
CTTTGCGGACATTTAAGAAGATATAAAAAGATAGTCAAAAAGACATATATAATTTGATTCACATCATTAAAATGTTCTTTAACCAAACAAAATAATTCACTAACACCCTGATTATTTTTGCTAATTTCATCAAGGATAAAAACAGTTTTTGCTAAAATACTATCTTCAAATTTAATTAATTTATTTGGGAGTATCATGAAAACACCTCGCAATCTTGTATAAAATAAGCAATTACTATTTCACAAGCTCTTCTTGAATAGTTGCCGGTCTTTTCATTTAACCAGTCAACAAGCGCTGTATACACACTTTCTTGACTCGGGTTAATTTGCATACATTTATAATAGAACCCTTTGATTTGAGAAGCTAATATATCAAACTTATAAGGAGTAATTTGATCAATATCTATAAATAGATGATGAATATAGTCAAAATAGTCGACAACATCTCTCTTGATAGATCTTTTAATCACATAAGGTAATGTATCATTTGCTTTCTGATCAATTTTAAGAGATTCATAGCTTAATGGAACAAGTTCTCCGTCTATATTTGCATCATTCAAGCTCTCTAATATTTTTTGTATCTCGATTTCTACATTAAACATGGAATAAGTGTTTTTTAATTCAGCTTCTTGAAGAAGTTTCTTTTTTAAACGAACCCATGTACGATACTCTTCTCCTGTTCTTGGCGTATCAAACTTTTTATGACATATTCTACAAACAGCGATAACGTTCTTTAAGTCATTTACATCATCACTTAATCTTTCTTCATTTTTTAAAAGTTCTTCTTCCTCTGATCTTGGATTAGCCGGATATATATGCGCAACTTCAAAAGATTTATTTATTTTTCCATTCTTTGTATAAACGAGAACCCCGCCGCAAATTGGGCATCTACCATTGACTTCATTGTAAAGCAACATTTTTTCATTGTCAGAAAATTCTCTACGTTTATCTTCCACAATCATCACCTACATTCAAAATTATCTTTTCTTCATATTATCATATTCTCGCATATTTGTCGCCAAAACAATTAGGAACATCACAGGATTCAGTCTGCTTTTTGTCTTCAAATAAGCTAATGGCAGTCTTTTTGTCACAGAGTATCATCTTTCCCAAATCGTATAACTTTTGCTAAAAAGTAAGGGTTTTGCCCCGTGGTATCATTTTTCTGAAAACCACATGGCAAAACCCTCTCTAAATATTCCCTCACCTTACATCCAGGGAAACTTATCCATCTCACTTTCCGTTAAAACACAACCCCATTTACCGATTAAAATCCTGCAAACACCCGTAAAATCAACCTTTCCGCACGAGAAGCATGGCGGTTTCCACATGCGGTAAAAGTAGTCTTTTATACTACATGGCAAAAGGTATTCAGATAAACATAAAATTAAGTAAACCTACATCATGTAGTTCCATGAAATATAGATGGGGTAAAGAAATTACCCCTCTATATACCTAATCACCCCTTAAGAACTAAATGTATACTCACATATGCTGTCAAGCATTTACAGAATTGCTCAATTATTATAAAATTGATTTCTGTATCACAACGCAACTATTCCTAAAGCTAATCACATAAATCTATTAGTTTTTTTTGGGAAATCAATTTCTGATAGTTCAAAGGAGTTATGCCGTTCTTTCTTAATTCAGTACAGGCAATTTTTCTCCATTCATAATCTCCCTCCTCTACAAAAGTTGTATGTATAGTTCTAATCGTATCTAGTGCTCTTTTTGCCCAATCTAAAAAAATGGTATAATTAAGGTAGTAGATATCTTCTACTATATGTTTTGCATCTGAATCTAATCTTTCTGAATTTGAAATAAACACAGTATAAATTCTAGTATTTTTAGTTATCAATGGTTCATTTTGTTGTATCCACTTTTTGTGTGTAGCAACTTCTCTCGCATCATTTATTGGTATTTCTTTTTCACTTTTGTAAATTTTATCTTCTGACACAAAACACATATCTGCAATAATCCAATATGGATCTGGAGAGCCATCTGTATTTATATTTTTAGAAATATAGCCTAACACTTTCCCCAACTCCTCGTGACCTTTTTCAAATTTCTTTCCATTATTATCGCTTTCATCTGTTAGATTTTCCAAGATTATGCTTATGTGTTTTTCAAGTTTATTTTTAGTAGGATATTCTTGCAATATCTTTTCTAATTGTGGAAGTATCTCTCCTACATAATCATCTATAACTTCGTTTTCGTCGACTTCAAATAATTTTTGTTCTAACACTGTAATCCATTTTACACTGATATTATCCTTCAAAACCTCTTGAAACATCTTCAATCCAATGCTCTTATATTCAAAATTCCCTTCTTCTACTAAATAATATGCAATCGTTCCACCTATATAATTCCAATAACTTCTATACCCATTAAGTGCTTGCATACTTAGTATACTTATTATCTTTGATATATTTTCAAAAGCCTCCTTATAATTTTTCTTCCACATTGCATATTGAAATTGTACTTCTAAGATGGATGATTCTTCTAATTTTTCTAATATGCGTATGTCTTTATCCCTTTGTTCACTAAATTCGTTTCTTTTATCTACGATAACAGTCTCCGCTCCTTGCCATTCTTCATCATTACTAAGAAAGCTTCTCACTTGAGTTTCAATGTCTTGTATCTCTTTATACTCACTAGAATTTTCAATACCAAATTCAATTTCAGCTCTTAGCTCTGGAGCATATTTTGCCAACTTGTTTGGTTCAATTAAGTCTTTTATTATCGTACTTCCCAAAATACATACTACAGAATAATCTCTGGTATTTCTTGTGCATCGGCCTACTGCTTGTACAATCCGCGTTCGTATTCTCTCCGAGTATAATACTGTGCCTCCCATCCTTGATACTAGAAATTTTTCTTGTATATTGACAACTTTTGGCAATGCTATTATAATTAACAAACGACTTTCATCATCTGGAAAATCTATTCCATCAAATCTATTTGCTAAAATAACCATAGCATTTTCACTATCTATAAATTCTTGTTTATTTTCTTCTATATTTTTAACAGAATATATTTTTGTTTTACTAGAAAAATTTGATACTATTTCATTTACTGTGCTTTTGACTCTATCATTTGGTGTGAGAACGACACTCTTACCTGTTATTTTATGTAATGCAAGTAATACATCAGCCTCCGAGTCTTTTCCTAATGATAATCTAGGAATTATGAAAAATTTTCTACCAACACCTTTTTTATCCCACTCATTAACAATTGGTAATTTTGTTATTTTAGAAATTCCAGTAACCCTCTCTAATTCACCACTCTTGCCTAAAGTTGCGGACATTAATATTTTTTGTTTTGCCCTAGCAAATGGAGGATGTGTCATAGTTGGTGCAATCCAAGGTCTAATTTGTATGCCGCCCTTTTGGATATAAATATTACATTCTTTGAGATTTTCTCGAATTCTTTTCCATGTATATATATTGCTATAGTTTGTTCCGCCTATGCTAGCATCAATAATACTTTCCAATGTATTCAAATCAGATGATAGCAAAGCACTTGGTACAATATTACACCAAGATTCGGTTTGCTCCTCTTCATCGGTTCCTAACAACTTTTTATAATCAATTTCCCCCACATATTTTCTAAAAAAATCCGCTAATGGCAAAAATAACCCGTCTTTTTTATTTATATTCAATGTCCAATTATCAATAATATACTCTTCACTTGAATGAACGTCATCCATGATAATAATATCCACATCGGAGAAAAACGTATATTGAGCAAATAATGAGCTATAAGTAGTAACCCCTATAGATTCTGCGCGCAGAAAATCACTTTTATCTTTCTCAGAATAATCTGATTGTTTGCCACAAAAAGCAATTGCTTTTATACCATATTTATTATTTGCGTGTTCTACTACCTGTTTTACCAATTGATTTGTTGGGCACAAAAACACTACCTTCTCATGTTCTTTACGTCTTCTATATTCCCCAATTACAAGCCCTACTAGGGTTTTACCACTCCCAGTTGGTAACTCTATTGCAATGTTTTTTGAATCATATTTTTTCATATATTCTTCCAACATGTCCCGTTGATAATCTAGCAACCCCATTATTGTTTTATTAACAGATTTATTATCATGATACATAGCAACTGGTGATTGATAATTAAAAACCGCTTTTTTCTTAATTACAAATGCCATCTTGTCCTCCGTATTTTATATAAGTTTTCAGCAATGATACTGCTATCATTCTTCACTAGCCAATTGTAATTGCTTCAAAAATCTATCCGTAATATAATATTGGATATCTAACTTTTCTACTTTCTGTTTTTTCGCTCGCAAAGATATTTTAAGCTTTCCTTTTGAAACACTCATTAATCCAATATTCATCTCTCTGAATAACTTTTTATCTACTTTAGAAATATATTCCGAACTGATTGCTACATAAACCTCATTTGCATATTGCTTGTACCTTAAAGCTTGCTCTAATCCTGCTCTCCAATCCGATATTTTGGCTTCAATAGCAATAAAATTTTTAGTAACTGCATCTACTTTTTTTATAGAAGTAATATAGTTTCCATCAATCTTTACATAACCAAGTTCTTCTAATTCCCGAAGAAAATGATGAAACTTCTTACTTACTTTTTCATCTGAAATTCTTACATCATCAAAATTTATCCTCTTATGATTGTAAATTCCATTAAAGTAGTAGTATGCATTAAAATACTCATCAAACACTACATTACTTCTGTGAATATCTGTAGTATAGACTACATCTGCTATATTATTTCCACCCCTTAACTCCCGCACAATATATCGTGTATCAAATCTATCTTGTAAATCCAATACTAATTTTTCTACTAACTCTTTTTCATTTACAAACATTTAAACTCACCCACCTAATTTAACTATATTATTTTTTTCAGATTTTTCAATAGTTTGTAGTAATCCGTATTTTTCTGACTGCCCATTATTTCCCGCGGAATAGAATCCAAATTTTTCAATGCATCGTCAACACGTTTCTTAAAATACTCAACTCGTGCTTCTCCTTCAAATTGATTGAATTTTTCCACTTCATCCAGCATCAATTGCCAGTGATGTAATTGAACCCCTTTATCCCCAGTACCAATCTCAATAGCACTTTTTCCCTTGCACCACTCACAATCGCAGCATCCAAAATAATTGTAGATTTGCTCAAAAGCGAATGTGTCTTTCTTAGGATATGTAAGAAAAGATAGCACTTGCGGAAAATAAAATTTCGAATACAAATTAAAAGAATCCTTTTCTTCTTTTATGTACTGTTCATCAAAATAGTCTATGCTTGCTAACCCAAGAGAAAACCCATGTACTCCTTTTGCAATCAATGCAAATCCTAACGGTATTGGCACTTTTAATGCAATAACTGGTTTATTAGTATACTTTTGTAAATTTAGAACAAATTCCAAATAACTTCCTAATGACTGTTCATTTAACTGCTTCATATCAGAAACTTGTACAATAAAGCCATTAACATCTGCATGAACAAAAAATGACAATATCTTATCTGATTGAAAAACCAAATGTCCTAATCCAATAGATATCATAGCATATTTTTGTTTCCCATTTTCTACAACTTTTGAGCTTTCGTCAATCAACTGAATATTCATCTTTATCCATTCATCAACTTTGTCAACTGGATAATCCGTATTACTAATGTAGTGATATGGCAATATTAATTTTCTTCCCATTGATACTGTTGCATACCAGCTTTCAATATATTCTTTCCTTTTTTGCGGATTTTGGAGGTACTCTAAAGAAATCACTCCTTTTTTGGGGGCATAAGGTAAATCTACCAAACCTTTTGTACTACCAAATGCAAAATAGGACAGTCTTTGAGTGGATGGATCAATAATAACATTTTCAAAATTATTATCTGCAAAATGTTGGTGTAATTTTTTCATCCAATTTTGTACATGTATTGGATAGATAATATCTGCAGAGTTAGTATTTTCAAATTGCTCAGTTACATCCTTTTCTCGATATACCCAAGCATAATATTTACCTACTGTCACTAATTCTTCTGCTATGTTCTTCTTGCTAAAAGCTTCAATAAATTCATCAATTGTTTGAAAACGTGCAAATGGCTCCTTTGCTGTTGCTTTAAAAATTATATTTTCTAATCCATCACTTATACTGGAATTATACTGTCTAGGTGGAATAATTGGATCATTTAATATTTTAAGCAACAATTCTGGCAGTGTAGTTGCTTTATAAGGTATATTTTGGGTCAACATTTCATACAGGATTATTCCCAAAGCATAAATATCTGCTCTGTAATCAATATGTTTGCTGTCCCTTAATTGCTCTGGTGCCATATAGAGTGGTGACCCAATTTGAGTTCCAGTTGATGTAATCGAAGAAAAATCTATAATTTTGCTTAAGCCATAATCTATAATCTTTACATTTAGTTCATCATCAATCATGATATTATCTGGCTTTAAGTCTCTATGAATTATCCCTTCATTCTCAATAATTGTATTATGTAATTCTCTAACACCTTGGAGTACACTAACAAATACGCTAATTAGTGTATCCAAGTCGATATCCCTTCTTAAATAGCTTCTAAGCGTTCTACCTTCAAAGTATTCCATAACAATAACATATTCAATCACACCAAATTCATTTTTAAAATAAAAATCTTCCTGATATTTAATTAGATTCTTTCCCTTAACATTTTTCAAAACATCAATTTCGCGTGTAATTCTATTTTGCTCACTTTTGAATTCTTCTAATATATAAGTTTCAGCAAGAACCTTGGCAGCATATGTAGTTTTTCCCTTTGATACTCTGTATACAGCGCCAAAGCTTCCACTTCCGAGCGCTTCTTCAAATAAATACCCATTAATTACTTTACCTACAATATTCATTCTGTCTCCTTTTTGGTTCTATCCCCCGCTAAATGACTCTTACCACTTTTTCTGTGGAATTGGCATATTATTTACTATATTTTACCACACATCTTCCCTTTTTGCTATCTACAGTATCCAAAATAGACCAGTCCAAGAGCCTTTTCACTTCTCGACTGGTCTGCCATATTCCTTACAACGCTATATATTCAATCTCCGTCCCATCCAGAAACACCGTCACAACCACCCCATTCTTATACACCTTAATACAATCCATCGTCCGAAGCATCAAATCAATATCCAACTCATTTATCGGCTGTGAATCCTTAATAATCTCCATAAAATTCATCGCCCTAAACCTCGCCAGCAAATCCGCTCCTTGCATCTTCTCCTCCCACTCCAGCATCAACATCTCTCTACACTCCAACAGTCTGTTCCATGCCATCAGGTAAATCTCAATCAGCGTCTCCTCATAAATGTGCCGGTTCCCACATCCCAGCACACCTTTCACCGTATACCGCTCACTGTACTGCCACACTTTCCTGTCTCCGCTCGGTGTCCGCCACCCCTTCCTCGCAAAAGCCCTGTTGCACTCCTCACAGATATTCTTGCTGGAAAATGGATTTGCCTCCGTGTTTTGGGAAAACCGAGTTATATTATGCTTCTCCAGATACCGCTCCCTCCGCTTCATCTCTAGCTGTACATATTCCCAAATCCAAGGCTCTATAATCGTCTCATAATCATCCTCAATATAATACTACTGGATTTCCCCTCATTCTGCACACGCTTCTTCGTCAGGAAGTCCACCGTGTAGCTTTTCTGCAGGAGCGTGTCCCCTTTATACTTTTCATTCTCCAGCATACTGAAAATGGTTGTGGCCTGCCATTTCGTCCCTCCATCCCAATTTATCACACCTTCCCTCCCAAAAATCCTCTTAATATAATCAGTGGTCTTTCCCCAAAGGAACTCCATGAAAATACGCTTCACAATCTTCGCCTACTGTTTATTCACAACCAGTTTTCCACTTTCATCCGCATATATCCCCGCACATTCATATTCCGGATTGCTGTTGATGCTTTCCATATAAAACCGCACGTGGTTTTCATAGCTTAATAGCTGTTCTTCTTGATCGGTACTCACCCGGCAGTACGCTGTCACCCGCATTTTCTTCCTCAGTACGGCTCTCCCTTTCCCTGCTGTCGAATTCTGCTTTGCTGGTATAACGGTAATGTTTCTTGCCATTGCTGTAAACCTCCTCTGCCACCGTTGGATGGGAAATGCCCGTTGTATTGGGGGGCCTGTACAGTATGCGCTGCTCCGAGATTTTGGGCCTGCGCTGGAACAACGTCGATTTACAAAACGGTACCTTTGACGTGGTGGAGCAGTTACCTTTCCATGTACCGCCCAAAACTACGGTCATTGAGGAAATGGCCCCGCCCAAGTCCAACGGGCGACGGCTCCCAATCACGGACGTTGCCCGACCCTACTTTGAAAAGCAGCTGGCATTGATAGCAGCACAAAAGGTCGCTGCTGAAAAGGCGGGACAACTGTTCTATGACAACAACCTTGTTGTGGCAAAAGCCAACGGAGCGCCGCAAGTGGCCAACTGGATTTCATCAGAATTTGGTAAGCTGCTGGCTGGCCTCGACATGCCGCACATACGCTTTCACGATTTGCGCCATACGGCGGCTACAAATATGCACCAACTCACCGGCGACTTTTATACAGTAGGTGAGGTGCTGGGCCATACCCTCGCCGGTATCGGCGCATCGCTGGGCATGTCTATGAACTTTGAGGCGTTCAAGGCCCGATACGTTGACGTGCGACTTGAACGGAAAAAAGAAGTGCTGGACGCCTACTATGCCGCTATCCACCCCAAGTCCAAGCAGCTCGAACAGGCCGTGCCGAGCAAAGAAAAGAGCAAGCTGGAGGTCATGAGAAAAAGCAACGGTTTGGAGCTGTAAACGGCATAAGCCTTTACTTCTCCCCGCTGCTTTTTATAGGGCCTCGTGGAATGTGGGCACCATTTCACTAATTTTCAAAGAAAAATCCGCTCAAATAGAAAGACCGAAAATGCCAAAATTCACAGTGTTTAAGCCACTTTCCGGCGTTTCAGCGATTGCATAGAACACTTTAGGAATGACACGAAAAATTACTATTTTTTATTAAGCTAAGTTTACTATATTTCAGACAAACCGTCCATAACAAGTACTTTCTTTTCATTCTAAAATCAGTGCCTGATAACAATTTTGCCCCGTGGTATCATTTTTTTGAAAACCACGGGGCAAAACCCTCTCTGAATATTTACCCCACCTTGCCTCCGGGGAAACTTATCCATCTCACTTTTCGTTAAAACACAACTCCACTTTCTCCAAATAATCCGGCAACCCCGCCTGGAATCAAGATTCCCGCACGAGAAGAGCCACGGTTTCAACATGCGTTGTCCCCGGAAATTGATCCACCCCACGTACTCTCACCACCTCATACCCATTCTCCCCCAAATATTTCAAATCCCTCCCCAAAGTAGCCGAATCACAGCTCACATAAACAATCCTCCCCGGCCGCATCCGCACCATCGTTTCCAGGCACTTCTCATCGCACCCCTTCCTGGGCGGATCCACCACGATCACATCCGCATAAACCCCATCCGCTTCATACTTCCGCGGCAGCACCTCTTCCGCCTTCCCCACGAAAAATTCCGCGTTCGTTATCCCATTCCTTACCGCATTCTCCTTCGCGTCCGCTATGGCCTCCGGTACAATCTCCACTCCATACACCTTTTTAGCCTTCTGCGCCAGAAACAATGAAATCGTCCCAATCCCGCAATACAGATCCCAAACTGTCTCTTCCCCCGTCAGCCCCGCATACTCCAAAGCCTGTCCATACAGCTTCCGCGTCTGTATCGGATTCACCTGATAAAAAGACAGCGGAGAAATCCGGAACACCACGTCCCCGATCGAATCCTCAATCTTCTCTTCCCCTTTAAGAACCCGGACCTTCTTACCCATAATCACGTTCGTCCGTTCCATATTCACATTCACGGACACGCTCGTCATTCCCGGTATTTTCCACAGTTCCTCCGCCAGTCTCTGTTCCTCCGGCAGCTTCTTCCCATTTATAATCAGGCAGACCATCAGCTGTCCGCTGGCAAACCCTTTCCGGATCAGCACATGTCTCAGCAGCCCTTTCCCGGATACTTCCTCATAAGCGGACACCCCATATTTCTTCATAAACCTGAGGATAATCTCCAAAATCTGCTGATTTTCCTCCACCCCTAACGCACAGTCCGTATTAGGTATGATAGTATGGCTTCTTCCCGCATAAAATCCCGTCACCACATTCCCTTCTTTATCATATCCGAAAGGAAACTGGGCCTTATTCCTGTAATGCCAGGGGTCCTCCATCCCGATAATCGGCTCCATGCAGGCGTCGATTTTCTCCGGATCAAACCCGCCGATCCGCACCAGGTTATTCCTGATTTTATTCTGCTTGAATTCCAGCTGCTTTTCATATGAGAGAGACTGCAGCTGGCAGCCGCCGCATTGGCGGTGGAAGGCGCAGGGAGGCTGAACGCGAAAAGGAGAAGGCACAAGAACCTTCTCCAGCTTTGCATAGGCATAGTTTTTCTTCGCTTTCATGACCTTCACCTGTACGGTATCACCGATGACCGCATCTTTGACAAACAGAGTAAAGCCTGCGGCTTTTCCGCCGGCTTTTTCTTCTGTATCCGCGGCATCCGGGGCAGGAAGCGCAAGCTTGCCAATGCCCTCGCCTTCTGTGCCGGTATCGGTTATTTCTACTGTGAGAATGTCATTCTTTTTGATATCCATATATATTTACTCCATCCGTGTCATCCTGATATTGGATTCGAAGAGCCGGTTATAGCCCAGCCATCCGTCGTCCTTGGCGTTCTGAAGGGCTTCCATGAAGGTTTCCATCTTGGCATCCGTGTTGTCGGCCAGGTTGAGGGCGGCGGCTTCTATGATGGCGGGCTTTTTGGGAGAGCCGTATTCGTATTCTCCATGATGGGCCAGGATGCAGTGTTTGAGCTCGGCTTCCAGCACAGGCGGGAATCCTGGGATGGTGCGGGCCTTCTGGCCGATCATCTCTGTGCCCATAACGATGTGTCCCAGGAGCTGGCCGTCATCGGTATAATCATTTTCGGGGAAAAGAGAAATCTCTTTGGTTTTGCCGATGTCGTGGCAGATGGCAGCCGTGATAAGAAGATCTCTTTTCAGTACGGGATAGGCGGCGCAGTAGTATTCACAGAGTTTGGTTACGCTCAGTGTATGTTCCAGCAGGCCTCCCACAAAGCCGTGGTGTACGGTTTTGGCGGCGGAGGACATGCGGAAGGCTTTGATGAAGGACTCGTCTTCCAGGAAAAAGCTTTCCAGGAGCTTTTTCAGGTACTGGTTTTCCACACTGCCGATAAAGCCCAGAAGCTGTTTATACATGTCATCTATATTTTTGGAGCTTACGGGAAGGTAGTCGGCAGGATCGTATTCTCCCTCTTCGCAGAGGCGTACTCTTTTCACGCTCACCTGCAGAGCGCCCTGAAAGCTGTTCACATCGCCGTATACCTCAATGTAGTCCAGGGTGTCAAATTCGGCAATTCCCGCGCTGTTGGGATCCCATATTTTGGCGTCTATGGTGCCGGTTTTATCCTGAAGGATCACATTATCATAAGCTTTTCCGTTTTTGGTAACGGCAGACTGTTTATGTTTACAGAGGTATATGTCAAATACTCTGTCGCCCTCTTTTAAATCTTTAATATATTTCATGTTTTCTCCAATCCGCCCGAAGGCTTTTTTCCTTAGTAAATGGACGGCCTTCAGCGGCCCCATATTTATTTCAGAGTATCCAGAATGACATCCACAGCCATTTCCTGATATTCATCTTGTACCTGGCGCATAATTGTGATGGTGATCTGGGAGTCAGGTACCAGGCTCATCATTTCCTTATTATATTCCTGGAAGGTGGTGATTTCCTCCGTTCCCATTTTTACAATGACGTCTCCGCTCTGGATGCCTGCCACCATGGCGGGGGAATCCATCACAATGCCGGTCACATAAGCTCCGGCGGGAACTCCCTGAGATTCCTGGATTTCTTCGGGGACATCGGTGCCATAAATGCCCAGGGTGGCCATGGCCTGGCCGTTGGACAGCTTCTCGATATTGCTTTTCAAATCGCTTATTCCCAGGGCGGACACCAGGTTTTTGGCGTCGCTGCTGTTGTTGCGCTGGCTGATTATTCCCAGCACCTGTCCGTTCAGGTTGATGAGCACGCCGCTTCCGTTTGTGCTTCCGTATATGTCCGTGGTAAGAAGGCGGTAGTTGCCGTCGGTCAGGTTCAGCACGGTGTCCATGGAAGTGATCATGCCGTAGGCTACGGAGCTGACGTTGCCCATGGGGCGTCCCAGGGCAATGACGGGTGTGGCCAGGAGGCCGCTTCCGCTGTTGGAGCTGCCGAGCTTTGCGGCTTTGATTATTTCCTTGGTTTCTTCGGCGATATCGGTCAGGTTGACGCAGATAACGGCCAGGCCCGTGGTGGGGTCGGACTGTTTCAGGGTCGCTGTAACCTGGGTGCTGTCGCAGAAGGTGACATGCACTTTTTCGGCCTGTTCCACGGTCTCTTTTTCGGTGAGGATCATAAGCTCCTTGCCGTTATCGGCTACGATCAGGCCTGCGGTCTGGCCCTTGTTTTCATAGGTGTTGTTGAACCAGTCCACGTCGGACACCACGCCTGTTACGGTCACCATGGATTTGGCGGCGTCCTGCACCAGTTTATACAGGTTGCTGTAAAGCTTCTGGTAATCGGAAACGCTCATATCAATTTTCTGGACGACGGTGGAGGTTACAGGGGTACTTTCTTTTTCCTCTTCGCTTTCTGTCTCCAGAACCATATCCTCGGGAAGCATTTCTTCATTTACCGCTTCCTCCTGAAGCTGTACGGGCGCAGGATCCTCCTCCGGGTACAGCCAGTTGCTGAAAACAGGCTCAAGCACCAGAAAGGTAAAGCATGCGATAAGGCCGAAAATCACCGCCATGGAAGCTGTGATAATGGTGCGTTTGAGCAGCTTTCTTTTGTTGACAGGGCGTTCCTTGACCTTTTCTTTGATAAAATCAATATCTTTGTTTGCCGTACCGGAGACAGTCTCCGGCTGGTGAAGCTCCTCTCCCTGTTCCGGCTGAGAGGGCCCGCCGGCTTTTTTATCTTTACGATCCAGTTCGTTATCTGACATTCTTTTCCTATCCTCTTTTTCCTGTCTGAAACTTTTTCTACAGGTAAGTTTATGTTCCTTTCGCTCTGAAAAGAAGGAAAACTTAGCCGCTTACCTTTAACAGTATATCCGATTGAGGTTTGGTTGTAAAGGCTTGTGGGAGCCATGGAAGGGGCTGATATCCGGCTTTCGTTACTGTTCACTCCGTGAACGGTAACCAGCTTTCTTCTTCGGTTTCAGCCGGAAAACCAGTACTTATTTGCGTCCGAAGTAGTCCGATGCCAGAATGCCGTGCATGCAGCTGTCGCAGATTCCCTGATTGTTCCAGTCTGCCTGGCGCAGAACGCCTTCCAGCATCATACCGCATTTTTCCATGACTTTTCCGGAGTTGGGGTTGTTGGAATCATGTCTGGATTCCACCCTGTTCACGCCCACTTCTTCCATAAAAAAGGTGATCAGGGCCTGAAGCGCTTCGGAGGTCACTCCCTGGTGCCACCATCTGCGGCCGATACAGTAGCCGATGTGTACCATTCCTATCTCTTCGTTCTGGTGTACCACCGCGATGCTTCCAATGGGCATGTCACCGTTTTCTTTCAGCACTATGGCCCATTGGTAATATTTTTCATCTGAATATTGACAGATCCAGCTTTTAAGGACTTCCCGGGATACCTCCACGCTTGTGTGGGTCGGCCACATAAGGAATTTGGTAACCTCCGGATCTGATGCCCAGTTTTCATACATGGGCTGTGCATCCTCTATTCTGAAGGGACGCAGAACGAGCCTTCCGGTTTCGATTGTTTTTGTGCCTGTATGCTTCATATCGTATCCTCTGCTTTCCGATGATTATGAAATTGACAAGAACAGCCGGCGGAATCACTCTTCCGCTCGGCTGCTCATTCTTCCTTCTGCCTTCTTTTCTCCTCAATTGCCTTCCTTGCCTTACCGACACTCTCCGCATAGGCGGCGTCCGGTTTTTCATATAAATATTTAGGGGAAAGGAATGCTGCGTCATAGAGCATTTCCAATACATCCTCCTGGACCTGCGTCGGTTGTGTGGGCGCTACCACTCTGGTCTGCCAGACGGACATACAGCCGGTATATTCCACCATCCAGAAAAGAGGCTCCATGTTCTTTTCCATCTGCCCGTTCAAAGTGGCAGAATCTTCCCCCGCTATCTCAATCAGCCTTCCGATGTGGGACGGAAGCGGTTCATCCACTTCCCCGTCGGGATGGATGAGGCATTCACAGTAATCCTCATCTTCCCGGTGGGCATTAATAAATTCCATTATTTTCATAGGTGCTGCCTCTCTCTGCTGCGGCTTCCTGCAAAGCTTATATCGTATTCCCTATGGTAGCAAAAAGGCGGAGGTTTTTCAACACAATTTTGCATGAAATACCCTTTTTATAACGGATCCTTTTTATTGTCGTAAAATCCGCAAAAAACGGACAGCCTAATTCCAGCCGTCCGCCTTTTCACTGTCTTGATTTATCTGCTGCCTTACTGATTCCCCGCGCAGCCATGCTTCTCCTCACCGCAGGAATGGTTCCCGCAGTTATGGCCTTCTTCATGGTGATGGCTGCACATGGTATCCGGATTGAAGTAAAGCTTCCCTGCCAGCAGTGCCGTCACATTTTGGTCGGCATCCCCGGTAACACCCGGATAAAATTCGATTCCGCTCTCACTCAGAGCCGCTCTTGCGCCACCGCCGATGCCTCCGCAGATCAGAGTATCCACTCCCCTGTCCTTCAGGAATCCGGCCAGAGCGCCATGGCCGCTGCCCGCCGCGCTGACCACCTGGGAGTCTGTAATCATTCCGTCATTTACATCGTAGATTTTAAAATTTTCACAATGGCCGAAGTGCTGAAACACTTGTCCATTTTCATAGGTTACTGCTATTTTCATGATGATATGCCTCCGTTGTTGTATTGCTTACTATAGTCTACTCTGGTTTCTGGCATATGTCAATAACTCTGTCGGAGCAGAAAATGTAAAATTATCAGATATTTTTGTTAATTATCAGTTATTATTTGTATTTTTTACAAATTGATTCACAATAGCAGAAACCCTTATCCAACCGTTTTGCCGTCTCCTCTCCTGTAGCAATATATTCGCCTAATCCGGTATCATTCCTGAAAAGGTATTCTTCATCCAATCCACAGTTATATCCCAACACGCTTTTTCCATTCCTGGTATTGATAATTCAGCTCCCCGGAAAAATCATCGTTAACTGTTTCTGCCGCCAGTATACTCTTTTTATACAGGTTCCCGAACATATTTCCCGCCCGCTCTATTATAAATGGCCTGGCCCATTTCCAAAGCTCCTCCGCCTTTTCTTTGTATTCGCAGATAAGCTCCATGCAATCCTCAAGTATGTATTCGAAGAGCCGGATGTGATAAATTTCCGTAAGATCCCCCTCCCGTATTAATTGCTGAAAGCAGTCATATGCCTGTTCCTTTTTGTCAAACTGGATATAGTAATGGAGCAGGCTTCTCAAGGTGCTTATAATGTCCGAATTTTTCCCCTTTGTGCGGGCTATTTCAGCCAGGGCTTTCAGGGGTTCCTCATTTTCCTCTTCCCGTTTGATATCTTTATTGAAATAAATCAGCCGTTCATAATTACGCTTATCCCAGCATGCAACGTCTTCCTTCCACAGCTTCACCAATTTCCTGGCCGATTCCATACAGCCCATGTCGATCGCTATGGAAATGCCGTCATAAATGTCACAGTCTTCCAGCTCTGAAGAAATTTCCACATTTGGGGTGTAACCGCAGGCGCAGTCGAAATTAGCCGTTTTGGCCCTCTCAAACAGGCTGTCGTAAGTCCCTTCCCGATTATATTTCATGAGCAAAAAGGTTAATATTTCCAGCGCAGAACCAATTCCCTGGAAACTGTTTGTCTCCCTGTCCTTCAGTTCTTCCTCGAAAAGCCTTTTCACGATATCCTCATTATTGATGTGTTTATACAGGAGAAAATAGCTCAGTCTTAATCGATTGGTATAATTTTTATCATAAGTGCCGTGTTCCTTGTCCTTCGTTTCAAGATAACAGACCTGGGAAAAATCCCCTTTATTCGCATTTTTGTATAGCTGGGCCTGATTTTCAAGAAGCTCTTCTAATATATCCAGATACATCAATACCCCTCCCGCCAGTATTTTGTTATCTTTTTATTATAACAGAAAAAAGCATCTGTTTTGCCATCCCGACCTTAAACGGCATTATTTTGGGTGTAAATGGCTGTTGCATGTCCTATTCTGATTTTCTATATCGGAATACAATAATATATTTATTCCGGAGCTCTCAGCCATATACCAACTTGTTCTTGACTGTTCCCTGTGCTCTTCCTTACTTTTTCTTTCATCTGAAAAAAAGAGCAATATTTATCCTTCCATAAATATCACTCTTTTCACAGACATATGTTTTATTTTTCCGCTGCAGCGAACAACTTCACCACCCCAGGCTTCCCGGACATATTAAAAATATATGAAAAATACATCCCGTCCTCATCTATCGTAATTTCTACATTATAATAAGCATCCCCATCATTACTGATGCCTTCGCAGACAATCGGATCATCATACTTCATATCATGAATCAGTCCAACTCCCATCGGCTGCCCTGCAAATTCACCGTCCATATAAAAGCTTATCTGCAGAACACTCTCTTTTTTCAGCTCCCATCCCTTCTCCCCATCCTTCATGAAAACAATAATACTTTTATCATAGGAATCGACACTTGAGATTTCATATATGTCATCCGCAGCTTTATAGGAACAGTCATATATTGTTTCTGCCCCCAGTTCCTTCTGAAGCTTCTGCAGGCTTTTTTCGTCCAGCACCTTACTGGTAAATTCATCCGGTATAATCTGGGGTGAGAGCATCCCCTCCGTTATGATACGATTCCCTTCCTCCGTCGCTGCCGGTACGGAAGCGGCAGTCTGAGCCGGCTCCGTATCCTTTCCTGTACAGCCTGTACAGAACACGCTGCCGATTAATGCTGTAATTGTTATACATAAAATAATACCTTGTCTTTTCAATCTGTATCCTCTCCTTTTATCCCATGAACCATTTTGTATCTATCAATAGTTATCTTGTTTGTTCCTATATTTAATTATAAACAAATAAAAAATGATTGTGGCGGTATAGTCCTCAATGGTTAAAAAACGGGCCTCAATGGCATTCTATAAATAAAAAAGGTAAATATCATTATTGTCTGATACTTACCTTCCCCTTTTTCTATTCAAATAAATAAAGCAATACTAACCGTAAAGCGTTCTTCCGTAAAATGATATTCAAAGGTCCCCTTATATTTCTCAACGGTAAGCCTCACACTCTGCATTCCGATTCCATGCAGCAGAGCATCCTTTTTACTGCTTAATAATTTATTATCTTCAGCGGCAATGTCGCCCCCATAAGTATTGGAAATATTCAAAATAATAGTGCCGTTTCTCTGAACCAGGTATAACTCTATTTTCCTTTTGTTTTCTGCAATCTTCTGGCATCCCTCTATCGCATTATCCAGAAGGTTCGCCAGCATACAGCACCAGTCGATATCCTCTATATTATTTTCATACACCTCCAGTTCCCTTATATTTACCGTAATAGCGCACCTTTCCGCTTTCTTCATTTTATCATTCATAATAATGTTGACTATATGATTTCCGGTATATTTCTTCTGCTGTAATTCTTTAATGGGATCCTGTATTTTAGAGATATAATTTTTAGCAGCCTCCAGATTGTTCTCCTCCAGCATAGAAGACAGAATCAGTATGTGATTCTGCATATCGTGAAAAATCCTGTCCCGGTTCTGATACAGGTACAGCATCTCCCGATAACTCTTTTTCACCATATTATTATGGGTTTGAAACAATTTCACTTCATTTTTCTTTTCTATATATAATACGAATACAATCATCGTCACTAATATAAACAGGATTAATAAAGGGAAAAAGACAAAGTAAATATCGATTCGTTTATTCCTGTAAACAGTTATATTTAAAATCTCATCACAATAGAATAAGCCTATATATTCCAAAACCACCAGAATAAATACAATCAACTTATACTTGGTAAGCAATAACCGGAACCTGCCCCTGTTGCAAATGATCAGCAAAATAATAATCAATGTGATTAATCTGCTTAATACCATGATTATAATTCGATCACGATTTACATGAAGCTGTGCCGTAAAAATAAACTCTGTTCTGCCGCTTAATAACTGTCCCAGGTAACCCAGTATGATATCCAGAAAATAGATTGTTTCATAGTATAATGCCGTTATGATAAATCCGTCTGATGTTTTCAGACGAAAGAACAATTTCAGCAGGATTACGGTCACTCCTATACAAAACAGCATAAAATACCGGGAATACATGGCAACCTCACCGCGCTGGAATATTGCCGAAGCACAGAACCCGGCGATTAAGATTCCCAGAAGCAGGCTGCTCCATAGCCTTGTGTTTCTTCTTTCGTACATCAGAAAAAATAAATAAAAAAGTCCGGATATCTCCGTAATCGTAAGCAAAGCCTGGATAATTTGAAATCCTGTCATATCCTGTCCTTCCAAAAATGAAGTATGGTCTTTTTCACTTTCTTTACAAAAGTTCTTCCAATATGCAGTGTGGAACCGTCTCTGAGTTCCAGATCCTTGTCCACAAGCCTTATAATATGTTCTATATTTACCACATATCCCCGTTCTATGTACATAAAGCAGTCCGAATCCACTTCATCAAATACCTCCCGCAGAGGTTTCCTGAACGAAATCTGCCTGTCCATCAAAACAAAAACCGTATTCTTTTTGTCTTTATACATATATACGATATCTTCATATTCCACACGTTCAAATCTGGAGCCGCTCTCTATTACATAAGCCTTTCTCGTCTTCTTACGCATTTCGGTCAGAAATCTTTCCAAAGTTCCTTCTATTTTTTCACTGAGCAGATTTTTGGGGATATAGCCGAAGGCCTGTACCTCATATCCCTCCACGGCATATTCCAAATGGGATGTGAGAAAAACCAGCATGGAGGAAGGCGCTTCCTTCCGCATAAATTTTGCCAGTTCAAAGCCGTTCATCTCAGGCATTTCAATGTCCAGAAAGTAAAGATCAGACTGCCGCCCCTCCTTCAAATCATAACGCAGGGTCTCAGGACAATTATATAACCTCAGTTCGTGAAGTATATTATTTTTATGGAAAAAATTCCTTATATATTTACTGAATAAAGCGTGGAATTCGATATCGTCATCCACCAATGCTATTCTGACCAATTCATCGCCTCCTTTTTTTGTATTTTAACAGTAAAATGCATCATATTTGTTAATTTTGTCCCTAAATGGCATCTTTTTGGGCGCAAAAGGATGTTTGCAGAAAAAAAGCAGGCCGGTCATAACGGATTTTCCGCTGTTCCCTTCCTGCTCAACTTCAAACACAGTATTTATTTCTTTACTAAGCCTTTTTAAAAAAATATAAGTCTCTTATAACTAAAAATTTATGACCTCACTATAATACTCTGATTTAAGATAAGATAAAAACGCCTGCTTTCTTATCCCGATTATATCCTCCGGCAGTTCATCCATTGCAAACCATTGCAATCCAGAACATTTCTCCGGCTCAGCTATGTAAGGCTCACCAGTATATCGTTCCACCAGAAAATAAATATCGTAGTACGTGCGGGCTCCATTTTGACCAACCCTATGGGACAGATGGACAAAACGAATATCCTTAAGTTCCACGGTTATCCCCAGTTCTTCCCTGCATTCTCTGACAACAGCCTGCATGGCGGATTCGTTTTCATCTACATGTCCGCTTCCGGCAAAATCCCACAATCCATCCATATATCCGGTATTCTCCCTCCTCAGAAGCAGAACCTGCTTTTTCTCATCTTTTGTCCTCATAATAATTGGAAAAATTGCAGATAAACACTTAAAATGTTCTCCCATCATCATCCCTCCTGGTAATCTCCCCCAATATTCCCTTTAAACTCAATATTTCTTTCCCAAACCTTGATTTATTCTTTTTTCTACTATATTGTACCATGTCCCCAATTTCCTCTCAAGCATAACCAAATACCTCCTAATATATTTCAGCAGGTATACTCCCGGATAGAATTCCCACCTTTTATATGTTAGAATAAAGTCAATTAACTCAATGTCGTTGTCCCTCCTCAGAAGAAAGGAACTCTATGAAAGGTCTAAGCATATTTTCCTGGTTCAGCTACCCCTTACCGCTGCAGGAACGTCTGGAATTAATAAAGAATGCAGGTTTTGATGCCACCGCTCTGTGGTGGGGTGATGAATTTGAAGATAAAAACCGCCAGCCTGAAATGACCCGCAGGCTTGGTTTGGAAATTGACTATGTACATGCACCTGCCGATAATCCGAATGCTCTGTGGCTCGATAATATTGACGGTGATTCCTATCTGAATCAGCTGCTTTCCTGTATTGAAGACTGCCGCCGTCATGATATCCCTACTGCAGTCATTCATGTTACCCGCTTGTCTTCCAGACCTCCCGTTACCCAGCTTGGTATCGACCGTATCAAAAGGCTTGTGGATCTTGCCGAACAAAAACAGGTTAACCTGGCGCTTGAAAACCTTGACAGCATCAGCCATCTTGATTATATCTATAAGGAACTGCAGTCCGACCGCCTGGGTTTTTGCTATGACAGCGGGCACGAAAACTATAATCACCCCCAGGCCGACTGCCTGTCCCGTTACGGGGACAAATTATTTGCCGTACATCTTGATGATAACTGGGGAGATGACGATACCCACCTGCTTCCCTATGACGGCAGTATTTATTGGGATACTTTAAAAAAAAAGCTGAAAAAATGCAGAGACATCCCTTATTTAACATTAGAAGTGGATTTTAACCGCGAGCATCACAAAAGCCTGATCTACAAAGATTTATCCCCGGCCGCTTTTTTATCCTCCGCTTATCAGCGCTTATTACAGCTGCAATAAGCAGACAAAACAAAGCACAGGAAATCGGGATGCTCCCATCCAACTATTGTATGCTTCATATACAGACAGGAGGTGCCCGGCATGGAATGGACAGAATGCATCAGTAAAGCGATTAGCTATATCGAGGACAATATCACGGAAGAGCTCACCATCGAAGACATTGCGGACCAGGCTATGATTTCACCGTTCTATTTTCAAAAAGGGTTCGCTATGCTTTGCGGATTTACCGTCGGGGAATATATCAAAAAACGCAGACTTACGCTTGCCGGCAGCGAGCTTGTATCCACCGACTGGAAAATTATTGATATTGCGCTTCGGTACGGTTATGATTCTCCGGACAGCTTTACCAAGGCATTCACCCGTTTCCATGGGGCCACTCCCACTTCTGTAAGAAAGGGCGAAACGATCATAAAAGCTTTCGCTCCCCTGAAAATCAAGCTTACATTAGAAGGAGGCTATACCATGGATTACAAAATTGTGAAAAAAGAAGCTTTTACCGTTATCGGTGTATCAAAGGTATTCAAGTACGAAGATGCCGCCAGCGCGGTTCCCGGATTATGGACAGAATTTTATCAGACAGGAAAGAACCAGCTGATCAGCAGCCAGTACGGTATTTCCATTGATGAAAAAATGGGAAGTAATGAGTTCGAATTTATGATTGCGGATAATTATGACCCCGTCCGGGAAATTCCCGATGGACTTACCACAAGAGTTATCCCGGGGCATACATGGGCCGTTTTCCCCTGCACCGGCGACTCTTCCCAAACCATACCGGATGTACATGGGAAAATATTCAGAGAATGGCTGCCGGGCTGTCAGGACTATGAGATAGCGGCAGGATATCATATCGAAATGTACAATGACCCTGCCGATTATACGAACGGGACTCAGGATGAAAAATATTATTGTGAAATATGGGTTCCTGTCAGACAGAAATAAACAGAATTTCTTTCCAGGATCTAACAGGGGCAAGCAGAACACTGCCTGCCCCTGATTTATGAGCATCCCCGATATCATCTGCTTATCTCCAGTTCCAGACACTTCCAGTCTTCCTGAAGGATATGGTAGTTCTCTCTTTCCCCCGTATCCTTGAATCCAACGGATCTATAACAGCAATACGCTGGCCGATTATTTTCGAATACGCCAAGCGTTACTTTTTGTGCCATCAACAGTTCAAACGCATACTGCAGCGACAGGGTCAGCAGCTCTTTCCCATAGCCCATCCCTCTTTTTGCATTATCTACGATAACAAATCCAAAGCGCAGCTCTTTTTTATCAGAATCCGTAAAACGCATAAACAGGTGCCCGGAAGGCTTATCATCATCAAAAGCCGTCATCGGGATAAAATCATATAATAAAGCGTAGTTATCATATAGCTTATTCACATCTTCCGCAGTAATCGGATAGCTGTCAAATCTGTCGGCACTCCATTTTCTGAAAGTCACTTCATCTTTAATCCATGTAACAATATATTCGGCATCACTTTTTCTATAAGGCCTTAAACGCAGCATAGATACCTCCACAAATTTCCGGATAAATGAAGTATAACATTAATGAGAAAAGAAGAACAGCCTTCTTATTTTCACAGGGAAATCATGTTACAATACAGGTATAGATCCCCTGCCGCCGGAAACAACAACCACCGTTTTCTTATTACATTTAAGGAATATACCGCCTATGAAAATTGACAGATTATACGCAATAACCGTATACTTGCTGAATCACGGAAAGACCTCTGCTTCCGGGCTTGCCGGGAAATTCGAGGTATCCGTCCGTACCATCCAGCGGGACATCGACGCCCTCTGCCGGGCCGGTATTCCAATTGTGGCGGAAACCGGAGTTTCCGGCGGATATTATCTTTCCGAAACCTATCATATGGACAGGCACACAGCGACCCAGGAGGACTATGCTTTTATCCTCACTGCCCTGAAGGGTTTTTCCTCTGCCATGGGCAATCCCCAGATTGACGCGACTTTGGAAAAGGTTTCTTCTCTTACAAGAAATCAGGATGACAGCATCATTCTTGATTTTTCCGTTCTGCGCGAGGGAGATGAAATACTTCTGAAAACGCTGCGGACTGCTATACGGGATAAACATCCTGTCAGCTTCACCTATACCAATTCGGAGAATGTAACCCGCATACATACGGTGGAACCGATAGCTGTCATCTACCGCTGGTATGCCTGGTATCTTCTCGCTTATTCGACCGTGAAAAAGGATTACAGAACCTATAAGCTTATCCGTATGAGCGATGCGGTAATATCAGACATGCCTTTTACTGCACAGCATGCTTCCCCGGAGGAAATTCTGCGTGAAAGCGACAGGAAATCACCTCAGCCCTCTACGGAAGTAATTGTCCGCTGTAAATCCGAGGCAAAATCAAAAGCAATCGAATATCTGAACGGAAAAATCCTTCGTACGTATGAAAACGGTGACTGCGAAATACTTCTGGAAGTCATGGAAAAAGAACATTTTTGGTTCGGTACTCTTCTGTCGCTGGGCAGCGGGGTAGAAATTCTGGCTCCGGAACATATCCGGGTGCGCGTGTTGGATGCTGCGAAAGAAATTGTTTCCTTATATGAAGGGAAATAAAGTCGGAATGCAAAAGGCCATCCGGGCGTTTTGCCGTATGGCCTTTAATATGGAGCCTCTGCTCATCTTATGCTATTAATCTGCTGAATGGTACATTTAAGAACGTTCCTTGTCATACTCCCACATAAACACCTTTTCCCCTGCACAGACCTCTGTTTCCTCTCCGCCGGGAAGCACCACGGTTCCCCGGATTCTCTCAGGCAGCTTCACAAGATATTCCACTTTTCGGTCTTTTTTAACCCATTCCAGCCGTATCACTCCCCAGTGCGTCCGGAATTCCATTCCTGCATTTTCCATGTCCTCCGGTATAAAAGGCCGGAGCTTCACTTCCGCCGTCCCGTCTTTCATGGGCCGTATCTGCCGCAGTCCGCAAAGGGACTTGAAAAACCATGCTCCAAGGGAACACAGGGCCGGATGGTTATGGGAATTCATTTCATTTCCCACCAGATACTGCCATCTTTCCCAAATGGTCGTGGCCCCATGGGAAAGCATGAAGCGCAGCGACGGGTAATCTTCTCTGTCAAGGAGCCGGTAAGCCACCTCGTCATGTCCTCTGTGCGCCAGGCAGTCCACCAGAATCCCTGACGTCAGAATTCCTGTAGGAAACTGTATGCTTCCCCTGGATTTGGTCAGCTGCCACAAAAGCACATCCTCCACCTTTTCCTGTAGCTTCTCCGGGACAATCCCATATTCCAGCGCCATGGCCTCCGGAGCTGCTGCCATGGTATCACAGGTTCCGTAATATCCGGTTCCCAGAGGGCTGTCCAGGCACCAGCCATAAAATTTCTCATTAATTTTATCAACAAGCTCCTCCCTGCGTTTCTGAAACAGAGAAAGACCTTCCTCATCACCCGCCACTTCTGCAAATAAAATCATGGCGTTATAAAAATCCACAAAATAAGAGTTGGCGATCATAAGGTTATCAGCAAATTCAATGGCGAGCCAGTCATTATAAAAATCATACGGAATCAATCCGTCCACTAGCGTGGAATGCATATAAGACTCATATTTTTTCAATGCTCCGTAATTATCCGTAACCGTACGTCTGTCTCCGGTATACAAATACAGACTGCGCAGTGTCATATGGTAACCGATTTTCCAGATAAAAGTATCTCTCGGCCATCCCGGCGCACCCGCAAGAGGCAGGGAACCGTCGGACAGCTGTGTATCCCGGATATCCTGAAACCACTTCCGGTAAAAATGCTGCAAATCAAAATTCAGGACGCCGAATTCCGAAGAAACACCTGCATCCGCAAGCCATCCCTGCCGTTCATCCCTCTGACAGCAGTCGGTGGGGATGGAATGCATATTGCTGCGCATAGTCCAGACCATGGCCCGGTAAATCCTGTTAAAATCCTCATTGGAGCAAGAGAAGCCTGCAACGCGTGTGTTATCAGTATGTACTGCCCGGCCGGTCACATCCTCTGCCGTAAGCTCTGACAGACCGGAGATCTGTACAAACCGGAAACCGTGATAGGTAAAGCGCGGTTCATAGCATTCCCTTCCGTTTCCTTTACAGATATACACATCCGTCGCTTTGGCATTCCGCAGATTCTCCGTGTTCACGGTACCATCCTCATACAGAGTTTCCCCATACCGGATCCGGATTTCCCTGCCCGGTTCTTCCTCTGCCCACAGCCGGATCCAGCCCGCAAAGTTCTGTCCGAAATCCAGGATATAATCCCCGTCTTTTTCACACACAGTTTTTACGGAAATCTCCTCTGTCACGCGTATAGGGGGAATATAGGAGTAACGCAGAGTTCCCGTTCCCGGACTGCAAACCGAAGCCCGGCCCCACCCGGAAGCATCGAATTCTGCTGTACACCATCCCGGCTGTTCCAGCCTGGCATCATAATGCTCTCCGTCAAACACACTGGAAAAGGTAATTGGAGAACGGGAAACCTGCCAGGATGCATCACTTCCCACAACCGCCCTGCTGCCGTCTCCCATTTCCAGATCCAGCTGACATATTCCCATACACTGACCGCGATAGAAAGCCTGATTGTATACATCCTTTGCATGAAGCTTTTCGTCCAGATCCCAATGCCCTCCCAGCATGAGGCCTATCACATTCCGTCCCTTTTTCAGCATGGCGGCAACATCCTTCACGGTATATTCCACTGTTTTTTCATAAACCGTATAGGAAGGGAACAGAACATCCCGTCCCACCCGCCTGCCGTTCACATAAGCTTCACAGTAGCCCAGACCGGTAAAAGACAGAAAAGCAGAAGCAATATCCCCATCGATTTCCACTTCTTTTCTCAGTAAGGTCCCCCCAGTAATAAAGGATGCATCCCATCGTCCCCCTTCAAAGATTCCTGTAGAGAAAGCCGCCTCTTCACTGCTTTCCTCTTCTCCATTCCCTTTTTTCACGGTGACCTGCCAGCTATAGCCGCATTTTTCTTCCAGACCGGCTGAAAGCTGATACCGGGAATCCGCCGTATCCAGCCATCCGCTGTCCCAGGAGGGAATCCCCTTCTTCCACAGCCGGATCCTGCAGGCGGTCTGGCCGATTCCCTCCTCCGGGCCGTACCAGCTCAGCTCCGGTTTGGGTGTATCGATTCCAGCCGGGTTTTCAAGCCCTTCACATAACAATTTCCATTTCATGATGATTCCTCCATTTTTCTGTATTCATTGGGTGTGACGCCATAATACTTCTTAAATACATTGCTGAAATAGCTGGTTTCTTCAAAACCGGTTTTATGGGCTATTTCATATAATTTGCAGGAAGTGGCAGTCAGAAGAAGCGCCGCATTCTCCATCCTTACCTTCAAAATATAATCACTGTAGTTAATTTCAAACTTTTTCTTAAAAATACGGCTGATCTGGTATTTTCCAATAAAAAAGTGCTTTGACATGGTTTCCAGGGAGAGATCCTGATTATAATGCAGGTCAATATATTGCTTTATCCGGCAGACCACATCAGAATCCGTACTGGCCTCCTCCGGTTCAAAATCACATTGCATATTGATGATCATACGCAATAAGGCGTTTTTCAGGCTGGCAGCGTCATAATAGTTGAATTCCGAGGTAAAGGAACTCCCCTTCAGCTGCTGAAAGGTGGTAATAAAGTCCTTATTCAGATGAAGCAGAAAGCTGTAGCAGAACTCCTGTACATACTGAGGCGGTGTCTTCGTTCTCCTGAACAAAGTGAAGAGACGTTCCACTAGAAGCTTTACGTTCTGCACATCCCCATTCAGATAGGCATCCTGGATCCGTCCGGCAAGTTCCATTTCCAGCTGGGAAGATGTTTGAGAAAAAACATCCGGCTCATACCGATAGGTTCCCGGTTCATAAAAGCCCTGTTTTAATGCCTCTATCGACTGCCGCATGGCTTCCGGAGCCTGTTCCGGCCTTTCCTGATAAAGACTGAAGCCAATGAAAAGCGCGTCCTCCCTGCAGAAATGTTCCCGCAGCGCATCCCAGACACCGCTGCCTTCCGTCCGGATAAGGCTCATATTCAGATCCTCTGATGAACAGGCGCATATCATTTGGGCGGGAATTTCATCAGGAAGCTTTATTCCTTCCCCGGAACGGGAGCAGAGGAAACCATAGCCTTTTATATCCAGCTTTTCAAAAGATAAAGCAAAATCCCGGGATGCTACTTTTTGCCCGTTCAGATAATCCCCGACCCTTTCCTGTATGGCAGAGACAGCATCCTCCCGGGCCTGGCAGATAAGCATCCTTAGTTTATCCGACAATTCCTCCCAGTCAATGGGCTTGAGCAGATAATCCTTCACGTGAAAAAGAAGGGCCTTTCTTGCATATTCAAACTCATTATATGCGCTGAGGATTATTGTCCTCACCTGAATTCCTGCGGCATTGATCTGCCTCAGGGTTTCCAGGCCGTCCATAACCGGCATCTTCACATCCAGCAGCATAATGTCCGGCTTCTCCCGTTCCAGCAGCACTAATGCTTCTTTGCCGTTATACGCATGAAAAACACCCGATATTCCCACCGTATGGCTTTCCAGCATTTTATCCAGAAACATATGCACGGAATTCTGGTCATCAACTATGAGCAGTTTCATCGATACTCCCCTCCCTGATCAAAGGTATTGTCATGGAAATCCGGCATCCGTTACCGTCTTCACTGCTGATCTCCACCCCATAATCCCCTCCGTAGCAGCTTCGGATCCTCTGATGGATATTCCGTATTCCAATGTCCGCATCATCAATATCCGCCTTGGACAGATTCGCTGTCACCTGGGCCATTTCCTCCGTGGTCATCCCTGCCCCGTTATCAGAAACCGTAAAGCGGATACGGTCTCCCTCCAGAACGGCGCTTATGACGATCATTCCGTCGGAGGGATTATTGGAAAAACCATGTTCGATACAATTCTCCACCACCGGCTGAAGAAGGAGCTTTGGCATATAATAATCCTCTGCCTTTTCATCCACTTCATACCGGACCGAAAGCGCTCCGTCAAATTTACGGATAAAGAGAGACAGATATTCCCTGATATATTTCAGTTCCTCCGTAACCCGTACTTCCTTTTCATAATTGTAAAGGGTATAGCGGAGCAGTCTGCTCAGGGAAACCACAATTCCATTGGATATCTCAATATTTCCATAGACGATCTCAGTCTGCAGCAGCTGCAGGGTATTCATCAGAAAATGGGGATTGATCTGGGAGCGGAGAGAATACAGCCGGAATTTATTCAGCATGATCTGGGATTTATAATCATTCTTAATCAGCTGTTCAAGCCTTATCAGCAGATCATCGAATTTTTCCGCTATCTGATTCAGTTCGGAATATTGATAATCCGTATTTGCCAGCTTCAAATCATCAAAATCCACGTTTCGCACATCATCCGTCAGTTTTTTCACCGGACGGTGGATGGAACGGGATATGCTGACAGAGATCATCACGTTCACAACAAGGCATACAATCAGCGCAATGATAAACAGCCGGGAAACCGGCCAGGTATGGGAACGGATTTCCCTCAGCGGAACATAGGAGAGCAGCTTCCAGCCTACAGAGGTTGTCTGGAAATTTATGAGATACATTTCCTCCCCGATGTAATCTTTAAAGGAACCCATCTCGCTTTCCTCCAGGATTCTGCGGGTATCCTCCGTCAGGGGAAGGAAGGAGCCGATATCCGAGTTATCGCTCTGGCTCACAATCTGGTTTTCCTTATCCAGCAGGGCGATTTTCCCGCTCTTTTCATAATTGCTGGACATTAGCGTTTTTCCCAGCTCCTTTATATTAATATTGCAGATAACCGCGCCCACCACGTTTCGTTTGGAATTGGTGATAGCCAGGGACATGGAAAAAGTGTCCACCCCCGCCGCATAGGGAGCGACTCTGGGATTATAATAATCCTGGGCATGAAGGCCTATGGTATGCATATAAATATTTCCGCTCACGTCTATGGCCTGTTGGTACCATTCCTGCTCCATATAGGGATACTCACTGATCAGATCGGAACGATCCGCTATGTTGCAGACATAGCCGTTTGTTCCGATAATGAAAACATCCTGGACAATGCTGTTAAACATATCCGTGCGCTTCAGAAGGGAGCTTAAGGTACGATCCAGCTTCAGCCTGTCCGCAATCGTCATATCCGGATTGCTCAGCGCCGTCGCAATTTCTTTATTATAGGAAACAAAAGATACGATACGGGTGGTAATATCATTTATATTGGTATTCATAGATAAAGCCGCCTGCTCCAGAATCTTTTCCGTATAATGAATGACCTCCCGTTCCACAATCTGAGTGGAATACAGGGTGATGAATCCGCCGAACACCACCATGAGTACAGCATTAAAGACGAGATATAAAACAAGAATCCGGGCGGACAGGGACTTTTTTAACTTTGCAAATGTATTCATTGGTTAGCCTTCCCCTCTGGCACTTCCTGGCTTACGGGCATTGAAAATCAGTTTTTCCATACCCGGGCTGTATCGGATATATCAAAGTGTAACAAAACAAATCTGTCCCATCAATGAATTTTAGTAATAGTGCAACAGATTACAATAATTTGGCAACAGATTATATTTCAGGAGTGTTTTGCTCCTGCTATGATTGAAATACAAACAGCGGGGCCAAAATATTTTCGCAGGTTATGAGAAGGAGGAAAATTCCTCTGCTCACCAGAGGGCTCACATTTTGCTCCGCAAAACAAGGAGGAAAATTCCTCTGTTCACCAGAGGGTTCACATTTTGCTCCGCAAAACAAGGAGGAAGAGGTATGAAGAAAAAATTAGTATCGCTGGTTTTGACTGCTGCCATGATGGGCAGCGTACTGGCTGGATGTGGGGGAAGTTCATCCGCAGACAATACACCGGCAGCAGGAGATGCCGGTACGGCACAGACGGAACCGTCCGCGGCTGTTGAATCGGCAGATGCTTCAGAAGCAGCCGGCGCAGATCAGGGGACAGAGGACCTTTCCGGAACCCTTTCCATTTTGTCCTGGTACGATGAGACAAAGGCGGCCCCCGTTATTGAAGCGTTTAATGCCAAGTATCCTAATGTGACCATTGATTTCCAATATTCACCGCCGGTTGCTGATTATGTGGAGAAGCTTTCCACACTGCTTTATTCCGGCGCGGGCCCGGATATTTTTTACATGGCTCTGGAAAACAGAGAAGATTTGATTAAGGGAAATTATGTGGAAGATCTTTCCAATGAACCTTACATGACGGACGGCACCATTCCCGATTCCGTAAAAACCACCTATGGTGCGGATGGAAAAGCCTATTCCCTCGCTGTTGACTGCTGGGTAGGCGGTATTTTCTATAATAAAGATCTGTTCGACCAGGCCGGTATCACGGAAGAACCCAAAACCTGGGAAGAGCTTCTGGAAGTATGCCAGACCCTGAAGGATGCCGGCATCCAACCCATCATGGACAACTGCCAGGATGCGGCTGTCAACTTCACGGCTCCTCTTTACGGCTCCGAAGTGAAATCCAAAAACCCGAATATTGTACAGGATATTTTTGACGGAAAGGCAACCTTCAAGGATACCTGGACCACTCCTATCGCCATGTGGAAGGAAGGCCTCATCGATAACGGTTATCTGACGGCGGACATGGTTGGGGCTACCAGCGATGAAATCGTTACCGCATTCGCTACCGGCCAGGTGGCTATGATTCTCAGCGGCTCCTGGAACCTGAATACCATTGATACTATCAATCCGGATATGAATTATAAATGTATGGGTGTTCCCGGTACGGAAGAAACCTATTACTGCGGCGCTGTCAACGTAGGGCTTTGCATCAATTCCGCCAGCCAGAATAAAGAACTGGCAAAGGCATTCCTGGAATTTGCCGCTTCTCCCGAAGGACTGGAAGCACAGTATAAAGGCTATGGCGGATTTACCATCGCCAATGGCTACAGCCCTGAATTCCCGGAAGAAATCGCGGAAGCCGTTACCCAGGTAAAGGACGGCAAATATTATATCCCTATGGCCGACTGGCTTTCCTATACGGAATCCCTGAGACTTACCTATATCCAGTCTCTTCAGGACTGCATGGTGGGCACCATCACACCTGAGGAAGCCGCATCCAAACTGGACGCCAAGCTGGCCGAGGTTTCTGCAGAATAATGTGACATAAATTGTTTATCGCCGGGCCAAAAGCCCGGCGATAAAATAAGGCGCTCCCTTTTGCGGAAATGAGAGCATGTTTTAACCATGCTCAGGAAGAACAGGAGAACCGAGACGGATATGAAAAAGAAAAAACTAGTCAGACAATTCCAATATGAAATATTTTTTTTACCGGCGCTGATAGCCTTCACCACGTTTACCATCATTCCGCTGCTGAAAACAATCATGTACAGCGTGACGGATTTCAATGGTGTCAATCACGAATACCGCTTCGTGGGACTCAAAAATTTTATCGGTGTCTTTCAGGATGAAGTAATGCGGCAGGCTCTGTTCAACACCCTGTTTTATACCTTCTGCACCATGATCCTCATTAACGTGCTTTCCATACCGCTTGCCGTTTTTCTGGACAAAAAAACCAAGCTGAAATCTGCAGAAAGAGCCATTTTTTTCTTTCCATCCATCGTCAGCGCTCTTCTGCTGGGTTATATCTGGGGCTATATCCTGTCTCCTCTGCCTACCGGGGCGGCCAATTCCCTTCTGGGAAGCCTGGGCCTGTCGCCCATTGGCTGGACCTCCACAAGCTGGGGTGCGCGGCTGTGTATTATTGCCGTAGCTGTCTGGACCAGCACCGGCTGGCATGCCACCGTCTATCTTGCCTATCTGCAGGCTATATCCCAGGAATATTACGAAGCAGCAAGTATCGACGGAGCGAGCAAATGGAAACAGTTTACCAAAATCACCATTCCCATGCTGGCGCCGGGCTTTACCGTGAATACCCTGCTGCTTCTCACCAACGGCCTTAAGGTCTATGATCTGCCCTATGCCCTTACAAAAGGCGGGCCGGGCTTTTCCAATTATACGGTAACCCAGGTTATCATACAGCGCGGAATATCGGAAAAACAATACGGCGCATCCACGGCGCTTGCAACCATTTTTATCATTCTCGTTATGATTATTTCCTGCATACAGTTTATGGCCATGCGCAAAAGGGAGGAGGATCTTTCATGAAAAAGAAAAAAGAGGGAAAAAAACTGTTTCTTTCGGATCTTGTATTAATCCCGATATGCCTGATTTTCCTGTATCCCTTTTACTACCTGGTCATTAATACCTTTAAGCCCATGACGGAAATGAGTTTTAATCCCGTAGCCTTTCCCAAAACTTTGTTTCTCGATAACTATAAAGATATTTTTTCCCAGGCTCAGATTTACCGGGCTTTTGGCAACACCTTAATCATTACGGTCTGCTCCGTACTCCTTATTGTAGTGATCGGAGAAATGGCGGCTTATCCCATTGTTTTTAATGCCAACAAGCTCAATAATGCTTTTATGGTCTATCTGATGATAGGCTTTCTGGTGCCTTTCCAGGCGATCCTGCTGTCCCTGTTTGAGGTAATGCAGGCCCTGAAGCTGATCGACACCATCCATGGCATGATTTTATTTTACTGCAATGGCTCGGCACTGACGGTCTTCCTCGCGGTGGGTTATATGCGAACCATACCCAAAGAACTGACGGAAGCGGCCATTGTGGACGGCTGCAGCGTAGGCGGGGTATTTTTCCGCATCGTATTCCCCCTGATGAAGCCCATCACCGCCACATCCATCATTTTCAACACCATGTGGATATGGAATGACTTCATTGCCCCCAACATTTTCCTGAATTCCAGAATGAAAGGTACCGTAGTGCTGGAGGTATTCCGGGCGAAAGGCCAATTCAGCGTAGACTGGCCCCGGTTCATGACATTATCCGTGGTTTCCATTCTGCCTATTGTCATCTTTTATTTGTGTATGCAGAAGCATATCATAAAAGGACTTACTGCAGGCGCGGTAAAAGGCTGACGTTCTCAAACCTTCGAAAAGTACCTGACGTAATCCACATAATATGCTTTCTGATACGGACAGCCGTCTTATAACATAAGATGGCTGTTTTATGCATAAAAAAGCCGGAAAGCGGGAAATTCTTTCCCCAAAAATCATGTTTCTTCAGCAAAGGAACTACAGAAGAAAGAACTGGAATATAAACTTTCACAGGTTTATTCAGTATAAGTATCGCTCAGAAGTCTCTGCGTAAAAAACACACTGCCCTTATAAATATCCCCGTCTATTCCTGCTTTTCTGATACAAATAGCTGTAATTTCGTGTGGATTACTATCTTTACTTATACATTCCAAATACTTATCCAAAGATATCATTATTTCTTTTCCGTGCTCCAGACTCACAAGATCATAGGGATAGCTCTGTGTATTCAGAAGGTTTATCTGCTCAAAATTATCCATAAAAATAATAGCACTGCTCTCCGTCTCTCCATCGAGATTTCCTGCTTCTATGAAGTATTCATTTCCGTTAAATTTGTTAATTACTATACCATTTGTCCGCGCTTCTATCATATCAAATTGCTGATATGTAAATTTATTAGCGAAAGCTTCCTTACCACCAACAACAGCCAGACACCTTAACGCAGTACCCCCTGTCTGTAATCGTTCCTCATCTGTCAATTCCATATATGTATCCAGGAAAACAGCAAATACAAGATCGTGTTTCCCTTCTTCTAATGAAGATATTGTAATGGGAATATTTATATCTGATTTATTTTTAATATTCACAGTACATTGCTTCATTAATTTTCCATCAACCTCAAAATCAATCTGCTTATAATTATCAAAAATAACTAAAGTAAAATTAAACTGTTTTCCCATATTATTCGTGAAAGACATAAAAGTACGCAGCTTATTATTTTCCAAATAAACAGTAGTATCATGCATGTACTCAGAGTTTTCTCCCCATAAGCCATAACTATAATACATTTTGCCCTCAAATCCGTCCATCGCTTTTACTTCGCCATTATATGTTTCACTAAATTCCGTATATATTTCCGGAACATTCGTTTCTTTATTACTGTTTATACTCTGGTTTCCACAGCCCGATAAAGTCAGAAATAAAAAAAACAAGAATAGAAATGGAATACTTTTTGTAACATTATTGTACTTTCTTACTTCATTCATTATATAATTCCCTTACTTTCCCTTTCTTTATATACATCTCTTAATAAAAAAATAAACAGGCCTGAAATAACTATTCCAGGCCTGCCAAGATTCTAATATAGGATTTCACCATATGCTTAAAAATTAATTATTCTAATATGTAAACATAAAGGTTTCAAAATCCAAGGTTACTTATTAGACTCTCATAAAACATAGCACCAAAATTACCGCAGCATCATATACTTTTTTATTACTATATCAAGAGAAAACCACACAGCCAGCTTGTGAGGAACCCTTTACCTTTTACAAATCAGATTTATTATTTGATTTCGACTAACAATGATCTCACCAAATCTGATTTTCCCGTCACATTAAACAGGTATGGATAATATTCCCCATCTTCACCTATTTCCAATTGAATACTGAAATAAGCTTTATCATCCACATTTTCGCCCCGACAAGTAAATGGCGCTTCATATTTGTTGTTATGAATAAGCCCAATATCCATTGATTGTCCTGCAAATTCATTAGCCATGTAAAAACTAATTTTTATAAAGTCTCCTTTTTTGAGATTCCATCCTTTATCTTCTGCCTGAAGAAAAACAAGGAAGCTCTTGTCATAAGAATCCAGTTTAGGAATTTCATATTCTTTCCCTTCAGTTGAATAGGTACAATCATATATTGTTTCTGCCTGGAGTTCTTCCTGAAGCCTTAATAAGCTCTTCTCATCCAAAACCTTGCTGACAAACTTTTCTGGTATGATTTGCGGTGAAAGGGTATCCTCTGTTATAATACGATTTCCTTCCTCTTCCCCTGCTGAACTGACAGAAACTGTTTGTTCCGGTACAAAACTTGTATTTGAACAACCCAAAACAAACCCACTTACTAAAACAAAAATTATAATTAAAACACTTCTCCTCAATATATACTCCTTTAATTACCATTAAACATAGCTTGCGTTATTGTTATTGTATACGAAGATTTATTCCAGACCCGATAACGTCCTCTGCCAGATGCCGGTGAATTATACACTGATGATATATAACTTGTTGCACCTGTCGAATTATAGGTATATTGTGGAATTCCAACTGAGTTTGTTACCTGTAATTGTAAATTAGCAGCCGGAGTTACTCCTACAGACATTGTATTATTTCCCGTAACGACATTAACATCCCACTCCGCACCAGCTCCCACAGGAATCGTAGGATTTGAGATCCCCAATCTGCCAGTAATCATTACATTTCCATTCTGATCAATTATTCTAAAGGGTTGTCCATATAGATTGTTCTCATCCATAGTATTTTCTGTTGCCTGTACAGATAAAGTCATACCCAAAGTCATGACTACAACCATAATAAAACTAATTATTTTTTTCATAAAATACCCCTTTCATTAATAAGCAAAATCTATTTGTATTCTTACTTAACAAAACAATTACTTATGCACTGGAATCACCTCCATTATTATTTGCTTGTTATATTTAAATACAAGTGTCAATTCCATACTGTCACAAATTATCTAATTCAAACCTTATTCCTGTGCGGGAATTAACAAATATATCTCTGTACTCTATATACACTTATTATAACAAGCCTAAATCAGTTTTGTTAAATATGGCCTGAACAGTCAGAAAAATGAATACGAATGGAGCAAAAGTATATCTCCACACATTAAACACAAGTATCAGAATCATACAAAAAGGCGGACAGCTCTGTTTCCGCTGCCCGCCCTTCGTTCCGATTTTGTCAACAACAAAAAATTGATAAATAAGGAGTGTTGATAGTAACTGCCTTTTCATCCTTATCCATATCCAGACTTACTTCCATAGCCTCCCTTTCAATTTCCAAATCCCCTGCAGTAATCATAAAATTATTTCTATCATTATTCATCACACCACCACCTTTTTATAAAAACAAAACAATATTAACCCTAAATATATGATCCTTAAAACTATACTCCAGAGTCCCATTATTCTTCTCCACTGAATATTTTACACTTTCCATTCCTATCCCATGCAGCATCTTATCCTCCTTCAAGGTATACAGCTTACCATCCATAAGTTTCACATTCCCGCAATAAGGATTAGATATGTCCAGAATAATCATCTCATCCTTGCGGACCAGGCTGAAATCAATCCTCCGCTCTTCTACAGTTACCTTTTCGCACGCTTCTATCGCATTATCCAGTAAATTTGCCAATATAGAGCACCAGTCTATATCCTCTATAGCAGTCATAAAGTTCCCAACTACTTTTATATTCAAAGAAATATCAAACAATTTTGCCTTTTTAGCCTTGTCATTCATGATGCTGTTAATAATACGGTTTCCTGTATACCTCCTTTGATCCAGAGCTTTTATAGGTTCCTGTATTTTCTTAACATACTGCCTTGCTTTATTAAATTCTTCCTCCTCCATCAATGAGGAAAGTATCACCAAATGATTTTTTATATCATGGGAAATAATATCTCGCTGTTGATAAAGCATTACCATATCCTGATAATTCTTTTCCATCATGTCATTTCTTATATGAATAGCGGTTATCTCATCCTTTTTATCAAAATATATTATAAAACTTACTGTCCACGCCATTACAAGCAAAAGCAATAATGGAAAAAAGACAAAATAAATATCTATTTTCCTATTACCCATAAAAAGAAATACCTGATCACAATAGAGCAGTACGATATATTCCAGCAAAATAAAAATTGCAAATATCTTTTTATATTTTATAAATACTCTGCGGACCACCGCCCTGCAATTTACCGACCAAAACACCATTCCCATAAGAATGGCTCTGCTGAAAGCCATAATAACCACCCGTTCAGCGCTCATTTGTAACTGAATATTTTCAGCGAATTGTATTTCTTTCACTGCCACTGTCCATATATATACAAATAATACATCAAATAAAGAAATTGTTTCAAAATATAATGCCGTTAATATAAAACATTTCCAAAAAGCCATCTTAAAAAACAGCCAGGCTATAACAGAGGAAATACCGATACAAGTCAGCATAAAATAGCGGGAATACAAACCGCTCGTAATTCTCTGATAAATAAGCAGAACGCATACTGCCGTCACAAGAAAGAGCAGCAGACCAGCTTTCCATTTCCCGGATCCCCGCTTCTCCGAAAACATAAAAAGTATATAAAAAATTCCCAGTATTTCCACTATGGAAAGTATTCCTTCCCAAATTCTCAGCACAATCATATTCTGTCCTTCCAAAAATGAAGGATTGCATTTTTAACTTTAATTTCATAAGTCCTGCCAATAGGGAGCGTTTCCCCATTTCTTACCACGATCTCTTTGTTTACAAGCCTGACAATATGTTCTATGTTCACCACATATCCTCTTTCCACAAACAGAAACCCATCCGTCCCCAAGTCATCAAAAACAGCTTTCAGGGATTTCCTGATACGGACTTCCCTGTCCTTCAGCACAAAAACCGTATTGTTTTTCTCCCTGTATAAATAGATGATATCATCATATTCCAGTTGTTCAAACCTTGTATCCGTTACTATCTGGTATGCTTTATTATATGTGCTGTGATATTCCGTCCAAAACCTTTGCAGAGTTCTATCCATGCTATCTTCAAGCAGACTCTTAGGGATATAGGATAACGCCTTAAAATCGTATCCTTCTGCTGCCAGTTCTTCATGGGAGGTAAGAAAAACCAGATATGCCCCCGGTGCTTCCTGCCTTATTTTACCCGCAAGCTCAAATCCATCCATTTCCGGCATCTCAATATCCAGGAAATAAAGCTCACAATGCTTCCCGTTCTTTAAATCATATACTGCTTCAGTCGGATTATTATATAGCCGCAGCTCATGAAGCTTTTCTTTTTCCCGAAAAAATCTCTCCACATGCCGGCATAATACCGGGTGAAAATCCATATCATCATCAATCAACGCAATATTTATCAATCTATCAGCCCCCTTTTTATAATAATAACAAATTTTGCTTCCCCTGGCTTAGTTTGTCCTTAAATGGCACAATTTGGGGTGTAAATGATTACCGGAAAGCCATAATCTTATTTTTTTGTATGATGGAAAGCAGTACAATTAATATGTTATAATAACTGTGAACCCCTGAACGGGAAGCCCCGGGCATCCCTCCCTATAAACAGGAAAGGATTTTTTATGCACTCCAAACTCATATTAGTGGAAGGAATTCCCGGTTCGGGAAAATCCACCTTCGCTCAGAAAATTGCCGACTGCTATAGCACCCGCGGCCAAAAAACAAATTTATACACGGAAGGCGATTATCATCCCGCCGACCTTGCCTGGAATGCCCGTCTTCCCCTGGAAGAACTGGACAATATCCTCGCCCCTTACACCGCATTCCGTACCGACATTGATAAAAACACCCATATAGAAAACGGATATGCCATCATATCCTATACCCATGTCACTACCGGCACCCCTGAATTTTATAAAGCCATGGAAGACAGAGAGGTATATGACAGCCGGATCCCCTTTCCCGAATTCCGTGAGTTAATCCACAAAAGATGGCTCGCCTTCGGCACACAGGCAAAAGAAAAGGATGAGCTCACCATATTCGAATGCGCTTTCCTTCAGAACCAGGTCACAGAGCTTATGCTCATGCAGCTTGCCGATACAGAAACAATGAAACAATATTTCAATGATCTCATCAGCACGGTTCTGCCGCTTTCCCCTGTTCTGTTTTACCTTTCCCAGACCAACGTAAGGGAAACCATTACCCGCGTCGCCAAACAAAGAGTCTCCGAATACGGCTCCTGGATAGACGCCCTCATCCAATACATGGAGAATACACCTTACGGCAGAAAACACGGCATCAATGGCTTCGATGACGTGATCCGGACCCTGGAAATACGGCAGCAAACCGAATTGGAAATCATCCGTGCCCTTCCCATTCGCACCCACATCCTTGAAAATTCCAGCTATGACTGGGATGCGCTGTGGAAAAAAGCAGAATCCTGCTTACCCTGACAGTCTTAGCGTCACATTTCATACCGGTCCCGCATTTTTTCTGCTATTGGATATCTTCTCTTTGCATGTTATAATGTCGATAGTCTGATAAATGCCGTATCCATCAATTGTAAACCTTTTACCGGATTCAAAGGATCATGTTTTATTTACCCGGCAGCCTTTCACCGCCGCTGCCCCTGTTTATCGCAAAAAGGAGTATCAAACCCGAAAAATGAATGCAAAAGTATTAAACACTCTTGAATATAACAAAATCATAAACCGCCTCACCGAACATGCCACCTCCGATCCCGGGCGCAAACTGTGCCGGGAACTGGTGCCCATGACGGATTTGGAGGAAATACAGACCGCCCAGATGGAGACCAGGGACGCCCTCACCCGCCTGTTTAAAAAAGGAAGCATATCCTTCGGCAGCAACCGTGAGCTGGGCATGAGCCTGAAATCCCTGGAAATCGGCAGCACCCTTTCCGCGCCGGAGCTTCTTAGAATCGCCGGCCTTCTGGAAAACGCCGCCCGTGTTAAAAATTACGGAAGACAGGATAGGGAAGACACGCCCGAGGACTCCCTTACCGCCCTTTTCCAGGGCATCGAGCCTCTTACGCTCCTTTCCAATGAAATTTACCGCTGTATCCTTTCCGAGGAAGAAATCGCGGACGACGCAAGCCCCGGGCTGAAGCATGTCCGCCGCAGCATGTCCATAACCACCGACCGCATCCATTCCCAGCTTTCCGGCATGGTGAACGGCTCCCTGCATTCCTATCTGCAGGACGCTCTCATCACTTCCCGGAACGGCCGTTACTGTATTCCTGTTAAAGCAGAGTACCGCAGCCAGGTACCCGGCATGATCCACGATCAGTCCTCCACAGGAAGCACGCTGTTTATCGAGCCTGCCGCTGTCGTAAATCTGAATAACCAGATGCGGGAACTGGAAATCAAGGAACAGGAAGAAATTGAAAAAGTACTTGCTTCCCTCAGCGCACAGGTCGCTGAGCATACCGAGGATATCGCGGAAAACCAGAGAATCCTCACTCTTCTTGACTTTATTTTTGCAAAGGCGTCCCTCGCCCTGGAGCAGAACGCAACGGAACCGATTTTCAACGAGGATCACATCCTGAATATCCGCGGGGCAAGACACCCGCTTCTGGATAAGAAAAAAACCGTTCCCATCGACATCCGGCTGGGAAAGGATTATGACCTGCTGATAATCACCGGCCCCAATACCGGCGGTAAAACAGTATCCTTAAAAACAACCGGCCTTTTCTGCCTTATGGGTCAGGCAGGCCTTCATATTCCCGCCCTGGATCGTTCGGAGCTGTCCATCTTCCGTGAAGTTTATGCAGATATCGGCGATGAACAGAGTATTGAGCAGAGCCTGAGTACCTTCTCTTCTCACATGACCTCCATCGTTTCCATCCTGAAAAATGCGGACGCCGATTCCCTCTGCCTTTTCGATGAGCTCGGCGCGGGCACGGATCCCACGGAAGGCGCAGCCCTGGCTATCGCCATCCTCAACTTCCTGCACGACAGGGGAATCCGTACCATGGCCACCACCCATTACAGCGAGCTGAAGGTATATGCCCTCTCCACCTCCTTTGTGGAAAATGCCTGCTGCGAATTTGATGTGGAATCCCTCCGCCCCACCTACCGCCTGCTCATCGGCATTCCCGGAAAGAGCAACGCCTTTGCCATTTCATCAAGGCTGGGCCTTTCCGATGATATTATCAATTCCGCACGCACCCAGATCAGCGCGGAGGCTAAAAGCTTTGAAGATTTGCTTACCGATTTGGAGCAGAGCCGTGTTACAATAGAGAAAGAACAGCTGGAGATCGCTTCTTACAAAAGAGAAGTGGAAGCCCTCAAAAAGCAGCTGGAAGCCAAACAGGAGAAAATTGACCAGGCAAAAGAACGCATTCTGCGGGAGGCAAATGAACAGGCCCGTGAAATCCTTCAGGATGCCAAAAATACAGCCGATGAGACTATCCGAGCCTTCCAGAAGGCCGGCCCCGGCGCATCCATGAAGGATCTGGAAAAAGCCAGGGAAAACCTTCGCGGTAAAATTTCCGATAAAAACGAAAAGCTGGCCGTTAAGAACCAGCAGCCCGCACAGTCCGGCGTGAAGCCCTCCCAGCTGAAGCTGGGTGAATCCGTCCGTATTGTTTCCATGGGACTGAAAGGCACCGTAAGCACCATGCCCGACAACAAGGGCAACCTGTTCGTACAATGCGGCATCATCCGTACTCAGACCAACATACGGGATCTGGTGCTTATCCAGGAAAAAGATGCGTCCGCCACCGCCAAAGCCGGCCGTACCGGCTCCGGAAAGATACGTATGTCCAAATCTCTTTCCATTTCTTCAGAAATCAACCTGCTGGGGAAAACGGTGGATGAAGCCATGTCGGTGCTGGACAAATACCTGGATGACGCCTATCTGGCCCATCTTTCCACCGTGCGCATTGTGCACGGAAAGGGAACCGGCGCCCTTCGTAATGCAGTACAGAACCATCTGCGCAAAGTAAAATATGTAAAATCCTACCGCCTTGGGGAATACGGCGAAGGGGACGCAGGTGTCACCATAGTGGAATTCAAATCCTGAGCCTGATATAGCGGGAGCTCCGCTGCGCAGTATTTCAGGCATGCTCTTTCCTCATTGTAAAGGAGACAACTTACATGGTAAATAAACAGAAAATTTTGATTGTGGACGATGATAACAACATCGCAGAACTGATTTCCCTGTATCTGACAAAGGAATGCTTCGAAACCATGATCGTAGGAGACGGGGAATCCGCCCTCTCCGCGGTGGACAGCTTTTCTCCCAACCTGATCCTGCTGGATCTGATGCTTCCCGGTATAGACGGCTATCAGGTATGCCGCGAGGTCCGCAGCAAGTCCAACATTCCTATCATCATGCTTTCCGCCAAGGGAGAAATCTTTGACAAGGTACTGGGCCTTGAGCTGGGCGCCGATGACTACATGGAAAAGCCCTTTGATTCCAAGGAACTTGTGGCCCGTGTAAAAGCGGTGCTGCGCCGTTATAAAACAGCCCCAGCCGCTCCGGAGCCTTCCAATATCAAATGCGTGGAATATCCGGATCTCACTGTCAACCAGACCAACTATTCGGTTGTCTATATGGGAAAATCGGTGGAAATGCCGCCGAAGGAACTGGAACTGCTTTATTTCCTTGCTTCCTCTCCCAACCATGTCTTCACCAGAGAACAGCTTCTGGATCAGATTTGGGGATATGAGTATATTGGCGATACCCGTACCGTTGACGTGCATATCAAGCGTCTGCGGGAAAAAATCAAGGATCATGAATCCTGGAGGATTGCTACGATCTGGGGCATTGGTTATAAATTTGAAGTAAGGCAATAAGTACAAATAAAAAAAGTAAATTCCGGAACGCAGACGGGGATGACTCCCTCTGGGACCGGAATTTACTCTTTCTTTAACTCAGTCTATATCTTTTCTTTTATTCAGCCTTTAAGACTTCTTTTACCTTATCCGTTAATAGCTTTTCACATTCACTGCCTTCTATTGCGTGGAGAATACCTGCCGCCCGTTTTGCCACAGGCCCGCCATCACTGATTCGCTTTCGTAAATCTGCCGGATTTACCATAGACGCCCTCCACAAAAGAAGAGCATTTTCCAGGCCTGAACGGATTACAGCATAACGGGCTTCTGCTGAGACATCGCAGTCTTCATGCCTGTCATCCTTTAAATGAAAAAGCCTTGTTTCGTCATCGTCCATATAATATTCCAGCTTCCAGTCTTTTGTCACAACAGCCATGCTCCGCTGAATGCTCGCCGCCGCACATATTCTTGGAGTCTCTTTTCCTTCCGCCAGCGGAGTAAATAAATCAAAACCGTTAGCTGTATCATATTTGCCGCCTGCTGCCCCTACGATAGTCGGCGCCAAATCGGTGCCGCTTGCAAATCCGCTTTTCTTTCCCCGCGGTAAAACTCCCGGCAGGCTCATAAGCAAGGGGACTCTCCAGGTTTCTTCATAGTAATTATGTTTATCGTTGAAACCATGATCAAAATACTGCTGCCCATGGTCTGAAGTAAAAATTATCAATGTATTTTCACGCAGGTTCTGTTCCTCCAGAAAATCAATCAGGCGGCCCACCAGGGAATCGCAATAAGCAGCCGAAGAATAGTACAGCGCTTTATATTCCCTTATTTCTTCCTCACCCGCCGTATCCGCAATATTTCCCTTTCCCTCAACCATACGGTCAATCCAGTCTTCAGACACCTTTACCCGAGGAATACCGCATAATTTCTTCAGTTCCCGGGGAAGGCTTTGCCATTCACCTGACCGGAAATGAGGAAAAGGCAAATCCCCGCCTTTATAAAATCCGGACCACCTTCCCGGAGGATCCAGCGGTGAATGCGGACTTAGCAGGGAGCAGAACAGAAAAAACGGCTGCCTGCCTTCTTTGGCCCTGCTTAGATGGTACAGCGCCCTGTCTGTAATGAAGGAATCAAGACAGTATTTTTCCGGTACCGGGTTGGGCCAGCCGGAATTCTCCGGCCAGCCTGCCCTCCGGAACAGTTCTGTAAAATCATCCTCTCTTATCTGGTTCTTTTCCCCTTTTACAGTTTCCCGGATATCAAAAGATTCGGGGATGCTTCCGAAATGTGTCTTACCCACCATAATCGTATGATAGCCAAGCTGTTTTAACGCATCTGTAAAAACCGGCATATCCGCATAACGCATGACTCCATTTTCCGTACATCCGTGCAGCGGTGTATGCAGACCGGAGAGAATGCTGCATCTGGCCGGCATACAGGCCGGGGAAGCGGTATAAGCGCGGGTGAACATCGTTCCTTCCCTGGCAAGTCTGTCAATATTGGGGGAGAAAGCAAAAGGGCTTCCCATACAATGTAAGGTATCCGTTCTCTGTGTGTCCGTTGTAATCAGCAGAATATTAGGCCTTTTGTCCGGCATAAAACACCTCCGTCAGGGAAGTACATGGGGCATAAAATGTGTAATAAGCCTTTCCATCAGCCGCGCTTTCTCTCCTGCTGCAGACGGATCTTCCATACGATTGCTGAATTCCTTCGGGTCATTGATTAAATCCAGAAATTCCCTGTGATTGTGTCCTTCCTTCTGTACATGGATATATTTATATTTTCCATCCGTCACAGCACAGAAGCCTTCGGATTCGCTGAATGTATACTCCAAAAATTCTGTCCGTCCCTGCAGAGCCTTCCCGTCACAGGCAATCGCCTCAGCTCCTCCCGCTTCCAGACAGGTCGGCAATATATCTGTCAGATTCACAATACCCTTTTCTTCCGAAGCATTTTCCTGACCAGGAAAGCGAATCAGCAGCGGAATACGCCATACGTCATCATACGCACAGTCATGCTTGCCCCAAACTCCATGATTTCCCAGCATTTCTCCGTGATCTGCGGTAAAAATAACCATTGCGTTATCTCCGTACTTATCCTGTACCTGTTCCAAAATTTTCCCCACTTCATCATCTATCAGAGCGACATTGGCATAATAACTGGTTTGGAGCTTCTTCCAATATTCTTCCGTATAGTTCCGGCATGCATGCATAGGGGCCGGTCCGCAGCCGTCTATATGGCCGTCTCCGTAAAAGCTCTTATAATGAATCCGTGATTCATCTGTAAACTCGCCTTCCATATAACTGCGTGCAGGAAGACCGTCCTGATTTACTCTTTCATAATATTCTGCCGGAGTATCAAATGGATAATGGGGACCGCTGAAGGAAATCCAGGCAAACAAAGGGCTGCTGCCGGGTTCGTTATCCTTAAGGTATTGCGCCGCATGATCCCCTACCCATGCGTCGGGATGCCATTCTGCCGGTCCTGGGAAGGGGAAAACCTTCCCGTTTTCCGGATCCCACAGCAGCTTGCGATATTCCTCCAAATATCCCGCTTTATCCAGTTCCTTGCTATAATCATCATAGTACCAGACAGAAACCTGTTTATCATCCTGTAAGTCCAGGTGATCGATTCCAAGTGACTTATAATATTCCTTGAAATCATCATATGGCAGCGTTTTATCCGCCCTTGTCTCACTATATGGCACCGGTGCAAAATGACATTTACCAAATAATGAAGTCCTGTAGCCCGCTTTTTTGAGCTCCGTAAAAATATTAGGCAGGTTCTGATCCAAAGGACATTTTCTGAAATTACTATAGGCCCCGCTGTTATGAGGATACAGTCCTGTCAGCATGGAACATCTGGCCGGAAGGCACAACGGGCTTACTGTATAACAGTTCTCATATTTCGTGCCTTTCTCCATCAGACTGTCTATATTCGGAGTATGTACCGCCCATCCTCCATAGCAGCTCAGCGTATCGAGTCTCATCTCGTCACATGTAATAAAAATTATTGCGGGTTTCTCTGCCATCTTTTTTCTCCCTTATTTAACGGTCTTTGAAATATAGTTATCATATCCATTCTGCTCCAATTCAAGCGCCTCTTCAATACCCATGGACATAATAGTTGACCTGAAATTTTCAAAATTACTTAAGGGCTCCGCACCGGTAATAAATTTCAGAACCATTTCGTCAATATAAGTACAAATCGGAGTCATAATCTCTGCGAGTCTCTGCTGCTCATCTTCTCCTAACTGATAAGGCGGAAGCTGCATGCTGCTGTCAATTCCTTCATCATCCGCCCATTGCATACGGCTTTTCAAAGCGCCTTCACTCTTAAGCAGGTTAGCATGACTTTCCACATCCGGGTAAGCCCATTTAGGTGCAAACAGCATCTTGTAAATATAACTGGCTTCTTCCGTTCCAAATTTGGGATTATTCAGCATGGTATCATTATATACCCTCTTATCTCCCTGCCAATCCCAGTTAATACCTTCCACGCCCCAATTATAAAGATCCGCGCCTTCCTGAGTATATCCATAATTTAAAAGCTTCATGGCCGCTTCCACATTCTTGCAGTCCTTACTGATTACTGCAGTTTCTCCGGGGAAATATGTTCTGGGCCAGTTATTGTAATCATCCCAATGTAACTCCTGCCCTTCATAAAGTCTGGGATAAGGCGCTGAAACTATATCGATTCCCTGCGCCTGACAGCGGTTATAGGTAGATACAATAGCAAAAAGCTGTGTTCCCAGCTGGCCGGTATCAAACATGGTATTGGCTTCCGTTTCCTGGATACTGCTGAAATCCTTGGATATATATCCCTTAGAATACCAATTATTCAATAAAGTCAGATAATCCAGGAACTTATCTTCAACAGGTGCAAATTTTACCGTGTCTTCCCACTTATAAAAATGAATATCTTTGTTAAAGTATAAGTCATACATCCCCATGAGCTGTACCTCATACCCAGACCTGTCCAATAAATAGGGTGTAATTCCTTTGGCCTGCATTTTATCAAACATCTCTTCAAATTGGTCGATCGTTCTGGGGATTTCACAGTCAAGCTCATCCAGCAGAGCCTGATTCAGCACCCATCTGCGAAATGGCGGATCCCCTACAGGCTTGTAGGCGTTAAAAGATACCAGATGTCCGTCATTATCTGTTGATTCCCGGTAAAATTCTTCATCATTCTGCAGAATCTTATAATAATCCGGGGCATATTCCGGCGCCAGTTCGGTAATATCCTGGAATACCCCATCTCTCATTCCCTGGAATTCTCCGCCCACATAATGATCGGCATAGGCAATAATATCAGGCAGCTTATCCCCTAAAAACAACAGATTGAATTCTTCCTGTTCCTGTCCGACCGCAGGATGTATAAACTCGATCTTGATTCCCAATCGTTCCATCACTTCCTGATAGGCTGTATTTTCACTATAGCTTGTAACATATTTGGATGCTGCGGCATTTATCGGAGCCCAATATGTAAGTGTCACTACCTCTCCATCATCTCCTTCAGATACGGATTCTGCTGCCCCGCTCTGTATGGTGTTATCCACGGCTTCTGATTTTTCTGCATTTCCACATGCCGTCATCCCCAGCATGGCCAATGCCAATACAACACTCAATACACGTTTTTTTGTCATCTCATGACCTCCCTAATTTGTTTTGTTCTTAATTCTTAAACCGGTATCCTTCCATTCTTTCTTTTCATCCCTCCTCTACTCTTTCACCGACCCCATCATGACCCCTGACATAAAATATTTTTGTGCAAATGGATATATAAATAAAATGGGAACCGTGGATCCCACAATTGTTGCATATTTTACTACCTCCTCCAGGAACATGGCATCCGTATCCGTCATGGAATTGCCCCCTGTAGAGTTCGCAATCAAAATTTCCCTCATGATGAGCTGCAATGGAAATTTAGCCCTGTCGCTCAGATATATCATAGCGTTGAACCAGGCGCTCCAGTGTGTTACCGCATAAAAAAGAATCATAACTGCCACCGTAGCCTTGGATAACGGAAGAAAAATTCGGAACAGGATAACAAAATCGTTTGCTCCGTCCAGACGCGCCGACTCTTCCAGACTGACCGGCACCGACTGAAAAGAGGTTTTCATAACAATCAGATTCCAGGTGGAAACCGCTCCCGGCAATACCAGCGCCCAGACAGTATTATACATTCCCATATTTTTCACCAGCAGGAAATTGGGTACCAGCCCTGCATTAAAATACATGGTGAATACAATCAGCAGCGTTAAAATCCGCTTTCCCATATATCCTTTTCTGGACAGAGCATAGGCGCCGAAGGTAGTGAGGATCATATTGACCGAGGTCCCTAATACAACATAGAAAATTGTATTCATATAACTGCGCGGTATATTGGGATTCTGCAGTACTACCCGGTAACCCTCAACCGAATAACCCAAAGGCTTTAATATAACTCCGGTATGCCTCATAAGCTCTATCGGATCACTGAAGGAAGCCATTATCACATGCCACATAGGATACAGGCATACCAAAGATATCAGTCCCATCAGCACATACACAATCGTGATAAATAATTTATCTCCATAAGATTTATTTTTTCCCATGCTTTTTCTCCCTACCACAGACTTTCCTCTGTTACCTTTCTGCTGACATAATTAGCCACTACCAAAATTACCAGATTCACAACAGAGTTAAACAGGCCGACTGCCGTTCCATAACTGTAATTGGTGAGTTCAAGTCCCTGCCGGTAAATGTAAGTGGAAATAATATCTGCAGTATCATAGGTCAGTGGATTATACAGCAGAAAAACCTTCTCAAAGCCTGTAGTCAGTATATTACCGATTCTCATTATCAGCTGTACTATAATAATGGAGCTCAGGCCCGGCAGTGACACATACAGGGTTCTTTGGAATCTGCTCGCCCCGTCTATCCTGGCAGCTTCATACAAACCCGGATCTATTGTTGATAAGGTTGCCAGATAAATAATGCTTCCCCACCCCGCTTCCTGCCATATCCCACTTATTATGTAAAGCGGCCTGAACAGCTTAGCCTGTGCCAGCAGATTCGCCCTTTCTATACCAAACAAAGAAAGAAAATCATTGAAAATCCCATCTGACCGGCTGAAGGTAATCAGCAGCCCGCACATTACCACTAATGAGATAAAATGGGGCATATAACTGATTGTCTGTACTGTTTTCTTGTATGCCTTGCATTTTATTTCATTAATAAGCAGAGCCAGTATAATCGGTACAGGAAACGCAAACAGGATTTGAAGGACATTAATCATTAATGTATTTTTGATAAGCCTCCATGCATAAGGGCCTGTCAGGAAATCATGGAAATGCTTCATGCCGACCCATTTGCTTCCCGAAATACCTAATGCCGGCTTAAAATTCTGGAAAGCTATAACAACTCCCCCCATTGGTCCGTAGCAGAAAATCATGTAATAAAGTATTATTGGCAGCAGCATAAGATAAATGTATTTATATCTGCTGAAGTTCTTTTTTAACCGGACTGTAAATTTCATTTTATTATCCATACCCCTTTTCTCCTCATTCTGTGTCCTGTTTCAGATGCTTTGAGTATAGGTTTCCTGTTCCTTTGACGCAATTTGTGATTACAATCCGATAGGCCAAATTAGCACACTGCGGCTATGTGGTTCTTTTCCAGTATGTTGTTTTCCTCTTTTTTCTTAACTACCAGCCAAGATGCCGCAGTTTCTGTAATGAAACTGCGGCATCTTTATTTATTCTATATTTGTTCTCATTCGTTCTCTGTATTGTCCCGGTGTGATCCCTTCATAATTTTTAAATTTTCTTACAAAGTTTGCCACATCGATATAACCGACATCTGCAACAATATCCTTGATCTGCTTATTGGTATTCACCAATAATTCCCTGGCCTTGTCCATTCGCAGCATAGTCACGTATTGAATAAAGGAACAGCCTGTCTCCTGTTTGAAAAAACGGCTCAGATAATTGGCAGATACGGAAAATTCCTCGGCCACCGATTCCAGTCCCAGATTATTATCATTAAAATGCTGATTCACATAATCCAGAATCCCAGTCTTTAATTCATTATTTCTACTATCCTTAAACTCAGCAAACTGCCTGCATATTTCTGATGCCAGTCCGGTAATTTTATCCTGGAACTCAGCCAGGTTTGTAAAATTAGCCACCTTTCTCAGATCCACATTTTTAAGTTCAAATCCTTTCAGCTGATCAATCGTCTTTATTGTAATGTTAATAATATCAAAACAAAGGCATTGAGTGATAATGAATGATTTCAACGGCTCTATTTCTTTTATCATATTTTCCAGAGCCTTCAGCGCAGCTTCCTCATTCGCCTGCTTCAGACATTGGATATATAACGCCTGCTCTAAGACCGGATATTGAACATTATGCTCTTCATGCCCAATTTCCTCAAATAAGATAATTTTTTTGGTTCCAAGCATATTATAATCCGCAGCGATAGCCGTCGCCTCCAGAAAAGACCTGTTTATATCCATCAAATCCTCATAAATACGCCCGGCATAAAAGGGTATATCTATCCCATAGGCCATTTTCAGTCTCTGGGAAATATTGTCCGCCATGACAATACGGATATCCCTTTTATCCGCTCCCGCATCCTTTTCCTCACAGTTAACAATAATGGCAATTCCCTCATCCTTCAGCATATCCAGACCGTAAATATGGGCAAAAGGTTTTACGTCGTTGGAAAGCACGGAAAGTATGCTTATGCTTTTATCCTCTTCATATTCCCCGTCTGCAGAGAATGGAAGCAGAAAAACAAAACTATAGCGGTAGCCGAGATTGATGTTGGCGGACTTCAGCATCCCATCCATTTCCTCTCTTGTCCTGTATCTTCCTTTCAGAAGACGCTTCAGACAGGAGGCTACCACCATAGGACGCTGCCTGTTAATCAGCGCATTCAGTTCTTCGTTTTTATTATAAATATCATCCCATCTGCTTGTAATAATTTCGAATTCATTGCCGCGGCTGGTTTCCTCTTTCATCAGAATATCATCTTTAATTATTTTCTCAAACAGTCTTCCGATTGGCTGATAATTGGTTTTAGACAATATCAGCGATAAAATAATTCCTCCAAACACCAATATCCCTATCAAAAATATGTACCACAGGGCAAAAGTATCCTTTGTCCTGTAAAAATCATTTTCTTCCGTAATTGTCAATATTGTAATACCAGAATTCGCAGAAATATCCTTCACAATGATATAATTAATTCCATCCAGCCTCTCCTGCATCATCTTACCGCCGCTGCGTCTGTACTCCCCCGCAAGCTTTTCCAGCCTTTCTGCAGTCCCCTCATCCGTCCCCGCTTTTATATAGGTAAAAATATTCTGCTGCATTTCATTAAAAATAAAAATATTGGAATCCACTGTATAATAGGTTTTAATTACTTTCTTTAAATCATCCGAATCAAATCCAAAGCCTAATGTTGCAATAGGAATACTGTTCATATAAGGCACCGGGTAAAGGAAATATACCATGGAATTTTCCCTGAAGCTTTCTCCTTCTCCGCCTACCCTCAACGATAAATCCTTTTTTGTGGAATTGATAGTGGTATAAAAGGATTTGCTGTTCAAATCTCCATATTCCCTCATGGACTGTTCGAAGTCCATATAAGCAGTCTTACCGTCCATCGTATATATGTCCCTGTCTCCGCGTAAATATAAAAAAAGAAAGGTACCGCCCTCCTCATCGCTGTTTCCAATAATTTCCGAATAAGTAGCCAACTGGGAAATCACGTTGCCGTCATCCATAACCTTCCCGTTATCTCTGACCTCACGCAATTCCTTTTCCATATTTGTACCGGAAAAATGATACGCGGCATTATTCATCTTTTCAGTAATATAATCCATTTTCTGCAGGACCTGAGACATCTGCGCCAGATTATTTCTTTCCGTTTCCTGCTTGCTCGACTGCCTGTTTCCATAATAGAAAAAAGCCCCCAATACTAATATGGGGATCACTCCAATAAAAATATAAGAAAGGAATAATCTTCTCTTCCAGCTGTAATTTTTCATGCAGCACCTCCTGTAACTTATCAATAACGTTAACATACTCCATTTTTGATGTAAACTATTCAAGCCATCAAAATATCTGCCAAATATATGTATTTTTTTTACAATATGTCATTCTGTTCTTATTGGAGTGCCCTGCTCACAAATTTCTTTGTAACAGCAAAATAAAAAAATACTGGTGTTTATATAGGTCAGGGGGTAGAATGATAGAAGAAAAAACAATAAACTGAGGTGAAACAATGAGGAAAACCCTCTATTTAAAATTCCTGCTGGCCTACCTGATATTTGGATTTTTCGGCTTCATCGTAGTTGCCACCTTTGGTTCCAGCATGACTCTGGAACATATGAAAAGAGAAAAAGCAGATACCCTATATAAGGAAGCGACTCTCATCGCCAATACCTATGCATCGGATCTGTATAATAACGAAGCTTCCCTGGAAACGGTAAAAATTCAGCTGGATTCCCTGGCTGTTTATCTGGATTCCACTATATGGATCATCAACCCTTCCGGCCGTATGATAATGGACACCAACACCCCTGTGGATTTGGATCATCCCCGTATCGTGGAGGGCTTTAACGCTACGGAAACAGTCGGCTCCTATTATACAATCGGTAATTTTTTCGACAGCTTTGATAAGGAAATGTTAAGCGTCTACGCCCCCATTACTTCTGATTTCAAGGTACGGGGATATGTTGTCATACACACGGCTATGGCGTCCCTGCGCTCCACCAGTGAAAGCCTGCTCAGTATTTCCTATATTATTCTGGTAATCCTTTTCCTGCTGTCCCTTATCATCCTCATCTTTTTTACGGAGATGGTTTATCTTCCCCTGCGTAAAATTACCGAGGCCACGGAACAGTATGCGGCGGGCAACCTGCATTATGAATTCCAAGTGGACAGCGAGGATGAGATCGGTTATCTCGCTGCGTCCCTGTCCTATATGGCCAGTGAAATTGCCCGCGGAGAGGACAACCAGAAGAAATTTATTGCTAACGTTTCCCATGATTTCCGTTCACCCCTGACCTCTATCAAGGGCTATCTGGAAGCCATGCTGGACGGCACCATTCCCCCTGAACTGCATGAAAAATACCTGAAAATCGTCCTGAACGAAACGGAGCGTCTCACCAAGCTCACCAACAGCCTGCTTACCCTGAATAACCTGAATACCAGGGGCATGGTACTGGAAAAGACGGATTTTGACATCAACTCCATCATCCGCAATACCGCCGCCTCTTTTGAAGGCACCTGCCAGCAAAAGCACATTGCAATTGAGCTTGTGCTCACCGGCGAACAGCTTTTTGTAAACGGCGATATGGGAAAAATCCAACAGGTGCTGTATAACCTGCTGGACAACGCAATTAAATTTTCCCACTCCGATTCGGTTATTAAGATAGAAACCACGGAAAAAAGGAATAAGGTTTTTGTCTCCATTAAAGACAGCGGAATTGGCATCCCCAAGGAAAGCCTGAAGCTGATTTGGGATCGCTTTTATAAAACAGACCTCTCACGAGGCAAGGATAAAAAGGGCACCGGCCTGGGCCTGTCCATTACCAGAGAAATCATTCAGGCCCACAATGAAAATATCAATGTTATCAGCACCGAAGGCGTGGGCACTGAATTTATCTTCAGCCTGCCTGTCACAGATGATGAAGACGAATAAATAAATGCCGGGCGGAATTGTATTTTTTCCCGCCCCACGCTTTTTAAGGCCGGACTGCCGGGAACAAGCTTTTGTTTCCGGCAGCCCTTTTTTATTTCCAGATATTGTTTTTAAAAAATATAAACGGGGTATTGACAACATTATCATAGTGTTCTATAGTGTACTTATACAACAAGTACACTATAGAACACTCCGGAGGGTTTTGTGGAAATTATAATCAGTAATAATTCAAGCAAGCCTATATACGAACAGATAACCTCGCAGATGAAGTCAATGATTATGAACGGGCAGCTGCAGGCAGGAGATGCTATCCCTTCCATGCGCGCCCTGGCGAAATCACTGCATATCAGCGTTATCACTGTCCAAAAGGCTTATGAGGATCTGCAGAGAGACGGATTTATCGAAACAACTGTCGGACGCGGCAGCTTCGTATCCGCAAGAAACAGAGATTTTTATCAGGAAGAACAGCAGCGAAAGGTAGAGGAATTTTTGCAGGAGGCTGTGGAAACGGCCCGTGCCTGCGGTATTCCGCTGGAAAAGCTCCAGGAAATACTGGCACTGTTCTATGAAGAATCAGAAGAATAATATGGCGTGCCCTGCGCGCAGATGGGAGAAAATATGGTATCCGCATTACAGATAACTGACTTGACAAAAGAATATCCCGGCTTCAAGCTGGATCATGTTTCCTTTACTCTTCCCCAGGGAACCATCATGGGGTTAATTGGAGAAAATGGCGCAGGCAAGAGCACCACTATCAACGCCATATTGGATTTGATTAAACGGGATGAAGGCTCCGTAACCTTCTGGGGAGAAGAGCTTTCCAAAAATCCCAGACAGCTGAAGGAAAATATCGGCGTTGTTTTCGACGGAATTAATTTTTACGAAACGCTTACTCCCGCCAAAGTGGGGAAGATTTCCGCTGCGGCCTACCGTCAATGGAATCCGGTTGTTTACAAAGACTATCTGGATAAATTCCAGCTGCCCTCCAACCAGGAAATCAAAACCTTTTCCAAAGGTATGAAAATGAAGCTGTGTATCGCCAACGCTCTTTCCCATGATTCCAAGCTTCTCATTCTGGATGAGGCCACCAGCGGGCTGGATCCGGTCATGAGAGATGATATCCTGGATATATTTCTGGATTATATCCAGGATGAAAATCATTCCATTCTGATGTCCTCTCATATCACAACGGATTTGGAAAAGATTGCAGACTACGTCACCTTTATCCATGAAGGCAAAATTGTTTTTTCCAAAACCAAGGATGAGCTGATTTATAATTATGGCATTCTGCGCTGCAGCAAGGATGATTTTGACAGAATTGATCCGGGAGACATCCTGGCTTACCGTAAAGAGGATTATCAGTGGAATGTTCTTGTGGCAGACAGGGATAAGGCAATGGCCCGTTATCGGAATGTTATTGTGGATCATCCCACCATCGATGATATACTTCTGCTGTATGTAAAGGGGGAGGCTGCGAAATGAAAAGCTTAATACTTAAAGACATCTATAACATACTCCATAATATGCGATCCATGGCTGTACTTCTGCTGTTTTTTATCATATTTATGATACCCCAGGGCGGAACGGCGGCTTATCAGGTTACCTGCTGCCTGCTGTGCAGTATGATGATAATGACCACTTTTTCTTTTGACAATATTTCCAAGTGGGAAAAATACGCATTGGTTATGCCCATCACCAAAAAGGATCTGGTAACTGCAAAATTTCTTACCTTAATTATATTTTCTGTCTTTGGTGCGGTAACCGGTTTTGTACTGGGTATTGCAGGAGGAGTTGTATTCAAGAGTTTCCATATCAATTCCCCGGAAGAATGGATTACACTCCTGGCAGTGGCCGGTATAGGCATGGTCATCGGAATTTTCTTCGGAAGCCTGGTAATTCCTTTGCTTTTTAAATTCGGTGCGGAAAAAGCAAGAATGCTTTCCATCGCCGCTTTTGCAGCTCCTGCCGCTATTGGCATGGCCCTGTATAAACTGCTCGATATGTTTGGTATTCCTCTTTCCGAGAAGTTTATTACCAATCTGCTGTATCTTTCTCCCCTGCTCGTTATCGTATGGGTATATGCCATGTACCTTATCAGCTGCCATATCTTCCAAAAGCAGGATATCTGAATCCGGCAGCGGATGATATACACTCCGGCGCCCCATTAAAGTACGCAAAAATCAGGAAAGAAACCTACAAAACGAGTTTCTTTCCTGATTTTTCATTTACATAGAGTGAAGGTGCCGCTCAATCATCTAAAATGATGATTTTGCGACACCCCCTTGTATTGATGTTATATTATGGCGCATCTACTAATTCCCAATGAATGGTAGTGGTATAATTTACGCCGCTGTATATTTCCCCGGGAAAGAGGTTAAGCAGAATGCCCTCCCCGTCGCTCCACTGTACCGTGTGTTCTCCCGGCGTGCCGCCAGTTTGGCGGTAAATTGTCATAGGCGCTTCATTTAAAGGGAATGGAGCACTGCCGGCCCTCCGGAACACCACGGCATTATCGAGCCGCCTGGGAAGCCCGTCCACCTGTGCCGTCAACGGCTGCTTCAGGCTGGCGTCTATGCGCCAACCGGTTGGCTTGGGTCGGGTGTCGCCTACAGTAAGGGCGAATTCATCCCCTTGCGGGTCCGCCAGGGTGTGGATTTCGGGAACCGGTATACTGCCGAATTGCAGCTGCTCCGGCACAGACATAAAGGAAAGCCTGAATTGTCCCGAATCCTGCACAACAGCTGTTTTTCGTATGGCTATACCATTGGCGCTTGCTGTAATGGTTACCACGCTGTCCGCCTTCAGCGTTCCGCCTGTCACGGGAAGCAAATACTGTCCGTAGGCGCCGGCAATTCCGTCTGCTGTCCCATCCGTGCCATCATTCAGGGTATAGGCGGCTGACAATGCCGCACCGGAGGAAGTATGGCCGGAAAGGGCAAGGCTTTGGCTGTCAGGCGTATCGATGTCCAGCGTCATGGAACCCAAGGCGACAAGCTGATTTTTTTCCAGGTTAAAGTTTTGCGTATCCAGGGCGGAAACCATCGGATCATCGCTGGTCAGGTTGGAAGTAAGGCTCTTGATTGTAGTGTCGTAGGCGGCTGTCATAACCAGCATTTCACCGCCGGATTTGTTCCATATATGATCGGGCAAATCATCTGTGCCGCCGGAAACAGGCCAGCCTGTGGACTGCCAAAGGTTCAGAGCCGATGTGCGGATGGAAAGCGTGCCCGCACCGGTAAAGCGCAGCGGCACCCCGGCTGAGCTGTAAAGGAAAACCCGCTCGGGCTGGTTCCATATCACCTGGGCATTGGAATTGGTCATCCGCAGGGGAATGCCATCCGTACCGGTGCGCACAATGGTGGCTGAACTGCCCGGTTCCATTTGAAACAGGCTGGATATGCGCAGAGCCGCCAGGCTTTCCCTGGTGTCCTGACAGATGTTGAGAGCCGCATCGGATTCCACAAGGAAGCGTCGGACCCGGTAATCACCGGCAGTAAAGCCATAGCGGCTGCTGGTAAGATGGAAGGCAGAGCCGGAGCACAGCGTGACGTCGGGGGTCTGGCCGTTTGTGCCCAAAAATCCGTAATCGGTGTTGACAGTCACCTCTGCGCCGTCCAGAACAGTCAGCGTGGAGACACTGCTTGTCAGCTGCAGGACGGGATGGTTTGTACCAGCGGCGCTGATATGAATCGTACCGGAAAATTCCGCGTGCATGGTTTCGGCAATTTCGCCGCTCATGCCGCTGACAGGACGAAGGGTATAAGTGCTGTCGGCCAGGCGGGTAGTGCCGCTGCGGTTGTAAACCGGCTGGGGACCGGTATAGTCCACATTTTCATGGATTATAGCGATACCGGAAATGGAATCCGGCACCCAGACGACACCATAATAATTGGCGCCATGAATGTCCAGGTTGCGCAGGGTGACTGATTGGGTTCCCGCGCTGCGCACCCGGATCGAGGTACTGTCATTGGCAGAGGCATATTGGGTAAAGCGGTAGCGCCCGCCCTCCGGCGGGGCGCCGTCGATGATCACATCAGCCTTATTGGGATGAATGTCAATGCCGGTTCCGTCTGCGGTAATGTTGTCGCCCAGGTAGATAGTAGTGTAATCGTTGTCGCGGGACAAAGCTTGTTTCAGTTCGTCATAGGTATAAACTTCAATGGTGGTTTCGTTGAGGATCAGTCCAAAAGTCAGGGCTTCCCCACCGGATTCCGTCTCTGATTCGACGGTTTCCTGATTTGCTTCGGTGAGTTCTTCCTCTGATTCACCGGACTCTCCATCTGTTTCCGTCGGCAGTAAATTGTCGTCAGCCGGCGCTTCGGTGGAATTTTCCGCAGGGAATTCGCTCTCGGAGGATTCCGGCGGCGGGAGCATCTCCTCTTCAGGAGGGGCTTCACCCGGCACTTCGCCTGAGGGCGGTGAATCACTGTTCCCAGGTTCCTCCTCAGCCGGGTTACTGGTATCAGACAGCGGATTCCCCTCCGGGAGCTGTACGACATTGAAATCTCCCGGAAGGTTCGTGGCTAAAGCAGGCAGCCCCGCACGAAAAACGAGGGCCAGCACTGTCAGGATCATCAGCAGTATTTGCAAGGTTTTATTGCGCATGGGGCTCCTTTCGGTCTGTTTGTTATGGGGCCGGAGGATAAGTTTGCCGGTCTTTTTCGCGGCGTACCAGCAGCAGGATGATCATAAGCAGGATCAGGACGAGGATACTCGTGCCGATCAAAAGAGCCATCATCCAGGAACCTTCCGAGGAAGGATGTGCGGCTGCGCCGGACAAAGCCGTGTTGAGTTCATCGGCCTGTACACTGCCTACCGTGAATGGTTGGAGAAAAGACCAGCTCTCCCCTTCGTAGTCCAGCGTAATTACACTCTCATAATTGCCGGGCTTAAGCTGGGGAATGTTTCCCCCGGCGTTTTCCGTTCCGTGTGTAAATGGGGCAATATTCTCCGAGGCGTTATCCGTTCCGGAATCACCCGATATTGGCGTTACACCCAGAGGCATCACCGAGTTTGGAGCCATATCCACGCCCCGACGGGTAAATTCGCCTGCTATCCTGCCGCTCTCGTCCCGTACAACTATGTGCAAATCCACACCTTTCGCAATGGCAGCCTCTTTGTTGCGGATGAAGTGTATCATGGCAGGACGATAGTTGACGGTTCCGGCCTCCACACTTACCAGTTCAAAACCTGGCTGTACATCCACATCCGTTTCACTCAGTTTTACACCCAGCACATAGCTGTAAATGTTTTGCAGGGTCACCCCTTCGGCGGGGGCATTGTCTTCAGGCCGCTGGGTAAACACCAGACCGCCCAAAACCACGCCGTCATATGCTTCGGCGGGCATGTCGATAGTGATGCGTGCCATGGCAGCGCTATGCGCCTCAATGACTATGCTGGCATCCTGGGGCGCTGTAATCTCGGAGAAAGGTATTTTTAGCGTCTCATCCCGGATGTCCGGCGTTTTGTAGTCAATGATACCGTTGCGGTTGGTGGATGCGCTGACAGCGGCCAGATCCACAGTGATAACCTTATCACTTTCATTTACGACCTCCACCTCCAGTGTCTGGGACTGTCCTGGCTGCATACGCAGGTCAAAGTAACTCAGGTTATTACTAATCTGGTTGTCCGGAAGCACGGCGCGCACATAGTAGCCAATACCATCTGTCTGGCCGGCAGCCGCCTGCGCCCGAAGAGCTGGGATAATTCCCAGCGGCATCAGGACGATCATAACCATGATGAACAGAAGTCGGGCCAGTATTTTTTTCTGCAGCTTTTTTAAAAACATAATCTCTCCTTTTGTTCAAGTGCCATCAGGGCGTACTCTGCAGATTCCAGGTAAGGACAGCCTCGCTGTCGCCTTCCTCTGCAGTTCCGGGATACACAGTCAGTGTGGTATTTCCGGCGATCCATTCCAACTCCCATACACCCATGCCGGATTTTTCTTCGGCATTCCAAACACGGGTAACCGTTCCGTCGGAAGTCAATTCAATTTCGGTAACCTGCACCGGCGGCTTACCGAGGTTTTCGGCGTTGGTTTTCACGGTTGGGGCGGACGTATTAATTACGGCTCCGGCAAGGGTATCGCCCCCGTCTTCCTTCAGCTGGAATTTGGACAGAGCCACCGTCAGGCTCCAGCCCTCGCCGCTGCCGCGTAAATCGCTGATACGCACGGGATCGCCAACACTTTCGGCAGTGTACACCTGTACGGCAGCAGAAATTTCATGTTGACCAAAGTCCAGGGCGGGCGCGGCCTGCAGCTTCAGGTCACCGGCTTTAAAGCTCACGACGGCCTGGGTATCTCCTGTGGTACTATCTCCGACTGCTGCGGCCTGCACCGGCTGATTTGTCATAGTCAGAATCAGCACTGCCAAAAGTGCAAAAAGCGGAACCTTTTTTCCAATTTGTTTTCTCTTATCCATTCTAAGTTTTCTCTCCTTTGTATTCAATTTCGCAAATCTATACAAGCAAAGTTTAGATTTACCTTGAGACCAAGTATACCAAATGCGAAATCGCGTACAACACCCTTTTGAATATAAAAAACAGCGGCGCTGATACACCGCTGTTTCTTACTCTCGTTTGGGTATTCCCTGCCGCCCTCCCGTAACATAACAGAAGGTCATATAATTTGATTTGCCATGGCGATGCGCACGGCATCCGCGCTGTTAATGGCTCCCAGTTTAGCAAATACCTGCTTGGTCATGCTTTTCACGGTATTCAGACTGATTTCCATACTGGCGCTGATTTCTTCCCGTGTAAGACCCTGGCTCAGATTCTCCAGCAGGTGGATTTCCCGTTTGCTGAGTCCGAAATTCTGTCGGAGATTCTGTTGCTGGTGATAGCGGCCTGTAAGGAAGGCATGACGTTTGGCGAAGGTAGAGGCTCGTGCGTGTACCTCTTCCAGCCAACCGGAAGGAATACCCGGTATTCCAGTTTCACGGGCGCGCTGCAGCAGCGAGCGCGTGCGGTTGCCATATTCGATAAAAGGCATTACAATCCCATTTCCGCTGGCCAGTTTGTAGGCAGCCTTTAACGCTGTGTCAGCAGAAGTGTGCTGTCTCAGGTAATGGTACGTCACCGCGCGGGATAACTGCACATATATTTGGGTAATCACAGCGCTTTTGCTTTTGGCCACTGCTTCAAACTGGTTCAGCAGAGCCAGCGCCTCGTGGTAATGACCATCAGCGATCAGGCAGCGCAGGCGTACCAGGAGCGCCCGCTCAATGCCTACCGGGGCGTGCCCATACTGCACGGCATTGCGCACCCAGCCGGCTACGCGGTTTGTTTCGCCCAGCTCGGAATAAAACCATCCAAAGGTAATATCCCAGATACCAAAACCTGCGGCAGCATCTATTTTTTGGTATTCGCGCACATGCTTCAGCGTGTCCTGGATATTTTGGTATTCCCCCAGCACCGTGTAAATACGCAGCAGCATAAACAGCGCGTTGCCCGCAATGTCATACTGGGACTTCGATTGTGCCGTGTACAAAGCCTGATAGGCAGGTTCAATTGCTTTTCTGGCGTTTCCCGTCAAAAATTCAAACTCGCATTCGCACAGGTGATCCAGCCCATAGCCTGCCCCGTGCAGTACCCGTGTCATTGGGGGTACTCCTGCGGCGAAGCAGGCCAGGCTTTTCTTCAGTTCACCTGCACGGGCACTCTGCAGGTTCAGGCCAGGGCCGAGATCCACCAGCCGCAGCTTGTTGTTCCAGCGGCTGCTGCCATTCGGCAGCAGATCGTCAGCCTTTTGAAACCACACATCAAAATTGTTTTCTTCCCGCCCCAGCATGATAAGCCCCCGGGCGGCATAGCATTCCCCCAGCATGGCGGAACCCGGCGGCGTCTTTTCCAATTCCGTCTGTACCGCATCCAGGACGGCAGCCGCTTCCTCAAATCTCAGGTTGTTAGTCAGCATCACCGCCAGCAAAATACGGGTCATGGGGATTTTACTGCGGAAGTGATCCGGCAGCCATTTGATTTGTTCAATAAGAAATTCCGCCTCTGTCTGGGTGTGCCGGGAAGCCTCAAAAAGCAGCAAAATATCCCATACCTCCTGGTGGCTGCCGATCCTGCGGTAATAATTTATTGCGTCATAGTAGTGGCCGTTTTCCCGGCACCATTCCGCTGCCCTTCGATAGGTTATAGTCACGTACTCTTCGTCGAGGGTGTGGCGCTTTTCCCGCAGGAATTCCAGGTACAGCGGGTGAAAATAAAACCGCCTGACACTCGCGTTGTACCGTATAAAGAGATTGCCGCCCATCAGCTGATCCAGATCCCGTCCTTTTTCCCCGCTTACGGCCTGTACCATACCCCGGGGGAACGACTCCAGCCCGGACAGAAGGATAAGCAGGGTTTGCTCTCTCGGCGTGTACTGGGAGAAAATCTCACGTTCAAACATGGCAAACAAACGTGGTTTGGAGACGGACAAGGCATCCATGGCGGCCTGTGTGCCTTCCCGCCGCATTACCATTTTCAGAAGGGACAGGGCGATAGGCCAGCCCGAGACATACCGATTGACGGCCGCGGCCTCTTCAAGGCTGACCTGCATATTGGACGATGCAAACAAAGCCTGTGCCTCTTCATCGGTGAAGCACAAATCATCCGCACCTACCAGCTGCATTGGCACGGCCGCCTCGATACCGGCAACCGGCCAGGAACGTGCAAGCAGAAGCAAACAGCTGTTTTCCAGCCGCGCGGCAATCAGGTTTGATAAAAAAGTCCTTACCTGGATGTCATCCACAAGGAAAAGGTCGTCAAACACAAACACCACCGCCTGTCTGTCGGTGTACAGATTCTCTGTCAGGTCGGTAAGAAACACACTGAAGGCTTGCGGACTGTCCGGAAAGCCGAGCAGTTTCATTTTTTCCGCCAAGGCAGGGTGGTGCAAGGCAAAGGCAGCGGACACGCTTTCCCAAAAACGGGATGGATTGTTGTCCAGGGCCGTAAAATTGTACCAGACAGTGCGGTATTCAGATCGCGCCAGATAATCCGCGGCGGCGCGGGTTTTGCCAAATCCGGCGCCGCCTTGCAGTACAGCCAGTGGCTTTTGCAGAGCCTCCGCCAAAATGGATTCCACCCGCGGACGCCTGATTCCGGTTTCATTGCCTGGCTGCTCATCCGGGACAGTATTCGCCATTTCTTCACCTCCATTCTATTCGGCCAGCACTGCAGCGTATGTGCTGGAATTTATTCATAGTATGTCCCTTAATCATGCATGTATTGCAGAGCGTCAGCATTTTTTAGAATGTTTTACGGTATTCTATACATATACAGCAATGGTTAAAAGAGTATTATCACACAAAAGACTGATAAACTGTGGCTTTTATGATTTAGCCACAGCCTATCAGTCTGTGCATGTCAACTATTGAAAGCACCGTGTACCAAATGGCACACACGGTGCTGTAGAGGACGGGCGTTAATCAGTCCCCCTGCTCGATTATATCATTTTTCTATTTTACCTTTTTCCTTTGAATCCACGGCTTTAGCCCTTCTCTATCGGTATCCATATTTCCACAATAGATCCGCTCTCTTCGCCGCTGAAGCGTTCATCATAATACTCCACACAATAATTTTTCCCATTCAGGAGTTTTTCAGAATAACCTTCTTCATTCGAGGCCAGCCATTCATCCATGGCGTTATTTTCACTTTCATAACCATTCGATACATAAACCTCAAAAGAAGCATAACGGCAGGGCGGCAGCTCCAATAATGTGTATGAGCTGTCCACTTTCCTGTCAGATACCACGTTTCCTGCATAAACGGTACAACGTTCCCCTTCATACATGCGGACTTCATAGCCATGCCCTGATAAAGTGTTGCCCAAAGGTTTCTCTGCGCTCAGTTTTTCAAAAGCATTCCATACATCCCATGTTTTACTGCCGTCCCCGCAGGTACCGGCAATGAGGAGCCGATCACGTTTAATAATATTCGGATTAAGAAGAATTCCACCTCTCAGCCTGTTGGTAAACCTCATAACCAGCTCATCCGCACTTATTACATCAGGCTGATATCCCTGTTTCCGGTATTCACTGGGAGAAATTCCCTGTAAATCACTGAAAGTTCTTGAAAATGCCTGTGCGGAATGAAAACCGCAGTTAAGGGCAATCTCCAAAATAGTATTATCCGTAGTGCCAAGCTGTCTGCAGGCAAAGAGAATTCTTCTGTCCCGAATATATGCCGCCAGAGATTTCCCTACCACAGCTGTAAATAACCGGTGAAAATAATAGGGTGAAAAATAAAATTTCTCCGAAAGGCTTTCCAGATTTATCTTTTCATCCAGATGTCCGTCAATATACTTCAATGCCTCGCCAATTTTTGTGAAGTTGTTCAATACACCACCTCCGCGCTTCTTATTTAATAGCTACATGAATAGTATAAAAAACAAACTCCTTCCTGTCTTAACATTTTTTGCCACATTTTAAAGCAATGGCTCCGGCTGTTTCCGATACCCTTTTTCGGTAATTTTACCGGTTACTCTTCCTCCTGCCCATCCAGCGCCCTTATGTCCTTATTCCCATACCAATAAATACTGGCAGCCGTCCCGAGCACTGCCGTACATGAAAACATCAGGGCCATGCCGCTTCCGCTCCCTGTTCCCGTCAGCCTTCCCAGAAAAGCTGCGGCAGGGGAACCGCCCTTCATAAACGGTTCGAACACATAATCCGCCAGCCAGCCTCCCAAAAGAATCCCCAGCGGAATGCTGGAATACTGCAGCGCATTTCTCACCGCAAAAATCCTGCCCTGGATTTCTCTCGGAATCCGGTTATACAGAATCATCCGCTGCCCTGCGGCTACAAAGGGAATCGGAACACTGGCAGCAAGCCCTGCCAGGCTCCATATCCACACGTTTCGACCAAAACTCAACCCCAGATCCCCGAACAGGAAGGAAAAGGCCGCAGACAGATAAATCATTTTTACCGGACTGCCTTTTATCCGACCGGAAGCCACAAGCAGGCCGCCCGCGATCCCCCCGATTCCAAGCACGCTGCTCACGATACCCATGATCTGCTCATTTCCGCCGGTTCTTGCCAGAAGCATGGGAGACATGATATTTTCATAGGTCAGCCTGGAAAAGAAATTGATGAGGAACATACTTAGAATCATATAAGCCAGTCCCTTCCTTTTCCTAAGGAAATCAATCCCTTCCTTCAGACCGGAAAACAGCGCTTCTTTCTTTTTCTCCCCTGTCGGCTTCTCAGGGATATGGATAAAAATAAGAAGTACACAAAAGGCAAATACAAAGCTGCATAGATCAAGGAGTATCACTCCTTCCAATCCCCGGAAAGCGCTGACAGAAGCCGCCAGCACCGGTGTCACAACCGTCAGCAGGTTATTGGAAAAGGAATCCATGCCGCTGGCCCTTGCATACAGCTCCTTCGGCACAAGGATTCCTATCGCCACTGACTGCGCGGGCTGCTGAAAAGCATTCATAAAACCCGTTATCACATTTACCACATAAATATGCCATATTTCCAGTCTTCCTCCCGCCAGCATTGCCCAGATAAAAACAGTGCACAGAGCGGCTGCCGAATCGGACACCAGCATAATTTTCTTTTTGCTGTGTTTGTCTATAAAGGAACCTGCCAGCAGGCTGACAAGGATGTAAGGCATATAAGAACAAAAAGTCATAAGAGATACCGTCATCGCGGAATCCGTCTGCTTATATGTCCAAATCATGAGAGCAAAGCCTGTCATGGCGCTTCCCAGCTGGGAAACGGACTGGCTGAGCCAGAAAATAATATAACCTGTAAATCCGTTCTTTTTATTTTTATTAAAATTCATTGGTTTTCTCCTTATAGTTTATTTATTTCCTATAAGTACAAAATCCAATGCGGGCGGTATTTACTGCTCTGCAGCTGCAAACCTCTGTACAAGTTCCGCCCATACACTGAACCTTGTACAGAGTAATACATCCATGATGATTTTTTCGTGTCTTTCCATGGTTTCACCTCTTCTTATATACCCAACAGTTTTTTATACTCCTCTATGGAATACCCCATCAAGAGGGCGGACGGAGCTTCTCCGGCAACCAGCTTCAGCAGTTCTTCCACATTATCATCCGGCTCAATCCCCCAGTCCTCCAGCAGTTCCCTGCCCATCGCCAAAGCAGCCTCAGGAGCGGGGTTCAGGGACACCTCCTGGACAAAACTCATCGCCAGCATCATACTTGCATCATAATCTAATCCTCCTGACGTCTGCAGACAATCCAGCAGCCTCCTGACAGAAGGTATCAGTACCGAAACCCCATTTTCCAGGATGGCCTCCATTTTTTCCCTGCAGAATGGTTTGTAGCCTTTCACGCCGATTCTTTTTCTTTGCTTAAGGACATAGGCAATTTCTTCCCGATCAAGGATGCTCAGATAAGTCTGGCCGCTGTCCTCATCCCTGAACTCCGTGTAATCATTCCACAAAGCCGCAAGAGCAGCGATCCCTTCGTAAAATTCATCAGGGTCAAGCGTATCCTCCTGATACATGTTCAGCATAGAGTACAGATATCCCACCTCTGCTGCCCCATATATGTCAACGAGAAGAGACAGCAGTTTTTCCAGCCTTTCTTTTTCTTCCAGACAGGCCTTCCATTTTTCCTGCCCGCAGAGCGCTGCATATTCCCTTCCTTCCTTTGTCAGCCCGATTACCGCATCACCGATGTTCTCCAAATCCACCAGCCCGCATGCATGGTACATATCCATCTCATTCATATGCATCATGCAGTCTCCCAGGGTTACCATCCGCTCCCCAGCCAGCCCGGCAAGGAATCGGCCTCCTCTTCCTGTAAACAGCTTCATCATGAGCTCTTTGTCCCCTTCCAGGACATCAATAAGAGCGGCGGCATAAACATCCGCTTTCTTTTTTCTGTTTTCCGCCTCAGGGATTTCCATCCCCAGCTTTTTCAGAAGCTTTTTCAGTTCTTCTTCATCTCTCTGTCCCATAATGGACTTCATGCTTTTCCTGCTGCATACGACCTCCACCGGTCTGTCAAACTCTGATTCTTCCTCCCAATCCTCCTCTGAATCCGGGTATTTCTCCAGTTCCCTTTTTTCCCTCACCGCCTGGCTGCTGCCCTGATCCTGTCCGCCCTCTGTTTTCATCAATGTAACATCAAACATCCATTCATTGTCAAAATCATAAAGATACAGCCAGGTCTCCTTCAGCTCCCAGCCCAATTTCTCAAGACATACCTCATTCTCTGTTTTTCCGCTGCCGTTATCAGATGCATCACAGCCTTTGGGATCATAAAAAACCTGATTCCGGCTGAATATATATGAATGCTCCGGGGTAAAATCAAACGCCTCAAGTATGGCATAATGCAGATCCTCCAGGCTTTTTCCGCCGTCGATCTGTATCATCCGGAATACCTGGGGCTTATCCCGGAACCTTACCATAAAAGTATACACTTTTGTTCCTTCCATAGATTCCTCCTGCTAGTAGACAAATACTGGAAAACTCTCTCTTTTATCATAGACTACAAATAGGAATCCCACAATATTTTTTCTAAAAAAGGCCTGCAAAGGTCCCTCTCCCATCCGGCACCGGCAGCGCCTGAATGGAAGACAGAACTTTCACAGCCCCTCTCCGTCAAATTCCGGTATAAAACTTTCCTCTGCCGTATTCCCTTCCTGGATAAACCCGTTTTCCACTCCGATATCCAGGGCGTAATCCACAATCTTTTCGTATTCCCGGGCAGTTATCCTCCGATTCAGTTCCGGAAAGGAGGATAAATCACACACCGGTGTAAACTGGTTCATAATGCTGATGTAAATCCTGTCACCATAGGTATGGTAAAGATAGGATATTACCTTTTTGGAATCTGCCGTACAGCCCGGAAGAACCAGATGCCGTACAATGACTCCTTTTTTCATAAGTCCGCTTTTATCATCAAAATCCGGTCCGCCCGTCTGCCTTACCATTTCCGCAATAGCGGCCGATGCGGTTTCAAAATAATCAGCCGCATAGGAATACCTCTCTCCCAGCCGGGAAGACATGTATTTCAGATCCGGCAGATAAATATCCACCAGGCCTTCCATCCGTTTCAAGGTCTCCACCCGCTCATAGCTTCCGGTATTATATACTACAGGTATGTGCAGTCCCCCAAGCTTTGCCCGTTCCAATGCCAGCGCAATCTGCGGGACAAAGTGAGTTGGCGTTACCAGATTAATATTATTCGCTTTTTTATCCTGAAGTTCCAGGAATATTTCAGACAGCCGTTCCCAGCCGATTATCCTGCCGGCTCTGCTCTCCGCAATATTATGGTTCTGACAGTATACGCACCGCAGCACACAGCCGCTGAAAAACACGGTGCCTGATCCGGTTTCCCCGGAAATGCAGGGCTCCTCCCAAAAATGGAGTGCTGCCCTTGCCGCCATGATCTCCGCCCCCTGTCCACAGTAGCCCCTTCTTCCGCCAAGCCTGTCAGCATGGCAGTTTCTGGGGCACAGTGTACAATCCTTCATTATCTGTTCAAATTCCGTAACTCGATTTTCCATTGCCTGTCCCTATCCGGATGATTTTTCTTATCATTTCCTATGTCATTTACTATACGCAATGGAATCCTTTTTTGCAAGACTGCTATGCTCCGATCAAACCGGCCCGGGCACTTTCCAGAAGTTCTCCTGCGCTGTCATGTGACAGCTCCCATATTCCTACCCCTGCCAGACCGAGATTCCTGGCAAATGTCGCCTTGGTCCCGATGGAACGTGGATTTTCATAAGAAATGAAGATGCCGTTTCCGTACAGATAGGGTACCGCAGCCCCTTCATGGTAAAAGGAAGAGAATGCCGGGTTATTCAGGTAGGTTCCTTTAATACTATTATAGCTGATAGAGCGTGCGGATGAAAAAGTACTGTATCTTCCTTCCTGAGCCGCTCCCACCCCTTCATAAATATAGCCATAAAAGGGCATTCCGAGAACAAGCTTGTCTGCCGGCACACCTGCATTCAGATAGGCCTGAACGCCGTCATGCACGCTGTTTTTATATTGAGGGCTTCTCTCCTGGGGATTGTATAACGGCGCTCCAAAATCCGAATAGGTATCCCAGGATCCATGCATATCATAGGCCATGACGAAAATATGATCCACCAGCCCCACTACCTGCTGCGCTTCTATCTTATTCAGATAATTGGAATTGGCAGCGCCTGCTATGGTGAGATAATATTTTTTGCCGTCCCGCTGGGTCTGCGCATTCAGCTGGTTCCTGATGGCGGACAGCAGAAGGGTGAAATTACGTTTGTCCTCCGGACTGTTGATATTCCCCGCTGGTCCTCCGGACACAGGATATTCCCAGTCCAAATCCACTCCGTCAAATCCATGGGTGAGTATAAAATCCACACATCCTGCCGCAAACTGGTTCCTGCTTTCCTCTGTTGCTGCCACGACGCTGAAATATGTAGAATAATCCCAGCCTCCTACGGAAATCAGCGTTTTTAATCCCGGATATTTCTTTTTCATATTTCTGAGCTGTTCAAAATTTTTCAAATCTTTTTCCGGATTAGCAACAGCTATTGTGTTCGCTGCAGGATCTATCTTAGCGAAAGCATAATTCAGATGAGTCAGCTTCCCTGCCGGAATATCCGCCGGATTGTAGCCTTTATCGGAAGACCAGTTGGTATAATACCCAACCACCGTATCTCCTTTATTTAACTTTGCCGGAGCAGCTTCTGCTCTCAGGCCTGTACCTGCAAGAAACAAAACGGCTGCCGCTATCAGGGAATGTGCAATATTTTTTTTCTTCATATGCTTCCTTTCTTAAAAACAATAATATGCCCGGGGTCTGTCTTTCCGGCACGGACCCTCAGGTATAAGTATATAGTCAGCATATAAACGATACAACACACAATATTTGGCAATAACCAATTAACCCTTAACACTTCCCGCCGTCAGACCGGCAACAAAGAACTTTTGACAAAAAATAAAAATTATCAGAATCGGCAGCAGACTCAGTACCGAAAGGGCGAATACGTAGCCCCACTGGGTAAACTGGTGCTGTCCGAAAAATCCGGATATGGCTATGGGCAGGGTTCTTTTCAGATTGTCATTTATTACCGTATTGGCCCAGGGAAATTCTTCCCAGGCCGTCAGGAAATTGAAAATGGATACCGAAGCGATTCCCGGCTTCGCTAGAGGAAACACAATCCGGAAAAATACGGTAAACACACCCCCTCCGTCCATATATATGGCTTCATCCAGTTCCTTTGGCACGTTTTCCACAAAACCTTTAATCATAAAAGTGGAATACGGGATGACCCAGGCCACGTAAAAGGGAATCAGTCCCCACAGGTTATTGATCACCTTCAGCTTTACTGCCAGCTCGTACTGAGGAACGATCAGCGTGGTGCCGGGAATAATCATAGTGAGCATAATAAATAAAAAGAGAAAGCTCCTTCCCGGAAAACGGAAGCGGGCAATACAAAAGCCCAGAGCGGCGGCCACAAATGCGGCGATGGCCACAGTGATGCCGGATACCAGCACACTGTTGAGAAAATTCATATAAAATTTCCCCTGATGCAATATGTAATCATAATTCTCCAGTGTAATTTCCTGCAGCGACGGGAAAAAGTGCGGCGGAAATTCATAGAGCGCCCCATTGGGCTTCAGTGAGGTGCTTATCATGTAGCAGAAAGGCATTACCACAATCACCAGGCCCGCCGTCAGAAGCAGATATAACAGAAATTGCACGGCATTTCTTTTTGTCAGTTTCATTTTCAATCCTCCCGGCTTTTTATGCCTAATTCCTGCTGCGCATCAGCCGGAACTGAAACAGGGCCAGTATGCCCAGCACCACAGCCGTTATAAAGGACAGGGCCGCAGAATAACCGAACTTGCCTGTACTGAAGGCTTTATAGTACATCCAGGTCAATATCGTATCCGTCTGATGTCCCGGCGCGCCGTCGGTAATCATTTTAATAGAAGTAAATACATTGAAGCCCCCGATGGTAAGCATGACCAGCGCAAACAGGACTGTCCCCCGGATGGAGGGGAGGGTTACGGAGAAAAACTTTCTCACGCTCCCCGCCCCGTCCAGAGAAGCCACCTCATACAGCTCCTGAGGCACTGTCTGCAGCGCTGCCAGAAATACCACCATATTCCAGCCGATTCCTTTCCATATGCCAAGAAGCATGGCTATGGTCAGCCCTCCCCACCGGGTATCCAGCCACCGGATATTCCGGCTGGTCACATGAATGATATCAGTAAGGAAATAATTCAGCATTCCCTCCGTATTAAACACGTATTTGAAAACCAGGGAGGCAATGACCCAGGATGTGATAACCGGCAGATAATACAGCACACGGAATCCAATCCGGAAGTGGCTGATGCTGTTGATAAACAGCGCTGTAAGCAGGCCGAGCAGCATCTGGGCCGGAACCGTCACCAGCGTATACACGATGGAATTCACAAATACTGTATGGAAATACGGATCCCTGAATACTTCCCCATAGTTGGCGAAACCGATAAATTCCTGATTCAGTATGGAGCCAAAGTCCCATTTAAAAAAGCTCATAATTAATAATTTTGCTATAGGATACAGAGTAAATATTCCGAAAATCAATACTCCCGGCAGCAAAAGGAGTCCGATTTGCATCCTGCTGCCCCATGTTTTTCTCATCATCCATGTCTCCTTTGCGCATTGCCGCAGTACAGTCCGCGCTCCATGCCATTGACGAAGCGGACAGACCTGGTCTATAATAAATAAAAGCAGCTTTGTCCGGTTATATCATTCAGCCAGAAGCGCGTCCATTTTAACCGCCAGCTCATCCATGGCCTCCTGGGCGGTCTTATCCCCGTTCATCACGGCTGTTACGGCTGTGGCAAGCTCGCTGTCAATTTCCGACCAGCTGGCTACGGTAGGACGGCTTTTCGCTGTTTTTATAGCATCGATGAAGGGCGCGAAATCAGCCTCTTTTACCGTATCGCTTTCCAGAGCCTCTTCGTTTACGGGGATCTGGCCGCATTTTGCCATCTCTTCCTGAGCGTAGGGCGACGTCATAAACTGCATGAATTTCCAGGCTGCTTCCTTATTGGCGGATTGGAACATGGAAATATCCTCTCCTCCGAGAACGGAAACCGAACCGCCCTTTCCTGCGGGCATAGGCGCTGTCCCATAAGCAAAATCCGGATATGCTCCCTGCATTTCCGCTATTTTCCAGGGACCTTCCAGCAGAAGCATGTAACGGCCTGTCCCAAAACCATCTGTCATAGGAATATCACCGCTGTTCCAGCCGGTAATCGCTCCCTGGGCGTATAAATCTGCCAGCATTTGAATGGCTCCTACGGTTTCAGGGCTGTTAATATAGCCTGAAGCTTTCGTCTGGCCGGGATCGGTAAGCTCCCCGCCGCAGCTCCAGATAAAAGGACACAGGTTCCAGCCTGCCAGGGCCGGTTCGTTATATCCCCATACCTGCTGCCCGTTTTCATTGGTACCCGAAAGAGCCTTTACGGTATCCACAAATTCATCCATGTCGGCCGGAACGGGAAGTCCCGCGTCCTCCAGTGCCTTTTGGTTATAAAAAAGAATTTTGGTATTGGTGTTCAACGCCAGACCGTAGAAATGTCCTCCTATCTGCGCGGTGCTCATGGCACTGTCCAGAAGGCCGCCGGATACGGATTCAAAATCAGCCATTTCCTCATCCAGCGGAAGCAAAATCCCCATCTTCTGGAATTCCGGAATCCAGGCGCTGTCCAGACGCGCCACATCCGGCAGGGTATCCGCTTTGGCATTAATCAGAATCTTATCGTGCAGATCCGCCCATTCATGGGAAACTGCATTTACTTTGATACCGGGGTTTTCCTTTTCAAATTCGGGAATGAGCACATTCATCAGTGTTTCATTTTCCGCAGACTGCGCACTGTAATGGTGCCAGAAATTGATTGTGACCTCATCCTGTTTTTGTGTTGCTGACTCGCTGCTCTCAGTACTGTTTTGCGGACCGTCCTGTGAGCTGCTTTCAGAATTTACTGGCGATTTACCACAGCCTGTCAGAGCCCCCAAGCTTAATGCAGCTGTCAGTATAATTGCCAGTATTTTTTTGTTATTCTTCATAACCTCTTTCCTCCTTTTCTTTTTCCATGACCAAAACGGACCACTCTCCGGCCATGAGCTCCAGCCTTCCCTGACAGTCCATCCGGTCACCGTTCACACCATTTTTCCCTCCGTCCTCCGCCCATCGGGCGCGGATTGTTTTTCCTTCCTCTTCCTCTCTGTCCGAAAAAATAATCTTATATTTCCCCGGAGAAGCCACAGGAAGCACCGCTTCTTTTTTCTCTCCCGCGTTCAGAAGCACATAGAGCTCTTCCTCCCCCAGGCTTCTCGCAAAACCATAGGTTCTGCCTTCACATAAGACCGCTGTAAAGCTTCCCTTCCTCAGAACCTCCGAACCCTTCCGCAGTGCGGCCAGTCTGCGGTACCAGCGAAGCAGCTTTTCATCCTGCTTTTCCTTTTCCCAGATAAAAGCTCCCCTGCAGTCCGGATCATTGGCCCCCGTCATACCGATTTCATCCCCGTAATAGATAACCGGGGAACCGGGAAATACAAACTGGAAGGCCGCCGCCAGCCGAAGCCTGCGCTTATCTCCTCCACACAGATACAGAAACCGCTCCGTATCATGACTGTCCAGCGGATTATACAGAGCCTGCTGCATCTCTTCCGGGTATTCCGCCAGCATATGGTTCAGCCGCCCGTCAAAATCCGCGGCATCTATGCTTTCCGCCGCGAAAAAATCCCTTACGCTGTCCCGGAAAATATAGTTCATGATACTGTCCATCTGGTTTCCCAGCATCAGCTTCCTGCCGCTCCCCCAGGTTTCCCCAAGCAGGAGGCAATCCGGATACTTTTCTTTAAGAAAGCTCCTGGCCTGCGTCCATACGCTGCCATCCACCTCATCCGACACATCCAGCCGCCAGCCGTCTATATGGAACTTATCTATCCAATAGTCCATAACGCTGAGGACAAATTCCCTCACCTCCCTGTTTGATGTATTCAGCTTCGGCATCCATTTATAAGCGCCCACACATTCATAGCTGTGGTGGGAAAGCGTAACCGGGAAATCCGTCACGATAAACCAGTCCTTATACGGGGAAGCCTCCTGTTTCTCCAGCAGATCCTGAAAGGGCGGGAAATGGATTCCGCAGTGGTTGAAAACTCCGTCAAGTATGATACGGATTCCTTTTTTATGACAGGCATCCACCAGCTGCGCCAGTTCCTCTTTGGTACCGAAGGAAGGATCCACCTCAAAATAATCCGTAGTGGCATATTTGTGATTAAAATCTCCCCGAAAAATCGGTGTAAGGTACAGACACTGCACACCCAGTTCCTCCAGGTAATCCAGCCGGGAACTAATTCCCCGCAGATCCCCTCCCATATAATGATCCCGATCCGGTGCACTCCCCCAATCCACGCAGCCCTCCGGATCATTTTCCCTGTCTCCGTTGCAGAACCTCTCCGGAAATATCTGATAATAAACCTGGCCTTTGCTCCACTCAGGAATGGTGAGACAGTCCTTTTCATTGGCATAAAGAAATTCAAAAAAACCGTCCTCCGGAACCTTTTCCTGAATCCCCCATGAAGTCAGATACAGCTTTTCGCCTCCTTTCCCCACCAATTCAAAATAGTATTTCTGGTATCTTGCCACTTTGGGAAACGGCACCTCCACCGTATAATAGTCCGCCTCCTTATCGCGGAGGCTGCAGGTCATACGGAATTTCCGTATTCGTTCCGGCGTTGTCCTGGCGTAAACAGCCAGGCTGCATTCCGCCGCATCCTCTCTTGCCGTCCGCAGCCGGAAGCTTAAAAGGCTTCTGTTTTTGGCATAAATGTCCGGCAGGATACAGGAATGCAGAATAGCTCCCCTATTCATTCACTTCTCCTCTCCGGGAGGATTCACGTACCAACAGCCTGGTGGATATCAGGGTCTGCTGATTGCCGCTGTCCGCCCTCTTTATTTTATGAATCAGCTGGAAGGCCGCCTGTTCTCCTATTCCGAAGGTATCTACATCCACAGCGGTCAAAGGCGGATCCATATATTGAGCAAAAGGGTAATTATCAAAGGTGACAACCCCTGTTTCTCCGGGTACGGAAATATTCTTTCTTTTTAATGTCTGCAGCACATGATAAGCGATCACATTGTTGGAACATAAGAAGGCATCCGGCCGCTTTTTTCCCTCAAGCATATGCTCCGCTATGCTTCCTCCCTGCTCCGGCTGTCCGCATTCTCTTATGAAATCCGGATTTTCTTCCAGCCCGGCAGTCCGGATTCCTTCCATATAACCGGCAAGACGTTTTTCCGCAAATACGGTATTCCTGTTTTCCAACAAAAATGCGATCCGCTCAAAGCCCTCTCCGGCAAGATGGAGCACCGCCTCCTTCGCCCCCTCTTCATTATTGGCGTCCACCCAGCATGCTTCCTTTTTCATAACCGCCGGTTCTCCCAAAACCACAAACGGACATTCATTCCTCAACAGCATCTCCACCAGGCCGGTACGCACACAATTGGAAGGCAGGATCAGCCCGTCCGCCTTTTTCTCCAGAACCAGCTTCTCCACGGCAGATACACCCCTACTGCTGTCATCATTGGCTATCAGCAGATTATAACCGTTTGCCTGGGTCACTTTTTCAATGGCATATACACTTCTGTTAAAAAAAGTATTGGAAAAAGTTCCTTCGTCCCTTGCATCCATAATCAGGCCTATACAAAAGGTGCTTCCATTCACCAGATTCCTGGCAAGGCTGTTCGGATGATAATTCATCTCCTCCATCACCTGCAGGATCCTGCTTTTTGTCTCTTCAGAAATCGATGCGCTCCCGTTTACCACCCTGGAAACGGTGGATGGGGCCACCCCCACCCTTTTGGCAATGTCCTTGATTGTTACGCTCATATGTACTCCTCTCATTACGCAAACGTTTGCACAAAAGAATAAAAAAAATATGATTATTTATTTTTAATATACAATTTTGCTTGCGCAATCGTTTGCATGTATAAATCATATTCTATATCAATTTCCCTGTCAATAGAATCTGTAAATGATTTTTAATTTTGGTTATTTTCCATTAATCGATTTCTTTATTTTTGTGTATTTTTCATTACGTACGTTTTTATATAAATACATAAAAAAGCGCCGGTTCACTCCACTATTATGAAATGAACTGACGCAATCCTTTATTAAATCCCGGAAAAACCATCCTTATAAAATTCAAAGACCGTGCGTCCTGCTTCGAACATAAACCCATATGCGTTACCTTTACAGTTAACTCCGCCAGGCACCCTCACGGCACACGGAAAATTCTGCTTAGTGCTGCTTTGTTCCCAACCTGACACGGTTCGCAGACATCCGTTGCGTAAGACCCAAACTTCAACGCCACTTATAAAGGGCAGCCACACAGGCACAAGCCCTAAGCCGGACATCACCCCTGCTATAGCGGATTTCAGGTACAGGGGACCGCTAATCCCCCGGCTGCACGGTCTAATTAGTATACTTTTTTTTGAACGATTTGTCAATCCTTTTGGTTTTTGGCACAGATAAAATTTTGCCGTTCATGCCGGTATTGCGGTTACTCCTCCAGCACTTCAGCCACCTCTTCTGCAGTAATTTGGCATATTTCCGCAATTTCTTCTTTTTTCTTTCCCTCGGCAGCAAGCTTCAGAACCCTTTTTGTTCTGCTTATAC
>ERZ791934.258-NODE-258-length-75916-cov-3.917019_pt1 | contig 75916 bp, 80 predicted proteins | sample MGYA00510125_ERZ791934 | MGnify/ENA primary metagenome ERZ791934 (study PRJEB30046, sample SAMN00993240) | human gut metagenome | study: EMG produced TPA metagenomics assembly of the A metagenome-wide association study of gut microbiota in type 2... | reverse complement strand
GGTCCTTGACTGAGGAGCCGTAAGCGGTATTCCATAACTACATGGCAACTTGCCAGGTAAGCCTCATCATCAGTGGAACGTATTGACCACCAGATCGTTATCGCTGTAATCTCTATAGTTCGACCTGCGATTCACGAAGGTCGCCTTCGCATCCTGTCCATCGGTATCGAGTATCACCTTACTGCCGCTCACGCTTCCGGATACCACCTCTGTGATGCGTTCCAAACGATATCTCGATACCGGGATCTCGCTGATCTCATATTCACCGGCCGGTATATCCTTCCGTACGATCGTTTTCTCTATGCCTCCTGACGCTTTCCTGTCAGACGCTGTGAATCGTATGACCTCCGTATATTCCTGCCTCTTCCCGGTGTAATCGGTGCCTTCGATATGAAAGATGAAGGTCGGATCTCCCGACGTTGGATACATCTCCTCCCCATAGATCCGCTTCGTGATCCGCAGTTCCGGTATCGGCAGGAATTCTGCCTTTATGACATGGTCTGAAGAGATATCACAGAAGGTATACGAGGTAGGGTATCGCTTCACGTCTACTTCCTTTCCGTCTACACGCAGTCTACGCAGATAGTATCCCTTATCCGCTGTATATGTGATCGTTCTCTCTTCTCCTTTGTCGATGCCGGTCACCTTGGATGTGATCGTCCCACCGCTCGCACCGGTCTCGATCTTGTAGACTCGTTTATATTTCACTTGTACGCTGTGATCCTCCTTTATACCGCTGAAGGTATAGCTCTTCGGATATTTCTTGATATCGACTGCTTTCCCATCGACGGTGACGCTCTCCAATACATGGTTGCTATCCACGGGACTGTAGCTGATCGTCCTGCTCGTATTCGGCAGCTGGGAGGCTATGCTCGCCGTGATCGTCCCGTTCATCACAGATGTCGTTATCTTGAAATAGAAGCCCACAGTCACTGTATTCGATGTCTTCGTTCCTCTATCCGTCGTTATCGACGCTGTATTGCGGACAGATCCGGAACCCGATGTGCTGAACCAGGCAGACAGGTCATGACCGCTTTTCTTTTTACACTTCAGCGTGACAGTATAGCTCCTTCCATAGAACGAAGCATCACCGACATTACGAAGGCTCAGCTGTATGGACTGACCGCTGATGGTACGATCGAATCTCGATGTCACATCGTTACCGGCTGAATCTCGTACGATGATACTGCTTGCGCCATTGACAAGCTGTATACAGCTTGCCAGGGTATCGTTGAGCTTGAAGCTCGTGTAATAGGTGGATGCAGCTTCCGGTGGGACCGCAAAGTCTATCGTATAGTCAAAAGCAGTGGTATCGTAGATTGATGCGGAGGTATTCCCGTTGATGCGTTTCGTCGGGACCGGTGTATCGAACTTCACGAGGGAATCGTTGGACCATTTCCAGTGATAGAACGTTCGATAATCACTTCCTTTGTCCCATGTCTCGACATCGATATCCAGTCTTCTCGTATACCCCAGCCGGAAGCTCGAGGCCGCTCCTATCAATGTAGCCCAGTTCTGTCGGTCATCATCTCCACTCAATTCAGACGGTGCATACACTTGAGAACTGTTATAGCTCAGATTACCGCCACTGCCTCTGCTCATCACATAGACGCCGTCGATCCCGCTATAGCCATGACCTAAGATCTCCGTATTATCGATATCTTTGAAATTCGCATGGAAGGGTACTGATATCGGTGTGTTCGTCCCTCTCCTATAGAAGGTGAACTGCCAAACGAAATTCCTGCTCTGATAAGATTGCTGGTAGATGTCGATACTGTTGTCCATGAAGGCGACGCTCGGCATGTTCGTATCCGGATGTGTCGTCGTAGTTGCCGTGCGGATCTCTCCGTCCACCAGCATGATCTTTAGATCTATTGCCGAGCCGTCATAGTGGCCGATGTTATTGTATCGCACGCCAATCGTACCACTTCTCACGAGCGCATTGCTCGATAACAGGGCGAGGTGACTGTTCGCCGGCAGTCGTCCACTGGACGCTCCCTCATTGCGGAACAGCGCGCTGTCGTCATAGCTTCTGCAGCCATAGAATTCCGCCCAGGATACCCCAGGCGTGAACTTCGGTGCGAAGCTGTAATAGGAATCGATGATGGTGCTGCTTCCGGATACCTCATGGATGGTCGCTGCTGTGATATGGCCATCCTGGGGAAGGATGAGCAGCAGGAACAGCAACAGGAACGATATGAGTAGTCTACCGTGCTTCTTCATGATCTTTTCGCCTCCTTCTTATGATGATCAGGAAGGAGATGGATGCCAGGATGCTGGATATGAGCAGTGTCCGCTGCGTCCTATCTCCTGTGGCCACGCTCGATCGTACCATCTGCGCAGTGAGCTCGACATCGACAGCAGCCTCCCTGATCGAATATGTGTTATCTGTCTCTTTTGGAAGACGCAGTGTGATCCGGAGCGTCGTCATCTCCTGTGGTGCATAGCGTCCCATCTCTATACCGCTTTGCGCGTCCTGCATAGTTCCTTCATAGAGGCGGTGGCCATCCTGCATCACTTGCAGCTCCAGTATCTCGGTAAGCTGTCCTTCTCCTGCGCAAAGCTTGAGATAGAGCTCCTGTTCCTCCTTGCTTCGGTTCTCCACCCTTAGGGTATAGATCTGTTCATCTCCCGGTAGCATCTGTGGTAGTACGATATCATCTGCCGATGTCTTCTGCATCCCTGCTTCCGTGATCCGGATGTGAATGTCGTCCCTGCCTGATCCTTCTGCCTGTATCCTTACAGGGAGGAAGGGTAATAGCAGTATTGTCAGTAACAGCAGTTTCCTACGCATCGGATCTCACCTCATTCCTTGAACGGAGCGTTTGTCGGATCTCGGTATCTCCCCAGCCATCCGAAGAGACCTCAAGATGCTCACTCTGTACGGCCTGGATCGTCGTCTCCAGTACCAGTGTCTGATCTTCTTTCGTGATGATGTCACTGCTCACGATGACAGCGTCATACAGCTCCAGTATGCCATCCTCTTCCAGGATGCCTGTATGGTAGAGATAGCCGTCCTTCTTCCGTTCCCAGCCATCCGCCAGCTCCAGCTCCGCCTCTGTAAGCTCACGGAGCAGCTCACCATCGGTATAGACACAGACCTTAAAACGTACCCGACAGGCAGCTCCCAGGTTCTGCACATCCATATCCAGGGGGATCCTGCTTCCCGGTACGAGCGGAACACTTCGTTTCAAGTCATCGACCAATGTCACCTCCACGGTATCCGTCTGTGCGGTGAAACGCTGCCGGAAGGAACGTAATATGGAGGAGAGGGAATCCCCCATAATCAGTCCGCAGATGAGCAGAGATACGATAAGAGATGGAATAAGTATTTTTCTTTTCTTCATGATTCTGCCTCCTTTTACCGTATACCGGCGAAGGCATCCCGGATATCGCTATAGCCATCCGCCTGTACAGATTCTGCATAGATGATGATGTCGAATGTCTTCCGCTGCTCTGTTTCGATATCTCGGATCATCACCTTCGTGAACAGACTGGAGGTGACAGCTCCCGGCTCCACAATGCCGGCATAGTACCAGTAGCCGTCATCGGCCTGCGTCCAGTCCTTCGTATCGAAGTCCAGCTCTGCCGGGACAGTATGGTCGGAAAGAGCCGTATAGACACGGACATAGCAAGGGACGCTGCCGGTATTGCGGACCTTCACGTCCTTTTCGTACGTCGTATCCGGCTGCCACTGCTTTGGAGGTGTGAAATCCTCTTCTATCATGACATCGTTCTGTCCAATCGTTATCCGGTTCTCTCTCGTTTCCACATGTGTCAGATAGGCGATACTGAAGGGGACCATCATAAGGATGATCCCTGCCAGCAGGAAGACGAGGGACCATTTCTTCCTGTGCTTCATTCATCGTGGCCTCCATCATCGACAGCAGCTTCTCTGTTTTCCGGCATCTGTGGTGCAGGTTCCTTCGTGTTTGTGGTATCTGTGGTATCCTTTCGGACATGTTCCTGATTGATGAAACTTCCATAAGCTTCCTCCATCGTTCCGGTCTCCTCCAGCTGGATAGCTATGCTCTTGACCGTGATTGTCTGTTCGCTGTCCTCCAGTCCCTGCTCTTCGATGGCATTACAGAAGGTTACAGATGAGAATAGCTCTGTCGTCGTCTGTCCCGGATTCAATACAGCCTCATAACCAAAGACATAGACCGCTGTTTTCTTGCCATCGGTATCCTCTTCGACGATTTTACTCAGCTGTCGCCAGTGATCCAGGTCCGGCTTGAAGAGGTAGAGCTCTGTATCAGCTTTAGGATTCCGTGAGCCATCCTCTTGTGCGGTGATGATATTCACGATCGGTACTCTGATCTCCAGATAGACCCAGGCAGGATTCTTGCCGGTGTTTTCGATTGTCGGATCTTTTGGAATCGTTTTATTAGGAATGATATCTTCTGCCATATCGGGTATACCATTATGATCGGTATCTGCGAGATCGCCCCATCTGTCCTCATGCAGGACGGTCCTCACAGAGCCTACGGTAAAGAGATTGTCCTTCGTATCCGTCGAAGTGAAATATGCGATAGAGGATCCGATGACAGTGATCCCTGCCAATGCCGCAATCGAGAGGATGCCTACTTTTTTCTTGTTTCTGATTTCCATAAATTTCTTATCTCCTTTTCCTTTTTCGTATGATCTGCCATGCCAAAAAGGCCGCGCACAGCAGCCAGAGATATCGTCTGATGAATAGGACGATATAGCCGATGTAAGGGATGACCAGGATGACCTTACCGATGATCTGCGTCTTATAGAGCGGTGTAGGATCATCTCTGTCATTGGCGTCTCCCTTTGTGATGGTTCTTTGATTATCAATCTGTCTCACGATCCTGTGTGTGATGATGGAATCCTGTTTTTGAAAGGTAACGATATCCTCCGTATGCAGTTCTGCGTCGGTATCGACCAGTATGAGACTACCGATGGATATCGTCGGCTCCATAGATCCGCTCGTAATACAGTAGATTCGAAAATGACTGCTTGAACATAAGGATATCGAGACCAATAGGATGATCAAAGCTATGCTGCCTATTCTTTTCGTTCGTATCAACTCCTTTCCGTACCGAAATCTTTCAATCTGCGAGCAAAAAAACGGGAAATCTCCCGCCTATTTAAAAAAATCATATACCATCAACCAAGGCGTAACCTTTCTTCATTCCAATTTTATAAGTTACCTGGCAACTTGCCAGGTAATGCATTCTAGGATAGGGATATCTAGCTCGTGGATCACCTGCCATCTGCAGCAATTCTGTATTATTTCAATAGAATGACTACAAAATAGATTGGTCTTCTGTTTGATCTAGATATCAATCTTCTGATCATATCTATTTTAGGCTAAATTTGCCTTTGGTTTATAACGATCTATATCCAGGGATCTTAACATACCAATATCGGATAGATATACTAGATCCAGATGTATCGAATCATGTAAATGATCTTTGAACTGCAATAATCGTTCTTCCAATAGCGTTATTTGCTGCTCATAAATCAAAGTATCTGCTATATCTATATTTTGATAAAAGCCAACTTTCCTATCAAACATATAAACGATCTTTAGGCCCGGATCTTCTGCTAGTATGAAGTCATAACTTTCTTCTCCCATGTGCCATATCTTGAATCGGCTATTTTCGTTTACGAAGGCTTTTACAAGAGCTGTGTGGATCTCTTCGAATAGATCTATTTCTTCATCATTACAAAGTACCCGATATTCGATGGCATACGGTACGATAACAGAATCTTTTCTATCTCCGTTTTTATCCGGAATTATTGATTGCGCCTTTAGACAATATGCTGAATATTGGGGAATATAAAGGTCTGTGAACCAATCATTCACTTTTCTGAATTCGCGAGTCTTAAATATGAATTCATCTTTTGGATCACATACACATATATCTTCGATGGAACAGATCATCTCAATCTGTTTTTCTGAAAATTTTCTATACTCCTGTTTTTTCAAAACTACTGGGATGAATCTATTCTTATCTGTGATCTGCAATCTCTCCGCACTGTTTTCTAACTCATATTCAAAACGCCCTTCCTGTTGCGGATAGAGAAATGCAACTGCATATTCTTCAGATTGAAGGTTCATTACGACTGGCGAACAGAATACCACATGTACTTCATCATTTTTACGATCGTATGTAATCATTTTAGGAACGAATGTATCAGGTTCACATATCGGTGCAAAACAGCTCAGATATCCTTTGACTCTGATCCGCTCACCTGGTCCTATGACCTTGTTTCTGATCTGCTGCTTTATTTCTGAAAGAGGATATTCTTTCATAGTAACTATGCGGATCACGTTGAAAACATTTTTGAATAAGTCCATAAACTTACCTCCGTATTTCGTTTTCTTTGTGAGTTCTATAAATATATGAGCTATTTGTATGTTTTTGATCTTCAATTTTAACACCTCTTTATTTTAAGATATCACAAGAAAACTCATTCGTATATGCATATTTGATTTTTCTGATAAGATTTCTTCAGGTGTTCAAACGTTAATATCCCGTATACTTTTATCTTATCTGGCAACTTGCCATGTGCAGTCTTTTCCGGATGGATCTATCACGTTCGTGGACCACCTGTCATGAAAACTGATGTTTGAATGATAGAGAATAGATCCATGTGCCTGGTCTTCGGTTCCTTGATCATGCCATCTCCTTCAACTCGTTCTCTGTCGCAAGGACATGCAACGGGATATGCCGGTCTCCACAGACGAACAACGCGTCGCCCATACGCAGCTGTTCGATTAGTCCTTTCTCATTCTCATTGACGGTGATAAACTTGCTCAGATCGTTGGTCCCGTCGCGCTCCAGATGCATGATCATCTTATAGACGCTGTTGTTGAAGATCGCCTTTCCATGTACGAGGATATCTTTGCCTGCAAAGTCTTTCGGCTCCTGCGTCGCGATTGTACAGACATTGTGATACTTTCTGGATCTTCTTGTGTATTGTGCTACTCTTTCTGCACTCATCGGCGTCAGTATCTGCGTATGCGCCTCATCCAGAACGAAAGCAGACTCTACGGACTCATCCAGACATAACGACCAGGCAAATTGGTACATGATGTGATTCAGTGCATTGATCAATGTCATCGGCTTCTCCAGCAGCGTCTTCGTACCGAACGCGATGATATCCTTCGATAAGTCCTCCTGACCCAGTGATGTATGTCCATTGAAGTAGATCGACCATTCTTTGAGCAGTGGTTTTATCTTCAGCCGCAGATCCCGCAGCAGCTCCAGCTCCTTCGTATCGGCATGCGGCTGCTGTTGACACTCCTCTATGCTCTTCTGCAGACGTACATCAAGATCAGAGAAGGTCGGATATGCAGAAGCCGGAAGTCCACGGAAATCCGTTTCCGGCGTCAATCCATGATCGGCATACAGCATGACCATCTGATCTCCTACGATGGAAAGGGTGTCATCACTTATAGAGGGTACGAGATAGCGCAGGATGATCTTGACATCATCGACACAGTTGTATATGGCAAGCTCTGTATCCCATTTGACACTGGCGTCCTCATCCTCTTCCACGGAGATCGGCTTCAGATCGAAGACATTGATGATATGGCCTCGCCGTCCCCAGTTGATGAACGTGCCTCCATAACGCTTCGTCAGGGAGCTGTTCTTGTTCTCCGGATCTATCCAGATGATCTTTTTGTGTGTGCGGATATAGAAACGGATCAACAGCTTCATCAGTGTAGACTTACCGAATCCGGTACCTCCGACGATGACGAGATTCCCACTCAGGCGATTCAGTGCCCGGGCACTCATCGGGTCATCGAGCCATTGGAATTGATCGAATAGGATCGCTCCTTTATTCATCAGCTCATGTCCCAGCAGGAAGCCGTCACGATCCTTCAGTGTTTCGAATACGAACGGATAGAGACCGGCCAGACCTAGTGAAGGGAGCGGGATACCGATATTCTTTTCCACTTCAGCAGGGAGGAGACTGTCGACGAACAATGGGGAAGCGACCCGCATCAGATTCTCCTGCATGACGGGAGCACTGGTCAGCTTGAAGCCCTCTGCCCGTAAGCGGAGATTGAGGTCCTGACATCGTTTGTTCACCTCCTTTTCTGTGTCAGCATAGACGCTGAAGACGATGGTGATGTTCCAGGTCACATCGTGATTGTCGACGATCTCCTTGATGTAGGTGTTCAGGGAGATCAGTTCATTCTCCAGGATCTCTCTCCTCGTAGGGTCGTTCCCGCTCTTCTGATATTCTCTGCTCTTATCATTGTATTCCTTCTTCAGCATACCGGCACAGTCCAGATCCAACGGCTCCGTCCGCATGAAGACCTTGATCTCCGGATTCGAAACGTAGGAGCTCAAGAGGCCGAGATCGAATTGCCGGGGGAGCTCGGTGACGAGCAGAGATCTGATATAACGGTCTCCCAGGATGTAGTGGCCTCTTTGGATCTTCAGTCCGATCGGCTGGAACGTACTTTTTTTCTTCAATAGGTCATTATTCCACATGTTCTCCCTCCTTCCGTAGTCTGTAATAGTCATCATAATCGAAATCCGGTTCATGATAGTTGTCTTCCGATAAGAAGATATCTTCACTCTCCTCTGCCAGACAGCTGAAGATACCTCGTGAGAAATAATAATCATTGATCAGCGGATTCTCATACATATAAGCGACATAGTCATAGAGATCGTGCATGCACAGGTCCTTCGTCCGAAAACCGGCATACTGAAGCTCTGCGACCAGCTCATCATAGTTCTTCATCAGAGTCGTTTCATCCTCATCGCGCAGCATCAGAAAGAATTCCAACTCACGATGCGTGTCCTGGAACCAGGTGACCTTTTCAAAATCATTTTGGATCATCGCACGGATGCGCGGATCCTCTTCCTGCGTCTCTTCCCGCAACAGCATCGAGATATGATCGTCGATCTGTACCGGTACGAATACGTAGCCCCAATAGATGGGGAAACGGATCTTATTGAAGATGATGCGCAGGTTGTTCACGATACGGGCCTGTACATAGCTCGTATCGATGAAGATGTTCCTGGGTGTGACCTTCAGACCGATGATACGCTCCCGTGTGCTGCCGTCTCTTATATGGATCGCGTCTCCATCGATCATCTCGATATCTGACCATTCCAATGCCGTACTGCAATATTTCTTTTGTTTCTCTGCCTGCTTCATGACCTTCTTTTCTGCTCTTCTTTCTTTATTCTTCTTTTTCTTCATATTTTACGATACCTCCCCATATATATTCCTTCTGTCGTCTGATATACAGATACTGTAGGTAGAAGAAAACCAGGAAGTTGTGATAGATGGGAGGGAATGGCTGGATGAGCACGATTACGATCCCATAGAGCAGTAAGGTCAACATGAGGAGCGGGACGTTGACCGTATCTCCTGTCATATTGATAAGGAATGCCGGGATGAAGAGCAGGGTCGCTATGCCGAACAGTGCGATGTCGATCCATCGGAACATCCCTCCCAGATGTCTTCCTTTCTTAAAATTCTTCGGTGAGTAGAATCTCATGATCGTTCAAAGTCCTCCATTTCTCTCATATCCTGCATATCTCTTTTTCCTGCATGCGTGGAAGACAGCTCATCGGTGCGTTTCGGATGGATCAGATCCTGGAAACCGGCATGCATGTTCGAAAGATTCTGTGCACGCGTATTCTTCGTTACATAGCGTCCTCCGCGGACGATGCTCTTCTGTCCCATCAGTCGATTACCTGCGGCCAGATAAGCCGATCTTCCTACTTTGGAGACGGTTCTCGCACGGAAGGTGGAGGAATCACCGACACGCCTTGCGGTCGTACCCTCACGACTCAGACGAATGCCTCCTTCATCCTGTGAAGCACCACCTGAGCTGCCGTCATTTCCTTCGGCAGGAGTTCCGATATCGATCCCTTCATCACTATCCATGCCTTTACTTGATGCGCCTATATCTGTGCCATCTTCCATCGCACTATCATACCCTCCATCTGTAGAGACTGATGTCGGCGTATTTCCGAAGCCATAGGTTGGATTGCTCTTATCGATCGTGCCGGATGCGCCACCACCTGCTGGATTCGAACCTCTCCAGTAGCTCTTATCCATACCTGCTTTGTCCAATGCTAGGGAAGCATCTCCTTTGCTCATATCACTGATGTCGATTCCATACTTCCTCGCTGCCTGCGCTTGTTTCTCCGTATGTGGTTCGGAAAAAGCTCTTGGCGGGATGTTTCCTGCACCTCCGGATCCTGAACCATTTCCGGGACCGTTTCCCGGATCATATGCTCCTGTCATAGGATTGTTGGAGCCGATACCACCTCCATCCGGATAGTTACCGAGCGAGTTCAGGCCCAGCATCCTGCCGGCTCCATAAGTCCCCAGAGCTGCCGCTCCAGTGGCCATCCCGATTCCTTTTTGTCCGATCGCCTGTGTGACGCCCTTCAATGCGCTCATCGCCTGGAAGCCCTGCATCGTCATGAAGAGTCCCATACCATCCCCGCCGATGAGCTGAGCGACTTGACCGGGACCGACCAAGACAGCCAGCATGCCCCCCAGGAAGAAGATCCCCTGGCCGACGATGCCGAAGTTTTGTACCGTTTTAGAAGATGTGACAGCCAGGACGAGCAATAGGATGATATATTGCAGGACGTTCGAGATCAGATCGGCACTGATCAGTTTGACCCATAAACCAAAACTGCGATCATCCGGATTTATGATACCGGAAATCGGATAGGGAGATATCAGGATCTTGACCGCGATGGAGATCATCCTCTGTGATATCTGTATCGCCATAAGCAGAAACATATAAGCGCCGCATACCCCTTCTACGATCAGAAAGATCAGCATGGTGGTATCCGGAAAATAGATATAATCACCATCAGCTCCGATCAATGCAGAGGTGATATTGAAGAAGCCTCCTACAATCGGTACGCCGTCGAACCAATGATCCATACCGCCTTCCGTGGCGTTGATATCGATCAGCTGGTAGGGAGGATATTGACCATTGCTTGCGGAACTGATAAAGATCTGGGAAGGCATCCCTTCATATTCCTTGTACAGTTTGTCAACAATCTCCTGTTGAAGCTTGTTGTCTGTTTTTGGCTTCGTAGTCGCGAAATTGTTCTCTACTACGAAGGAATCCGGAACACTGTCCATCACGACGCTCGTAAAAGCGGTGAATTCTTTGATCACCAGTGGAGTCATGGCAACGACGAAAACGATTGCGATGATACGGAAGATCATCCGTAATCCGCTCAGTTTCAATACATATTCTTCATCGATAGTCGCTTTCAATAACATCGTGAAGGCTCTGAGCAAGGTGAACATCAAGAGGAACATCATCAGGATGTCCCACCATTGCCACACCGTTGAATTTGAGCCGATATCAAAAGAAAGGATCGGTCGTATGATGTTATATACACTATCGATGAGGAACATACTTCCTTTGACGAGTATCCACAAGACCCAGCGGACACCATCGATTACTAGATCCATACGATACCTCCTTTTTACATATTGTATATTTTATAGATCGTCGGGATCAGCTCGAGGACGACTGCGATTCCCCAGATGATCTTGAGCATCTTTAAGACAGGCTTTTGTTTCTTCTCATCTTCGTCCTTGACCATCCATGATAGACCATGAGCAGCACTTGCAATGACAGCAACGAGAGGTATCGCCCACAGGCAGATATCCGTAAAGGAATCCAACCAAGGCTTTGCCTCATTTTTCACTCCTGCAGTATTCGGCTTTGGTTTGGCCAGTATAGGGGTCATCGTCGAATAGAAGGCGATGAGGATACCTGCAGTCGCAGGAGTCGGTTTTAATCTTTTCTTGAACATAGGGTATATCGTTTCCTTTCTTTCTTACAGTGAAAAAAGACACGCAATGTGTCTTTTTTCGGATATAGAGCCACCACATATATACAGGGCAAGACGTTCGTTTTCGGATACTACTGTTCTGATTTCTTCGTTTTTCTACGCTTATGAGATACGAAGATGAGTGCTGCGCCTGACAGTGTTACGACACTGAGCAGGATCCCAGTCGCTGTCGTATCCCCTGTAACGACCCCACCGGATAACGGTTTATCCGCATAGATGATTGTGCGCAGCTTGTCATCACCATTGACCCATTCGTCATCGATCGTGACCTTCACGACTTCGTCGGAAAGCTCATAACCGACTGGTGCTTTCGTCTCTTTAATAAAATACGTACCGTATGTCAGATCATCGAACAGTGCGATTCCATTCTTCGTATCTGTCTTTGCAGTGCGGATCTTCTTCGTGCACACTGCGTCACTATACAGCGTAAACTCTGCGACCTTCAGGATGTCCTTATGTTCATAATAATCGACCTTATTTACTTTGATATAGGAGCGGATCATGTTGTCTTTCATCGTGACCTTCTGGCCGTCTCCTGCAGTAAAGGTGATCTCTTCTGCGATCTCATACCCGTATGGTGCAGAGATCTCTTTCATTACATATTCTTTGCCTTCTACGAGATAGTGGATGTAGTGTGGTTCCTTTCCGGATATCCACTCATCGATGATGCTTCCGGTCTCCTTATCGATGACCTGCAGCTTAGCTCCTTCCAGTTCTTCTGAGCCGGTTTCTCCGACTTTTGAGAATTCCATTTCCGTAGGAGTATTTTCACAAGTGATTGTTAACAGGTCACCGTCTGCAGTAACTTCAACTTTGTAGACATGGTCATTCAGAACATAACCGTCTACCTGTCCATCCTCTTGGATGAAATACGTTCCAAGTTCCAGATCAGAGAATGTTGCGATACCTTTTGCATCTGTTTCTGCAGTTTTGATGATATTGCTCATGTCTTTATCTGCAGAAATATTGAATTTGATGCCTTCCAGTTTCTTATCGGCATCGCTTGAATCAGCTTTCTGAACCTGGATTGTTCCTCTCGCCAGTTCATTATTGATTTTTCCGTCTTCACCGATCTGTACCACATAGTTGGAAACATCTTCTCCATGATATGCAATCTCGAAGTCATATTCATTATCGTTCAATACATACTGTCCGTTAGTAGAAAGTTCTCTGATGTAATATACTCCATTAGGAAGATCAAATGTATCAGCAAGTGTTAAATGTCCGTCTTTAGTAATTCCGCTTGTGTACACCAATGTGTCATAAGGAATAGCTACATCGCCTTTGTAATTGTAGATATCTTCTCTTGCAAAGATTCCGAATACGATATCTTTATAAGCATCCGGATTTTTGTAAGTTTCCTGTTCTTCTAATACTTTTGTCATATCGATATCAACCGTTGGACGTTCATTTTTCAAAGTAGAAGTGATGGTCTGGATTTCATTGATCTGATTATCCTTTACCTCGAAATAATGTTTTTCTGTATCCGCAAGATAACCATGAGGAACTTTTGTTTCACGATAATAATATCGTCCTACAGGGAGCTTCTTGCTCAATACTGCATCCCAATCGGATTCTAAAGTCTGAACTTTTTCATCAGCTTTGTAGTAAGTGTGATTGCCGATTGTAATATCTTGTGCAGCATAAATCGTAATCTCTGCACCCAACAGATTTGATTTCTCCCAGATTGGAGAATGAACTGTACCGAATTCTGTCTGTCCTGTATCCGTAGCCATGAAGATTTCTCCGGCTTTGTTCCACTTTAATTGGCCGAATACCAGCTCATCCTTCATTTCGACGCTTTGTACCTTTCCGGTATCCTCTACAGTGAACTCTACATCCTTTGCGATCGCATATCCATATGGACTGCTCGTTTCATGCAGGACATAGGTCTTACCCGGCTCTAACCCTTCGATCAGGTGAGGGATGATGCTGCCATCCCCATCCTTTCCATCCTGCCCGGAGATCCAGCTGTCTGATACTGCGCCCGGTTCTCCCTTTGGATATACGCTCAGATGTGCGCCTTCGATCTCTTCATCGTTCGTGATGTCCTTCTTGGATACTTCGACCTTCGTGATCTCATTCCGGAAGGTCGACTCCAACTTGATGACTGCTTTATTTTGACCCTGATATGTCGCATCGAAATCCACGACCTCATCGGTAGAAGCATATCCGATCGGTGCCTTCAGCTCTCTGCTGTAATATTCAGAAAGAGGAAGATCTGCATCAAATCTGACTTTTCCATTTTCATCACTGTCTGCTGTATAAACCAGCTCATCAGCTTTTACTACGACCTTGCCATCAGCATTCTTAATATCATTTTTAGCATAAAGTCCGAATACCGCACCTGCTAATGGAGTTCCTGTATCGGCATCTTTCTTCACTATAGATAAATCAACTTTCTGACGTTCATTCTTAAAGGAAGAATCTGCAAACACCACTTCTGTTTCCTGATCTTCATATTTCAGCTCTACTGTCTGTGATTTACCGTTTAAGACAAATCCGTCCGGTGAGCATTTTTCAGAAACTTCGTACAATCCCAGAGGCAGTTTCTTCGATGTAGCTTTACCTCCATCGGCTGTTGTAACTGTAACCACAACAGTTCCTTTCTTATAAATTACCGTACCATCGTTAGATGGGTCCATGATGTTTTCTGCGGCTTTTATTTCATATACAGCACCAGCAAGTCCACGTTCTTCATACTGAAAATGCTTGTTTCCCATCTTATCGGTTTTAACATTTGTTAATACTTCGCCAAGTTTTTGAACATTTATCTGTCCCTGTACAGCTTTATCACTGAATTTTACTGTGATAACAGGTGTTTTTCCATCCGGCAAAGTTTCATAAGCTGTATCCATAGATACCTTGAATTTGACTGGTTCTACGTTTAACAGATAACCGTCCGGACTTCGTACCTCTTCAATCTGATATTCTTTTGGATCAAGAACATCACCGGTCATTACTACACCATCTTCATTTGTTTCCCATTCATCCACGTAATGAGGAAGCGGATTCCATTCCCAGTATCCTACGTATTCGTTTGTTTCTAGATCTCGAATCTTGAATGTTGCGCCCGGGATCTTGATTGTTTTCCCTGTATCAGCATCCTGCTTGGCGATAGCGATGACTGCTCTGAATTTTTCATCATTGAAGATTCTCCATGGCTGCGGCTCTCTGCTATCTTTGTTGATCACGACCTTGAAATCTGGTACGGCGTAGTGGTCATCCGGAACCTTGGTTTCTCGCACGATATACGTACCGTAAGGAAGTTCATCAGAAACTGCATATCCATTCTTGTCTGTCACTAGGACAGCAGCATTCTGTCCCTTTGCGTTTTTCGCAACTGGCGCTTTTTCCCAGGAACCGTATTTATCGATATCTTTCTGAGCCTTGATCGTAAATTCTACGCCTGCAAGTTTATCTGCTTCACCGGCACCATTATCAGACATCTTGATGATAGAGAATGCCTGCGCCTTGACACGTTCCTTGACCGTTTGTTTTTTCGTTACGACTTCAACGCTTTGTCCTGCGTAGTCGATGGAGATATCATAGGTGGTAGGATCCAATGTGTAACCGGTACTTGGCGTTTTTTCCTGAAGGGTATATTTACCTAAGTAAAGATTACTTATAGACGCTTTTGCATTAGCATCCGTCGTCAGTGTGGCAACCAATGCACCTTTCGCATATTTGACTGATTGATCTGCCGGATCTAAGATATTTTCTTTTGCGCGGAGATCATAGACAGCACCTTTAAGAGTAGCTTCACCCTGAGCAGATAAGCCGGTGACGCTGTCTTCTTTTGTGAGCTCTAAGCGGCCAGTCTGTCGCTCATCTTCACCGGTTACTGTGATCTTTTGTTCGTTGCTAGTGATCGTAACAGGGTAGGAGGTCTTGTTTAAGATATATCCGGATGGAGCGATGACCTCACGCACGGTGTACTGACCGAATCTCAAGTATCCGGATTCTACAAAGCCTGTGGCAGTTGTCACGAGTCTTTCTAACTCCTGTCCTTTATCGTTGTAGATGGCATAGGTAGCACCTGCGACCTGCTTTCCGGAATCAGGGTCGATCTTACGTAGCTGTACCTTACCTTTTACCCAGTTATTACGAGCAGTATAGTTCGTCGTCTGATTAGCTTCGACAGTTACTTCACGGATGGTACTATCGAGTACCAGGTGACTAGGAACCGCGGTCTCTTGCACATAATATTTCTGTGGTAACAAGTCATTGACGGTTACAGTGCCATCAGCACCTGTCGTGTAGGTTCCAATAGGGGAGGTCATATCGGAATTCTTGGACACCTTGAAAGAAGTATTTGGTACCACTGTCCCATCTTCATCCTGCTTTGTGATCTTCAAAGAGCCATATTTTTCAACGTTCAAGTTAATGGTGATAGTTACAGGGTCGCCAACTTTAAAGGATACAACATCTTGAGATGTAGAGGATGAAAATAAAATAGATGTCCCAACACACTCTGCCTTTATTGCTTGAAATTTTACTGTTGCATTTTCTGGGGCATTACTAGAAGCTGTGATCGTCAATTTATTTCCACTTTTTGATATAGTAATACCTTCACTTTTCGATGTGAGCGAATAATTAGAAAATACTTTATTGGTATCTGTCAGTGTGATGGATTCTCCTATTTTGATATTTTCTTCGATTCCGTTGAATGAAGGCTTTTTCTTAAAAAGCGAATCTACCTTATCTTGTATCTGAGCTTTTTTTGAAGTATATCCAGAATAGGAAGTATTATTGATTGTAGCACCAAGAGCTTCCCAAATCATAAATTGTGTAGCTAGATAGTCCTCATCTGTCTTACTAGATAATTGCCAACCTACATAAGCTATATGTTCTATTTTACGAAGTTCACTATGACTGAAATTAGACCTTGTATAGGATGAACCTTCGGTTATCAAAATTCCAGGTTGCACACAGAATGCAATTTCGCCATCTGCATATATATGTTCTGTTTCTGCGCCCCAAACCATATGTCCATCCTTATCTGTCACTTGAAAACTATAAGGAATCCTATTTTTCACGGTGACATTTGCACCAGCAGATTTTACAACTTGAGGGCTCGATATATTTGATACAATCAAAAATAATACTGCAATGTAGTTAAATAGTTTTTTCTTGATATTTTTGAAGTATAACATAAATTATTGACTCTCCTTTCTTTGCACAGCCTAAATAGAAAAAGACCGGTATTAACCGATCTTGTTTAAATATAGGATGTTATGTACGACTGTACAGATACGACCTTTCATTTATGTTGGGCGTGACCCCTCTATGGTGGTCTATGCTTAATATAATTCATTTACATTTTCCTTTCTATTATTCCAAAAAGAAAAGACAGGAATCCTGCCTTTTTAATTACCATAAATGAAACCAACAGTATAACCAGTGATATTATCACAGGTATCAACAACTGGTCCAACACTGTATGACATAATATTATTTTTTGGATTGCTCTCCATATCTGCGCCATATTTATATGCTTCTGCTTCAGTTTTGAAAATCTGCCCAGATTCACCAAGCTGATTGTTTGGAACATAACATGTTGTTGGTTTCTGTGTTTCTGCTGGTTTGGAGGTTCCGGAAGATGATCCTCCTGATGTCGTACCACTCTGTCCACTGGATCCTGAAATCGATTGTGCAGGTGAGGAAGGGGAAGCTGCCTGAGCCTGTTGGCCAGTATTGCTGTTTTGAGAAGTTGCGGCCTCAGAATTCTGTTCTGTCGTTGCTTTCTTCTCTACATTTTTCTTCACAGTGACCTTGAATGATTTTTCTGTAGCATTTCCATTTGCATCGAATGCTTTGACAACTACTTCATAGGTTCCAGCTTTCTTCGTATCCAGCTCGCCCTTGTCAATATAGTATCCGGATTTCTTGATTTCCTTGTCACTGTACTTCAAGCTGCCATCGACGGGATCCTTTACAGATTTTACATTGTCCTTCAATGTCAGCTTATCTCCGGCTGTGATCATGATCTTATCCTTCTTCAGTACGATTTTTGGTTTTTTGGTATCTTTGACAGTTATCTTGATTTCCTTTTCTGTAGATTTATCACCATCTGTAAATGTGACTTTCAGCGTCTGGTCTCCGACTTTCTTTGTATCATATCCGGAAACCTTCTCGACTTTGACATTCTCGTCTGACTCCTTTGCGTCATATAGTTTATCGTTATCCAGCTTATCACCGTACTCTACAGTTAGCTTCTCTGGCGTTTTAACCTGTAGGTCTTTGACACAGCCCGTCAATATCAATGCTACCATTGCTATCATACTTAATAACTTTTTCATTTTCTAAATCCTCCTCATCACCCATTTAGACTTTTTTATCGATTTATTTTTTCTTTCGTTTTGCAAAATATTTCCGTTCGAATTTTTCTTCTTTTTCATATGCCTGTTGGAAAGCAGATAGCCTTCTGCTTTTTCCTCCAAGCATTTCTTCAACATGGCAAGTTGCCATGTTGTTTGAAACATAGTCCGTCAAGCCTCTTTCCAAAGCATCTCTACATCTTTACCACTGTGTGTTAATGCGATATGGATGATCTGTCCGCTCAATGTGATATCATAACGATTCATTTCGATCTGTCGTAAAGCTTCCTCACATTTTTCTTTCAACAGTTTGGGATGCTTGTCATATTCTTCTTTCTTTAAATACTTTAATTCGATGATATAGGAAGGAAACTTATTCGTCTTGCTTTGTAGGACGATATCGTATCTGCCTTTTCCAGCCTCCTGATTACTCTTCACCTCATAATCTGCATATAGGCAGGCACACATCCCTAATAGAAGAGTATGGTAACTGTTTTCACTGATCAGATCATGATAACTTGTAGAATTCAATAGGAAGTCTCGGTAGTTTTCTATGAACACATTAGGTTCTTTATCGTATAAGCCTCTCATCATCATAGTGAAAATATCATAGTCTTTATTCAAATAATTTAGAGTAAGTCTCTGAAACTCCTCTGCGACCTCATTGTTTGGAATCTCCAATAAATACGTGCTCGATTTTTCTTGTTTTATTGTCAGATATCCTGCATTTACGAAAAGACCCCATAGACTTACAGCATCTGATTCTTCATAAAAACATTTTTGAAGATCCATTACGGTCTCTACCTGTTTTTTTTCTATCAATTCTTCATACTTGGTTTCGAATCCGGATTTATGTTCACCGTGTGTTTCTGGTTTTTTCCTTATTTCCTCCATTGCTTTTTTTATAAGCTGATTAGAGCTTACGTTCACCCAATAGGGAATCAGCTTATGATTCTTCGCATAATTGAGGATAGACCAGGGATTATAGATTTCTGTTCCACCTATATTATAGCCATCATACATTGCCTTCACTTCATCAGAGCATTCTAAGCCATAATACTTCAATAGGATATCCACTTCTTTCTTCACGAATCCAAAGTGTTGGGAATAGGCTTTATCACTTACAGTCCGTACCTCCGGGTTGTTCAATCCGGAAAAGATATTTTCCTTTGCGACCCGCTGTATTCCGGTAAGCATAGCATTTTGCAAATTCGGATTATCTTTCAGTGCACTGCTGAGCAATCCTGCAAGTGCGGAGTGTATCTCGCTATAAACATTTCCGACATGCGCTTCTATAAACGGTGTGTCATATTCGTCTATGATGAGCATCACTTTCTTTCCGTAATACTGATGACACTTCTCCATGAGATATGCTATCGCCTGGTCGATCGTTTCTAAGCTTCCATCATCTAAGCTTGATAATCCTTTCATGATCAAGTCGAACTTTGGTTTATCGAACATATCCGGATCTTTCAATAGGTGGGCGTTACATCTGTAGGCTGTCAGTAGCTGTTCCTTTATACATTTTACGATTCTCATCTGACTGCCTTTCGCATCCGCAAAGCTCAGAAAGATCGTAGGATATTGGTTCATCTCACGAATATATTCCGTATCCATGATCGCAGTATCCTTGAAGATATCCTTTGAATCCTTTGTGATGTCGAAGAATTCTGCCATCATACTCATGTTCAATGTTTTCCCAAAGCGTCGAGGACGGGTCACCAGTGTTACTTCTGCGCCACTATCCAAAAATTCTTTTATCAATAAGGATTTATCGACGATATAATAATCTCCTGTTTTCAATTTTCGATAATCTGAGATACCGATCGGTATCCGCTTCAAACCTGTTGGTCCATGTTCGACTATTTTTTTGTTTTTGTTTTCGTTCATATTTTTTCTCCATGCGGTCTCTCCGCTGTCTACTCCTACATGGCAACTTGCCAGGTAGCTGATTTTGCTTGTTTTTTTACTTTATATCAGGTCACTTTAAAGTGATTCCTGTTTTTTCTTCTACTGATTCCACATACGTATCTACGTCGATATAACCTTTTGAAAGATTCTCTGCTTTGCCCATGACTTGAGAAAGCACATACTCGATATCTTCCTTTGGTATGCCTGCCTCAAATAATACCTCTGCCACGGTCGATGCATAGATCCTGCTGGTTGTTTCTACCAGCTGCTGTTCCCGCATCTGTTGCAGTTGCACATCTCTTCTACTCATCGCATCTTCCTTCTTTCTGGCTACCGCTGTGCTCTTCTATACCCAGCTGCCTGTGCCTCTTCTTCACTGTTGAATATGATCAGATTTTTTGAGTCCTCCATATCATCATAGGATCGTTGGCCGGGACAGTGATAGATCTTCGAATCCTTGTTTCCGCGTATCTCCACATCGGTAGCGTTTTGCTCTTTTTCTACTCCTTTTTCCAAATGACTCTCTCCGGTGATATAGTCGATCGTAATACCGGGCTGTACATTGTATACGAAGACATTGAACCGGATACCTTCTCCATGGTCTTCCACCGACTGCGCTTCCATCTGTACACCTGATGCTACGAGGTCATCACCTTCAAATATCGGAGTGACCCGATACAGTACGTGGTTATTCGTTTCCTGGATATGATCAGCAACCATATCTTCAAATGGCAGCATACCTTCCATGTTCATATACCGAGTACCGGTTATCAGATTCTTCTCGTTGGCATTTTCACCGGTCAGCTGGAATCCGATCAGATGGCACCGGTTATAGAGATATTTCCCATCTATCAGGTCATCATACCTGACGGTATGCCAGCCGGAAGGCTTTATCATTCCGATGGAGCCTCGTTCTTCTGTAGGCATCAGATCTTTTCCGATGTTTGCCATCGCAGCTCCGCACCGGCCTAGCTCATCCAGCTCACTGTAGCTCTCATAAGATTTCGTAGACAGCTCATCTTCCGTGAAAGCCGGTATATTGCCGTCGATTTCCACATACGGTGTACCGGAGTAAGCTGGAATTTCGGAGATATCGATGTATGATACATCTTGTTCGTTCTTCGTACTATGCGGTGAACAGCCTGTCGATGAAAGGACGAGCAAGGAAGACAATAGTAATTTGATGATCGTTTTCATGATCTTCTCCCTCATTTCTGTACCTGGCAACTTGCCAGGTCAGGTTCAGACACTCTTTTCCAACTAAATTCTACTATAGTAGAAGTTCAAAGACAAGTGTTTACCCGCTCTGCCTATCTACGATTTCTTTCATTTTCTTTCTTTGTTTTGCTTTTCTCATCCTTCGATATAGCAGGAACGTTATGGCAAGGACGATGATCAGTAGGAGGGATAGAGTCGCAAGTCGTATACTATCGTACAGGAACTGCAGTGTGATGATCGTGAGAAGGATGAGTACGATGACACCCACGGTTATCCATAAGAGATGACGTAATATTTTTTTTGTATACGACGCTCCGTGAAAGCCGGAGATTCGTGCATGGTCCTTCCTCATGAACTTCTCTAGTCTATCAGGATCCATAGGATAACACCTTCTCTTTCTCCAGTTCTGTAATGAGCATCTGCTCTAGCTGTATGTCCGCTTCCTCCTGCATCCATCGCATGTCCTCCGTGTTCAAAGCAGGGCGGAAAGGGAGAGTAGGGTCCAGTGCTGCTCGTTTGTCCCATAGCTCCAGTGTTAGATCGTCTTTATCGATGATTCCCTCCAAACTGTTTTCATCCAGGTCTTGTGAAGCTAACCACTCATCACAGCGATCCTTCAGTATCTCGCTGATCTGTCCTTTTTGGACATATTCGTGATAGCGGGATAGGACAGGTTCCATATCTTCCTTCGTGTATACGTTCAGATCAGAAACTGTGACACCTTCGATTCCTATCATCTTCAAGAGCTCAGTGCCGCTTCCTTTTGCTATCAGAAGACCATCATATAAGAGGACCTGAAGATGGGTGCCATCTTCCTGGATCTCTTCTGTCAGCGTGTAACCTTTATGTGCACGTACGTACGCTTCCAATAGTCCTTCCTGTACTTTCTTTGGCATCTCCTTATGCTGAAGAATGTTGACCAGATCCGTTGCGATCTTTCGTGCCTGCGCAAGGGAATAGACAAGTCCCGGCAGCAACTTATGCCCGAGCAGTTGAAGTGCGTCGTCCTTTTCGTCATAGAGATCCATAGCTTCGTCCTGAAGCCGGACTGTTATGCTTTTCATTTCCTTTGGATCCTGTATTCTATATTCGACCAGATTCTTATGCCAGCCCTTACGCTGTATATCCGGTTCATCATCGATCAACAGCATCACTTTTAGCCCTTCACTCTTAGTGAGATCATATGCTTCTCTGAGATCTGATAAAGATAGAAAGCAAACACCATCTAAAGATTCTTTTCGCAGTCTGTCTATGACCTCGTCACTGACGCAGCGTAGATAATAGTCTTTGACTCCCGGATACTTACGTTCACAGTTCGTATTGATATATCCTTTTCTGCTTTTTAAGTCATTCATTGCTTTCAAACACCTCCTTTTCTATCTACCTGGCAATTTGCCAGGTAGATACAAGATCCTTTGTCATTCTAAAGATTTATGGTCATCTTCATATGTCATCTCATGATCTCTGCTCATGGTTTTATATCCGAACATTCTGTCAGCTTCATCACTCGCTCTGCAAAGAGCATAGGACAATATGATGAAGAGGGAAACGATCATCCCTATAAAAAGTATCGATATCATGCTTCTCCCTCCTGTGTTACATAGCAGTTTGCTAAGTAATTCATTGTTATTGAGACTTTATGACAATCTTTGATGAACACTTTTCTTATAGTCATCCAGCAGTTCTTCTGTTGACTTTAGAATATCTGATTGCCATGCAGCTAAATTTATCAGACGATTTTTCTGAAGCTTTCTGCCATAAAGTCATACAGTCCGATTTCATCAAGGTCTAGCGTCTGCATGTCGGATGCATGGACATTGCTTATGACTGTTAATATTTCGTCATATATATCTGGAGCAGCAGTCTTATCAAGGTAGGGAATCAAAATCTCCTGTAGTTTATTTTCTACATCGAGCAGATATTTCAAATCACAGTACATTGCAGTTCTCCATGTTTCCAGATAAAAATAGAATTTCATTTTTCGTGCAGAGTTTTTGAATACAAAGGGCAGATGCGACATTATTTTGCAGATCGTATCAGGTTCGTACATTTTCATATAAGCCAGAAATTTATTCGTCAGAATAGAATATTCCTGATGTATAGAGGAGAGATTTGTAAAATCAATATGCACATGTTCGCTGGCCTCTTTTTCCTCGCGCATATCTGCTGCAATTTTGCCTAATTCATTGAAATAGGTTGCAATAAGCTTTTTTGATGCATACATTTCATCACGTATCGATTGAAATAATGTCCATCTCATTTCAATCGTAGATTGTTTTTTGTAGAGCACTGTGGATGTAATCCATGTAAGTACTGCTCCCAAAAGCGCCGAAACCATGATCGTTATAATTTCCATGGAAGATACCTCTTTTCTTTTTGAAAGAAGTATATCACAAATGATTATCCATATGATCAGTAGTTGTATATTTACAAAAGTGAATTTTTTCATACTTTTTTTTGAATGACTCCATGTTTTTTTCACACCTTCTGTTCTTCCTTATGGTTTGGATCGATCATCTGGCAACTTGCCAGGTGATGTCTTACTTTATCACGATCTGCCATTTTGCATGATACAGCGCTTGGATATGCCTAGGCAGACCATAGAACCAAGTCTTGTCGACGGTTACGATATTCCCGTTCTCCTTGTTTCTCAGTACCAGATATTTCTTTTTCTTCATTCGATGATTTCCAAGATCACAGTGGAGCGTCAGAGTTCTTATAGTGCCGGCTTTGCATTTCTTCCACACTCAACAGAGCATTACGATTCACTGTGACCCTGACCTCCTTTCCGATCGTCTTCATGGTCCATCCCGTCTTTCTTCCCGTATGTCTGCCAGAGCAGTTCCAGCTCCTGTCGTTCAAGTTTCTTCTCTTCGAGCAGTCTCTGTGCGATCAGGGGTACCAGATCCCAGTGCGCATACAGGACCTGTGTACAGTGCTTCCGGCAGTCTTCATACAGCGTATAGCGCTCCTGTCGCGGCACCTGCTGCAGGAGTTCGAAACACCGGTTATGGTCGTCAACTGAGGATAGCTCGGAATAGACCATCTTCTGTGCAAGCATCCCATATCTTCTCGCTGCGATATCTCCAGCGAGTAACTTGCACAGTATCATGCGCAGAGGCAATTCTTGTTTCTCATAGCGGCAATATCCTCCCACCGGACCATCCTTCCCCTGCAGGAGGACGATCTCCATCGGTATCACGCCATCGTTCATCGACATGATGGCATGTCCGGCTTCATGGATGGCGATGATATCGATATCTTCCTCTGTTAGGATCGCGACTGTTTTGCGGTATGTCTGCATCCTTCCCTCATCGCAGACGCAAAAGAGTGCATGTAGTATGAGAAACACCAGATACAGCAGGGAACGTAGGATATCCGCGCCCTGATAGAGGAGGTCAGAAAAGATGGTCACATTCATATAGAAGAGGAGGACGTACGTGATCGTGACGACCACGTACGTCATTCGCTGATGACCTCCAGGATCACTGTTCTCGATCTGGAAGGCTTCGAGCGATTTTGACTGATCGACCCATCTTCATTGATAGGATCATCATCCTTTACGATGACCCTGACCTCTTTTCCGATCTTCTCCCTGCAATAGTCTGCAATCGCTTTTTTCCCGAAACGCACATATGCCGCATAAGCGATGATGGTATTGTTGTAATTCTGTAAAGTAAGTAATTGTATCTGTGGTAAGTAATCTTCTAAGGTCATGTTTTATCGCTCCCTTGCGTTTTGTCCCATCTTGTATGCGCAGACGCCTAAAGAGAAGCTGGCTGCGATGAGGCAGGGGATACTGATGTAGTTCAGCTTTCCCTGCAGCATGACGATCAGTAACAGCTCCGATATACCGGCAACATAGATCCAGAAAGTGTTGTACAGACAGTCCTCTTCCGTATCTGCAGTCAGTTTCGCTTTTAAATATTTATTCTTCTTCATGTCCATCCTCTCTCTTTCTCCGATTTTCTTTTCCCAGCAGATAACAGAGGAATGCCGAGATGTTGATGATCAGGAATACGATCAGCTTCCTTATATCTTCCATCCCTCGTCCTCCTGATATCTCCTTTTCGTTCTGCATGAAATGGCAATTCCTATATCCATTCTCGTCGCTTCCATTGCTGTCACCATTTTTTTATCATGCAGATACGTCAGCTTCAGAAAGTCTTCCCTGCAGGGGGTGACTGGTCGCCCTATGATCCCGTCTCTTCGTGCTTTCCGTACCTCTCGTAACTGACGATCTCTGCGTATCTGTTCCTCTTGAAGGACAGCTTCACATGCCCGTATCAGGCATGCGAATGGTTCCGGCGTCTGTTGATCGATTCCTTCCTCCGGCAGCTGCACGTATCTCGTCTTTACCGCCTGCAATGCTTCTGATAATCCTGTATATGTTTCACTCTTCATATGATTCCTCCTCATGATGGTCTTATCTGAAAAAACGGATATATGTATGACTTCATCCGATGATACCTTGAAGCGCTCGACAAGCTTCATACATGACAGGTGCTTTCCAGGATCTCACGCAGCATCGCCTCCAGACGATATATATCCCTCGTCATCTTTATCTGCACATAGTCGATACTGTCGTCTTGCTTTGGCAGTTGTTTGAAACATTCTCGCAGGTGATACTGTAATTCCTGTTGATGCTCTTTCGTATAGCTGCGCAGACGAGCTTCTACCTCATCCCATGTGATCTTTTCATATGTACAGACACGCTCCAAATCATTACAGCTGTTTCCGTATCCACCGTCAAATTCGACAGTATTATATGTATTGATAAAAAAGTGTACACGCTCATGATCCTGATCTTCCATGATCACGCCATCCTCTGCCATCGTAGCTTTGATCCATGCTTCAAAGTAAAGAGGAACGTGCTGAAAAGCTTCCTGTATGCAGCGCTTCTGTGCATCCGTTTCCGCCTGTTGCAGTGCTTCCGTTTCTGTTAATGAGGTTGTATGATGTAGGTATAACGCCTCATTGCATCGCTGATACCACTGTTGTGCTGCTTCCGTCTCCTCATCTCCTCCACGATGCTCATCGGAAGAGACCAAGTCGTATACGAAGGATTCCAGGAGTTCGGAAACCTTCTGATCGTGCTGTGCTGCAGCTTTTACGAGCTGTTCTGCCTCTGTTGCCGTAAGTCTTAGTTTTATGCTGTATTCTTTCATTTCTATATCCTCCTCATCATTTCCCTTTGTATTGATTTTTTCTTATATTCACCCTGAAGAATCATCTACGACCTCAGACCATACGAAGCTATAGCCGGTCGCATTTCTTCTCGTCTTGCCATTACAGCTGTCCAGGATCGTCTGATAGCTGCAGTATTCCTTGGCCGCTGCTTCTCTGGAGCTTTTGTAGAAGGCAAGAACGTTCCTGTTTCCCGGATTCACCTTATAGATCCCTCTTCGTCTGCTGCGACTCGCGGACATGTTTCCTGCCTCTTGTTTCGACAAGAGAGTCAGGTTCACCAGCCTGTCATCTGTCCTCAGTCCTGTGTGGATCAGACTATAGCTTCTCGTATCATAATTCCCACGAAAGGCTTTCTTCCGTTTGCATAGATACGTTTGACTCTTCCCATATTGGAGATATGAAGATTCTTCGTCGTATCGACCAGCTTCCACACCTCCACATCGATCTCTTTTTGCGTTATCATCCGTATCGTCTCCTTCATCAAAATGGCAGATCGTCATCGGAGATATCCAGCGCTGCAATGCTCGTGAACTCACTGGAGGAGGATGGAGCGCTGTTGCTCGCAGCAGTGCTACTCTGCGTGTTTTCCTGTCCGGGTACGTAGGCACTGTTCATATCTCCTGCATTCCGGCTGTCCAGAAAGCGCACATTATCCGCGACCACCTCTGTTACATATACACGCTTGCCACCCTTGTCATCATAGCTGCGCGTCTGGATACGGCCCTCTACACCTACCAGAGAGCCCTTGTGCATATACTTCGCTACACTATCCGCGGTCTTGTTCCAGACGACAGTGTTGATGAAGTCAGCTTCTGGCTGTCCCTCCTGTTTGAAAAGCCGGTTGCATGCGACCGTAAAAGACACGACCGATGCGCCATTCGTTGTCTTCCGTAATACAGGATCTTTCGTCAATCTTCCCACTAATACGACTCTATTGATCATGATAGTTCCTCCCATTTACATATTCATATGGTATATATCCTCTATGCTTTTATCTTCTTCGATCATGCTTGGTATGCTTCTTTTCCGTAATAAGCTCTTGGATCGGCATCGTCCAGGTCTCTTCGAAGTGTTCTTCTGTGAAATCGAAGACCTCGGTAAGTCCTTTGTTATATATCCATCTCATCATTTGGACGTGCTGCCGGACACCATCGCATCCACGGAACAGGTATCTCAGCATGAAGACGTTTCTGTATATATTCCATTTATGATATCTTTTCATTTTGACATTCCTCTTTTGTAAATAACATCCAATGTGTATCCCCGCGTCTGTTTCCAAATAAAGGCGTTGTATCAATGAGATTCAAAATCTCATTGACCTTGATCTGACATTCGTTCCATTTGAATACTAAGAAGCCTCCTGATTTCAACACCCTCATACATTCTTTAAATCCTTGAGCGATATCCTGCTGCCAAGTATCACTGAGCTGACCGTACTGGGCCTTCATGATAGAGTTCGGCCCAACCCATCGCAGATGTGGAGGATCGAATACGACCATATCGAATTGTCCATCACCATATGGGATGTTTCGAAAGTCTCCAATTACATCAGGATCGACATGGATATGCTTTCCATGGATTTCTCCATTTTCATGCCTAATATCCATATAAACGACATCAGGATGGTGTTTTTGAAACCAAAATAATTTTGATCCACAACAAACATCAAGTATTCTTTTTGCCACATTCATCACCGCCTAGATAGGCTCTCATGTCCTCCAGCCATGCTTGGTATGCTTCTTCTCCGTAATAAGATTTTGGAGCGACTTTGAATCGCATACATTCACTGACATAGGGATCATATACAGCCGTGTCACCGGTATCCAGAAAGATCGTATCCTCCCGATAATGACCGGTCTCGTTATAATACGCTTCCCATATCCGGATCTGCCCTTTGATTCTTTCCAGTAGGACCTCATTGTCATTCATTACAGTCACCGCTTTCATAGTCACTGATCTCCTCACCAACAGCAAGTTTCGTCACCTTTGCATCACACTCTGCACAATAGATGAATTTACTGACCAACGAATGGTCTGCATTTTGATATATTTCACCATTTTCAGATTCACCGCCATCTGTTCGGAAAAAGAATAAGCATCTTCCTTTAAATCTTTCTTTCACGTAAAATTCTTTATCATTTCCACATTTACGGCATTTTAATCTTTTCACTCTTTTCCTCCTATAGATTACATATTACTTAAAAGGTTCTCTTCGTTTAGCGGATATCTGCCCTCGATCTGACGTTTGTAGAAGACTTGAAGCCCATGTAAGTAAAACGCAACGATTGGGTTCAGGCGTATCCCGCATTCTGTCCGCAGCCATCGCTCCTCCCGGTCATGACGGTAGGGCAGGTCCTCATCCAGCTCGATCCTCAGGAGAAATTCTTCATGGCACGAGGACTCTTGTGCATACTGCAGATATCGTTCGTATTCTATCAAAGAAATCGCTCCCTCCTTATCTACCTTCTGGTATCGCTGTTGGTAACGCTCTATGATGTCATCATATGCAGCACTTCCAAGCCATATATGACTTTTGAAATCCCCAATAGATAGGGCATCAGCAAACTGAGAAGTCTCCATCTTGGTCCAAACATCCTTCCAGCTCACTCTCTGAGGGAAGGTGAAGACGGCATTCCCCAATGCACTGCATACGAAGATCTGATGCCTCCAAAAGAGGTATTCTGCTTTCTTTTCCGGGATCTCCGAATCTATCCAGACCAACCGCCACATATCCGTGCTGAGCTCTGTAAGAGTGAAATCTTTTCCCGATATAGGGACACTTTTCTGATATCTCCTCCAGACACTGCGGATCACATGATAGAGTCTTACGGCAATCTCCCCATGTCGATGTGCTACTTCCTCATCCGTGATACAACGCTTTCCATTTTCTAATACACATTCAAATTCTACCTCAAAGTTATAGAACAGGGTATCCTCCTCGACCGGAAGCCCCATGTCTGCCGATCTATTAAAATATTCCATCATGATCTTCTGCAGAGAACCATCTGCGATCTGCTCATAAAACTCTTCCTTGTTTTTGAAATGAAACGTCAACATAGTTTCTGTCCTCCTTATATTTTCCTTCTATCGTGAAGCTACGTACCTTACACTTTCTACGAACCGCGATGAACCGGAGCAGTCAAGGAACGGAACGTAGGGTGGAGATTTTCCGATAGGAAAATACGACCCGGTCATTGACGGTGTAGGCGCATGCGGTATTCCATAGCTACATGGCAACTTGCCATGTAGCCGCCGGCTCCCATGCCGGCAGCTTTTCGAGCGAATTCTAAAAGATACCTGGCAGATTGCCGGGTATCAACTACTTGTATGCAACTGCAGAGAAGAATGTGATCGCCTACAAACATTCTGCTATATAACCCAAGATATTCATTTATCGTATCTCCTTTTTATCTTTTTCTGATTTGTAATACTTCTACATACACCGTCAAGGGATGGCCGATAGAGTATTTTGATCCAGTCTTTTGAATTTATTGGACCAGTTGAAGGACTTTTTTGTCCTTTTACCAGCAGAGGTCAGGCTGAGAAAGAAAATAAACACCGCATAAGAAGCAGTGTTGCGGGATATCTATTCGTTTGTTTTATTGTAGAATACGGAAAGATCGTCACAGCAGATCTGTTCGAATCGTTTTTCCAGCTCCTTCAGCCATCCTGTGGGATATGCCACATCCGGTACGACGTCTCTGCAGTATTTGAATAGCAGATAGTGGCAGATATCTTCATCCGTTCCAAATACCTGTATACCACGCGAATCTTCAAGGATCCTGTATCGCTCGTTTTGTTTTAGTACATATTCTCTGTCATCATCTCCATGTCCGATGCAGTATTCATGATCTTCCTCGCTGATTTCGATGACGATCCTTTGTGAAGTGGATGTCTGATCATTCCGTAATAAAAATAATAGTTTCGCTTGTTTCATGTATTCTTTCCTCCTCATCCTACAATGCCTTTATATCGGAAAAGAATAGATCCAGTAGGCATCGGATACTGCGGTCTAATTCATAGACGTTCTGGTGATAATAGTCCAGCTGATGTTCATTCCCTGTCTCATCATGAAAGACTCCGTTACGGAACCTGGTCCTGTATTTGTGAAAGATAGACAAGACCTGTTTATAAGCCCGGCTATGCTCTGTCCGTCCGCCTTTCGCTTCATTGTAGTGTGTGAATACGATATCCTCTGCGCAGAACTTCTTCAATAGATAATTCGTCGTATATTCGATGGTCTGTTTTGCAAAATTCAATGCAGCGATGCGTCTGCGTACATAGTGATGATACTCCGGCTTGCATGCCGTTTTATGGAGCCGTTTTCCTTTTTTGACATGATCCGTCTTACCGCACACTCGCAATACTGCGTCCAGGAACTTTTGACGCAGCTTCCAAATGAATTCATCCCACAGATTACGGCCGCTCTGCATGTCTTTTCCGTAAACGAAGTTTTGCAGGGAATTGCTGAAGACGGCCTTCGATGGGATACGATTACCATCCTTATCCAATCGATAGTCCCCGGCTCTATATTTCAGCACCTTGTATCTTTCCGGACAATCCGCACTTGCAAATCTTCCGGTCCTGCTGTCGAACCATCCATCCTTCTTGTAGACCATCCATTGTGTCCTGGCGATATAGATCCTGTCTATCATGGTTATTCTAGCATAGGCGCCGCATCCCATGGTGATGTTTTCAACGAAATAGGGAATCGGCTGTTTCAGACCACACAGTTGCAGGACATACTGGCGTATGAAACGTTTCCGTTCCTCAATGGTCTGAAGCTTCTTCGGATACAGGATGGTGATGGAGACCGCATAGCGGGTATTGCGTTTTTTTGAGCAATAGGAATCCATGAAATCCATATAGGCTTCACAAAAGGCGTCCTTTTGCATGGGAAGTTTCATGTCGAAGAAAAAAGGAGTATCCTCTATATACTTCAGAAAAGCATCCCTGTTCAAAGGTTCAAAGTGGATATACAATCCTTTGGAATATCCATCTACGAAGAGTTCATCAGATACGAAATCGAAGCGATAGTTCTTCGTCTTATAACACTTGATGAGATCATCGAATATCATCTGGTCGAGTTCCATTTTATGATTCCTTGCTTTATTTTTTTATGTCTGAAAATAGCACTGACAAATCGCTATGTGCTATCGGAGCAGCGCTCTCTTATCTATACACAAGCTCGTACGCGACTTGTTTATATAGACCTTTATTTATAGTTTAATTTTGACTTCAAACTTTATTTCAAAGCTTCAGAGCATCGTTTTGTCATGATATATATAATCGTTATCTAAAAATGAGAAAAACCTCTATAAGAGGCTTTTCTGCGGTGATAAGGTGTGGGGATAACAAGAGTCTCATATAGAAATTCCATTTTATAGAGAACGGATCGTTCTGATCTTACCAAACCACCTATGATTCGGCGTTTTTAGTTTTTCGATCTGTTTTATTAACTAGCTTTTTTTGAAAGTTAGAATCACGATAGTAAATATGAGACCCGGATAAAACACAGCTATTCTAAATCTTTATGGACGAAATCATCGATCGAAACATCAAAATAGGCACAGAGCTTCATGATATTACTGATCTGAGGATCTCTTGTTTGCCCTTTCTCTATCCGACGGAGTACGCTTTCATCGATGTCGATTTCTTTGGCAAGCTTTAATGTCGAGAGACCTTTTTTTTCTCTACATTTTTTTAAATTTTCTTTTATTTGCATTTACGATATCATCCTTTCCATGTTAAAATTATTCGGCATATAATCCGATAGTATAAGGAGGGTGTCCGTATGGATTCAAGCTATATTGTTAAAAGTAATGAATGGATCATGCCGGCTATTTCAGTAATCAGTATCGTGATGAGTATTATTATGACGCTCAGTTCTTTCAATAAGCAAAAATCATAGCATATAAATCATGAGAGACTTGAGTACGTCTACTTTCCGTTAGTTTCATTTATAAAATCCTGCGAAAAGAAACGGAATATGAGGGCTTTCGATTTATATTGGTATTTAAAAGATAAACTGATAAATGAGAAATACAAAACATTACTTGGTATTGCAGAAATCGATGATCATTTTGAAGTATTAGAGAACTATTGTTTGTCCGATGAGGAGTTCGATTTCAAGAAAGAAAGCTCTTTATTCTATGCTATTGCTAATGTCGTTGAAAGAAACTATGATAGAATCAAGAAACGTGCCGGATACATATCCAAAACACGTAAATATGCTTTTATATGCTTTGTTGTGGGATATGTATGTTTTTTATCGTGGGCACTCCTCATAACCGGAGGGGATGTTACAGAGAACACAGCAGTTGCTTACTTTACGGATATGTTGCTTAAGATTTTTCCTTCTTCTATAACTGTATCTGTGCTGTTCTATACAAAAATCTTTTTCTTCGAGGGCGGAATTTATAAAGTGATGAATATACTAAAAAACTTTATTCTCAGTTCTAAGATAAAGTATAGTCGTTTTACATCATTACTTGAAAAAAGAAAATCAAACTCCCGGACAAAACAAAATACTTATAATGATTCCTCCTATGACATAGATTAGAATACTAAACACGATATACAAAAACCAAACTACAACAATCAAAATATAGAAAAAACGTATGAATGAATAGATATATATGATCGGATGTCTCGTTTCGTATTCTATTTTAAAAGATAGATTGTTTATACGGGGACCGAGGCCGAGATCCCACTCGATCGTAAGATCAGAGAGTACAAAAAGACAAAGCCATATACCGTTATTTATGATAAATATCATTACGATATTCTCATAGATATCAATAAGCAACTGAACCACCTCCTGTCACTCTATATATTGATATTCATCAAAATGTCATATTCAATATAGACCATCAGAAAGGGCGCTGTCCTCATATATGTTCGTGATGATATATCGTTTATCTTTTTTCGTAACCTCCATACGGCACAGATATCGTTCTTGATCGCTGAAATCTCCTCGTGTGATGCGCTGTGTGTAGATCACAGAGACTTCGTAGCTTCCTTCTTTCTTCCATCGGTAACTGTATCGTGTATCTGTGATCTTTGTTTTCGTGATAGAATCCTTGTCTGCCTTTGCAGCCTGTTCTTTTTCGGCTTGTATTTCCTCCTTGCTCATTTCAGGGGACAATGTCTCATACATGCTGTCACTCAGTATATCCTTTACTTTATCCAGACGCTCGTAATAGATATCTGTTGAGCTTCCGCTCTTCATCACCTTGATATATCGTACTGCCGGTTCTGTATAACGCTCAGGAGCTTCCTTCTGCTCTGCATCTACTAGCTTTGTTTTTTCTTCACTGTCATCCTTCTCAGAGACTTCCTGCTTTTGAACCTCTGAAGCTGCAGGCTCCTGTTCTTTTTCTTCCATAAGCATACTTTTCGTACCAAACCCTATTCCTGCACCCAGACAGATACATACGGTTGATAGGATGACATCCTTCTTCTTTATCAATTCGGATCACCTTCCTTTTACTTTCTAAAACAATAATGATCTATTCAAAATTTCTTTCTCCTCTTCATTTTTTAAAACTCATAATCTTCTCAGGATCCACAAGCCCATCCTTCGTAGCGATGCGGGCTGTACCTTTATGAATCTCGATATGCAGATGTGAAGCGGTGCTGTTGCCGCTATGTCCCTGTTCGCCAATCTTTTGGCCTTTCTTTACTTTCTGTCCTTTGCTGACTAGGGTCCTTTTCATATGGCATAAGAAGATATAGTAATCTTCTTTCTTGTAGGTGACCTTCAGCATGACATAATTTCCACCACCGATATAGCCTCCGCTATAGGGACAGGAATTCCCCAAATAACCATCACTTGGCGGACAATCGTTAGATACCTCATAGACGATCCCTGCGGCAGGTGCATAGATATTTGCACCATAGCCTGCATCGATATCCGTTCCATAGTGATAATCTCCGAGACTTCGTTGTCCTACACTGCTCGTCAGTGTATAACTCTTCATCGGCACTAAAAAAGCATCTTTTCCTTCGATCCCGATAGCAGCTGTTTCGTAATATTCCATGACCTTATTGACATAGTTCGGATCGCCATAAACAGACCATCCCATTTTGGCTGCCATCATTGCAGAGAATTCTTTCGCGTTCTCTAATGTCCATTTTCCACCTTTGTTCGCATCGACCCATTCGATATAGCCACTTCCAAAATTATATCCAGCCAAAGCCACCTTTATCCTTTCCTTATCTTCTCCAGATTTCACTCCTGCTTTCTTCAATACGGAGCGCAGTTCCTGTATCCCGCAATCTATGGAATATTCAGGATCACGGATGCCATTGGGTACCTTTGGATATTTCTTGTTGAAAGGACCCTCTGCAGCCTGCATCGGATCCATACCTTCACCATGAGATTCCACTTCCATCACACAGAGGATCAATTCGACATGATCCGCCATGTCATAGACCTCTGCTCTTTTCGTCACATAGGAACGATATCTTTCGACTGCTTCACTCAATAGGGAAGTCGAAAGATCGATATCATCTTCGGTACTGCCACCTCCGATACCGACCGCCGCAAACATCATGATCACGAGAAAGAAGGCTACTCCTATGAGCATCACCTTCTTCGCTGATCCGGAGATCATGCAGCGTCATCCTTTCGGATACAATCTTCAAAATGTAAGATAGGTACATCCAATACCTTACACATCCGTATCAGAGTAGGAAGCTGGATACTCCTCCTACCTTTCAATACCTCTAGGATATAAGGTAATGGTTCATCCAGCTTTCTGGCAAATTCTTCTTTCGATATCTTCTTCTTCCACAGTATGTGTTTCAGATGATCGGCTAATCTCTCATTCGTTATCCCTTTTTGTGGGCTTGGTCCTTTTCTCTTCTTTCTTTTCTTTTTGGATGTCATTCTCTCCCTCCTTCTATAAGTATAAGATATCTGTTTTCGTTATAAGGTTTCGATCCCCAGCAGCTCGAGGACGCGCGCAAGATCGAGATCATCCTTTATCTTGATACTGATCTGCTTGTCCGTGATCTTCACTGGAAGTCTGAGCACATCATGCATCGAATTCTGTATATCTTCGTATTTTAAAGATCGCGATTCTTTTTTCTCCTTATTTGGATGCTCCTCCAATAGATTGAGATAGTCCTGAACGGAACGTGCACTGAATCCGGTATCCATTGCGATCCACTCTCTTTTGAGTGTTCCGGTAGGTATGAGCCCTTCCTCTTTCGTTTGTTGGTAGTCCAGCAGCGATTCTTTTACGATCTGCAATTTCAGCTCTTTTGGTAAGGTTTCCCGGTTTGCATTCCCTCTGCGGACGAATCTGCGGATCTCACGCATTGTAAGCTCCTGCATTTTGACGATGGCCGGAATCTCTTCCCAACGTTCATCGCCTTTTTCATAATTTAGCAGCATCGCGCGATACCGTCGTTCTCCGCTCAGTATCATATAGCGCCCATCTGCTTTGCGGTATAGGGTGATAGGGTGGAGCAGTCCGCATTCGCTTATGTTCTGTGCGAGCTGTTCGATCTCCTGCATCGGATACATATTATACTCACAGGGGTCGATGTCGTAGATAAAGATCCGCTTATAACGCATATCCTTCGAGGTATCATTCAGCATTTCTCCGATGACATCAGTCATGTAACATCACCTCCAGTTCATCAAGAAAGTTTCGGTAGTCATCTGCGATGGAGGACGATGGGAGATCCAGTACGGTCTTTCTTTCTCTGACTGCTTTTTCTACCGGCTTGCTTTGATCACGGATCATCGTCTGGAACACCTTACCTCCGAAGGCAGAGCGTATCTCTGCGATATTCTCACGATATTCGATATTATCTTTCCGTTTGACAATCAAGATCCTGTAATCGATATCCAAGTCTTCATACAGATCTTTCAAAGCGTTGATCTCATTGAGCGTCAATGCCAATCCTTGCATGGAGTCATCTGCAGGGCTGACCGGAATGATGACCAAAGGCTCCGTATATAGGACATTGACCGATACGAGGGATTTGACAGGGGAGCAGTCGAAGATCATATAGTCATATTCGTTCTTGATGAAATTCGTAGCTCTCTTCAGCTTATTCTCTCTGGTGCCATCACTGAGACGGAGCTTCGTATCAGCCAGATAGAGCGTTAGATCACTGGGGATGATATCCAGATTTTCATAAGGTGTTCGGTGGATACAAGAGCTCACTGCTTTCGGACTTTCGAAGATCGTAGAGATCGTTGCGCCATGATCCTGATTCATATAACGACGGATGAAAGCTGCTTCTTTATCTCCATCGGGACTGCTTTCATAATATGCAGGGTCTCGTTTTAATTTTTTGTCGATGAAAGACTTTGAACAGTTGGCTTGACCGTCAGCATCAGCAAGTAATATACGGATGCCTTTTTTGGCCAATCCGACAGCCAGATGTTTTGCGGTGGTCGTTTTTCCATCTCCACCTTTGATGTTATAGATTGCGATCGTTTTCATAATAGTTTTTCCTCCATGCGGTTTCTTCCGCTATACACGATAGATCTTCAAAAATAAGCAATGGATCACAGTGATGAATGATCTGCGATATAAGTAAAATCCTTCATATATTTTACTCGACGGGCCGATCTTCCTCTCTCTGTTTCCAATTCTTCATAGGTGACTCTTTGACCTCTGTAAAGTCTCTTGAATCCCGGTTCTTTTATATCTGTGTAATGAACCATACTGGAAACACCATCATCAGATAATAGGAAACCATAACCTTTCTCATCACTGAACCAAATACAGGTACCATGGACGCAACGATCTTCCTCATTAGATTGCATGAACACACCTCCTTCCATTATCATATCCACAAAGTCAAAAAGACTTATTGGCACAAGAAAACTGCCGAAAACAAAAAGTCTCAGCAGTTCTATGTAACAACGAGTCAAAGACCCGTTTATAAAACTATAAAATCAAAACACCGATATCTTTCGTATCCCTCGGTAGGGGCAGCACTAAACAGCTATCGCAGCATTCATTGGATTCACACCAGCTCCTCCACGGAGCATTTTATTTATAAGTATCATTATACGAAGGTCATGGCGAATCGGCTTTCGAGACCGCTTTTTCTGCCTGATATGAATCGCTCTTGTATTATTGGTTTCTTTTTGCATTCAATAATACCGTCTTGGCGTATCATCAGATGTCGCTCACTTCTTGTTTTAGCGCTCGCTATTTTATTTTCAAAGATCATGGATCATGGACCATGGTGGAGGAAAAAGAAAAAGGGATGTATAAGGAGAAATATTCCTTACACATCCCGTGTACATATCGTACGAACTCGCTTCCGATTTTTCGTAAGATTTAACAAAAATGCCCAGAGCCATAGGCTCTGAGCATAAATCTTGCTCATAATGGAGCGGGTGATGAGAATCGAACTCACGTAGTCAGCTTGGAAGGCTGAAGTTCTACCATTGAACTACACCCGCATCTCTTGATTGCTCTAATAATATACACTATTTTTTTAGTTTATGCAACACTTTTTTTAATTTTTTTCGTTTTTTTTACCGATAGGCTCCTATTCCTCTGTGAGAGCCTGTAAAAATACAAGAGATATCTTGGGGATTGATTTGTTATAGCCTGATACTCACTCACGTTATGGTTTTATGAGTTTCTCCAAATGTCAATGGTGAATATTGACCAAGGCATTACTTTTACCGGAAGAAAACCTCGTTACGATAGCTCTGATATACGCATATCCCTTTCAAATCTGTAAAAGCTGTTTATCTTGCTGTTTCCATCGTTTATACTGCAAGAGATTTGGATATCAACCACGGCCTGATAAAAACACCTTCTCATACACTTTTATGCAGCATATGAGAAGGTGTTTGGTTAATTTTTAGGCACCAGAGAAATTACACGGTCTGCCAAAACACTGAATGGCATTGTCTGCAGCCAGATTTTGCCGGGACCGCTTAACGTCGCAAGGAACATCCCTTCACCACTGAAAAACTTGTTTTTCAATCCCTTTACCGTTGTGATATCAAAGTGTACAGATTCCTCGAATCCGGCGATATACCCCTGATCCACCTGCAAGGTTTCACCGGGAGCCAGTGTTTTTTCGATGATATCTCCATCTATCTCAAGGAAGGCTGTACCGTTTCCTGTCAGCTTCTGTAAGACAAAGCCCTCACCGCCGAAAAATCCGGTACCCAGCTTTTTGCGGAAATGTGCCTGTAGATTCACACCGTCCTCTGCAGCAAGAAAGGCGTTTTTCTGAACAATGAGCGTCTTTCCATCATGCAGGGTAACCGGCAGAATCTTACCTGGAAAGCTGGAGCCGAAGGCGATTTCCGCATGGTCGTGACTGCTGGTATACGTGGTTAGAAAAATAGACTCGCCGGACATGGCACGTCCCAGTCCCTTCAGCAGCCCTCCACGGGTATTGGAATCCATAGAGAACCCTTCTTCCATCCAGCACATTCCACCGGATTCAGTAAACATTTTTTCCCCGCGATCCAGCTTGCAGACAACGGCCGGCAGCTGTCCGCCGATAATTTCATATTTCATTGAATCTCCTCCTGTCGTATGATATCTTTATTCTATCATAATTGGAAAATATTTACCTTTTCTATTATACAAAAGTGCGATAAAATTAGAGCAGAAAGTGAGGACATACGATGATACGTGTAGGAATTATGGGTCTGGGGCAGATTGCGCATCGAGTAGCTAAGGGAATCTGCTATGCAGAAAACGCAGAGCTGTATGCGGTTGGCTCACGCTCCTTAGAAAAAGCAGGGGAATTTCAGAGACTATATGGAGCTCAGAAAATTTATGACAGCTATGAAAGACTCCTGCAGGATCCGCAGGTGGAGATGGTATATATATGCACACCAAATCATTTGCATTTCGAGCATATTCAAAACGCTTTGCGCCATGGAAAGCATGTTTTATGTGAAAAGCCGCTGGTGGCGAATGCTGAGCAGCTAAAGGAGTGCTTTGAGCTGGCACGCAGCAGCAATCTGTTTCTGATGGAAGCAGAAAAGACATTATTTACGCCGCTGAACAGAAAACTCAAGCAGCTGGTGAAGGAAGGAGTGATTGGACAGCTGCGGTATGTGGAGGGCAGCTATTCCTATCCAATCGATCTTTCAGAAATGGAGGAGGATCACTGGTGCTTCTCTAAAGAAGCAGGCGGCAGCGTCTATGATGTCGGTGTGTATCCGATCTGTTATGCGAACTGGTTTTCCGATGGATGTATCTCTGACATTCAGGCGGTCAAGGATTGTGCAGCAGGGGGCTATGATATGTTCACACAGGCATTGCTCACCTACGATAACGGCGTAATTGCCAGTGTGCGCAGCGGCTGGAAGCAGTGGATGGATAACCGCGGAGTGTTGTATGGCAGTAAGGGAAGCATTGAGACAGAAAACTTCTGGAAGAATACCCGAGCGATTCTAAAAAGGGATGGTATCTGTACCCCCATCGAGGTTGACATGAAATCCGACTTTACCGGAGAGGTGGAGCATGCGGCGGCATGCATACAGCAGGGGCTGCTGGAGAGCCCGATTCTGGGAGAGCGGCAGAGCATGGAAATTATGAAAGTTCTGGAATATGTGAAATCTCTTTAAAATTTCTGAAAGTTTTTCATTACGGATTGAATAATTTTCATAAAAATAGTAAAATAATACGCAGTGAAAGGTGAGGTAATTGTAATGAAAATTGAATCGAAATGTCTGCATGCAGGCTATGAACCGAAAAACGGAGAACCTCGTGTTCTGCCGATTTACCAGAGTACGACCTATAAATATGACTCTACAGACTTTGTCGGACAGCTGTTTGATCTGACAGCGGAGGGACACATGTATTCCCGTATCTCCAATCCGACGGTGGATGCGGTAGAGAAAAAAATCGCAGCACTGGAGGGTGGTGTCGGAGCACTTTGTACAACATCCGGACAGTCCGCAACCTTCCTTGCTTTAATGAATGTGCTGGAAAGCGGAGACCATCTGGTTGCTTCCTCTACCATTTACGGAGGGTCAGTCAATCTGTTGTCTATCACCTTCCGAAAATTCGGCATCGAAGTGTCCTATGTGGATCCGGATGCGGCTGCAGAGGAAATCGAAAAGCTGATTCGCCCGAATACGAAAGCGGTATTTGGAGAGATTATGGCAAACCCTGCCATGAATGTACTGGATATTGAGAAATTTGCCAGTGTCGCACATGCACATGATATTCCGCTGTTTGTCGATAATACCTTTGCGACGCCTGTCCTGTGTCAGCCGTTTCGTTTCGGTGCGGACATCGTCATTCACAGCACAACAAAATATATGGATGGACATGCCCTGCAGATTGGCGGTGTTATCGTTGACGGGGGAACCTTCAACTGGGCAAACGGCAAATTCCCGGGTCTGAGCACACCGGATGCCTCCTATCATGGTATCGTGTATACGGATACCTTCAAGGAAGCAGCTTATATCACCAAGGCCAGAGTTCAGCTGATGCGTGATCTGGGCTGTTATCCGGCTGCGCATTCTGCATTCCTGTTGAATCTGGGGCTGGAAACGCTGGCAGTCCGTATGGAACGTCATTGTGCGAATGCACAAAGAACGGCTGAATTTCTGGAATCACAGGACGCGGTGGAATTTGTAAACTATCCGGGTCTCAAGCAGAATAAATATCACGCCCTGGCACAAAAATATCTGCCGAAGGGATGCTGTGGCGTTATTTCCTTCTCCATCAAGGGAGGAAGAGAGCGCGCAGCTGCTTTCATCGATCATTTGAAGATGGTATCTCTGGAAGTCCATGTTGCGGATATTCGCACCTGTATTCTGCATCCGGCAAGCTCAACACACCGGCAGCTTACGGATGAACAGCTGGTAAACTGCGGTATCACACCGGGATTGATTCGACTGTCCTGCGGGATAGAGCATATTGATGATATCCTGGAAGATTTAACACAGGCGTTCGCACAGATATAGGAGATGAAACAGCATGCCGATCAATATACCGAATGGCCTGCCAGCCAAGCAGATTCTGGAAAGTGAAAAAATCTTTGCACTGGAAGAGGATGTAGCTAGAAAGCAGGATATCCGCCCGCTGAGAATTGTTATCCTCAATCTGATGCCAAAAAAAATTGAAACGGAAACACAGATTCTGCGTCTGATATCCAAATCCCCATTACAGGTGGATATCGATTTTATGATGGTCAGCAATCATGTTTCCAAAAACACGAGTGCTGATCATCTGTTGAAGTTCTATGATGATTTTTCGACGCTGAAAAAGAACCGTTATGACTGTTTGATTATAACCGGTGCACCGGTGGAGCATCTGGAATTTGAGGATGTCGATTACTGGGACGAGCTTTGTGAAATCATGGAATGGAGCAAAACTCATGTGTACTCCACGCTGCATATCTGCTGGGGTGCACAGGCAGGATTGTATTATCATTATCATATTCAGAAGCATTTGATGAAGCAGAAGGTATTTGGTATTTATCCGCAAACGTTATGTGATGAATACAATTTTCTGACAAATGGCTTTGATGAAATACATTACACGCCGCATTCCCGCCATACTGCCATTGATGAACATGCACTGGCTAAGCAGGAAGCCCTTGAAATTTTATCCCGCTCGGATGTAACCGGCAGCAATATTGTTGCGACCGGAGATTTCCGGGAAATTTATATCCTGGGGCATCTGGAATATGGCAAGGAAACACTGGCGCAGGAATATTTCCGCGATCTTTCGCAGGGTAAGGAAATTCAGCTTCCCTTTAATTATTTCCCTGAGGATGATCCACAGCAGGAGCCTGTTTTAACATGGCGTTCTCATGCAAATCTGTTGTATCGCAACTGGCTGAATTACGTATATCAGATGACACCGTATGACCTGCAGGAATTAAGTGCTTATAAACAAGAACATAACGTGGCTGCAGCGTCTGTATGAATAGAAATAATATCCTGATATGATACAGGGTATACATGCCATGGAGATCCAGTGCCTTGTGTGTTGTAACAGGCTTAAGGTGCAGGCCGTTTTCACAGAGAACTGCGTTTCTTGAAAAATACAGGAAGTCAATGAACGATGAGTTTAAACAGCCTGTTAATCGAAACATCTATCTGCAGTCACCGAGCGAATGGGTAGAAACCAAGCTTTGATTGGATGATTTCTATCCTTTTTTTATTTCTCAGATACTCGTTATGAGATCGCAGCATTGACAAATCAGACCCTATAGACAGCATAGCAAGCAAGGGATGTGCCCCAGTTATTTTGATGATTTGCAGCTTTCATTGTTCAGATAGGATGGCTTGCAAAGGAAACAATAGCTTTCCCTGAACTGTATCCTGCATTTTGAAACACCATTGTAAGTGTCGGACAGCTTTTTGTAAGATATTTTTGCCTGCTCTGTTTCCTTTTTCTTCCTCTGCGTTTATAATATAGGTATTATAAGATGCTGGTTAAAGGAGGAGTTTGAAGTATGGAATACAGAGAGCTGAATGAGGAGTATCAGCCATCCCTGCTGGGATTTGGATGTATGCGTTTCCCGCTGGATGCACAGGGGAAGATTGATGAGGCGGAAGCTGAACGGATGCTGGATACCGCAATCGCACATGGTGTGAAGTATATCGATACAGCGTTTCCGTATCATCATGGAGATAGTGAACCGTTTGTAGGCCGTGTGCTGAAAAAATACGATAGAAGCAGCTACTATCTGACAACAAAGCTGCCGCTTTGGGATTTGAACACGCTGGAGGATGCGAAAGCGATGTTTGAAAATCAGCTGAAGCGCCTTGATGTAACGTATGTGGATTTTTATCTGCTCCATGCGGTAGATAAGGCGAAATGGGAAAAAGCAAAGCAGCTGGGCATTCTTGCATATTGTGAAGAATTAAAAGCGCAGGGAAAAATACGGAATTTCGGCTTTTCCTTTCATGATGAATACGACGTATTTGAAGAGATACTGACTTATCGCAAATGGGATTTTTGCCAGATACAGTATAATTATGTGGATACACAAGAGCAGGCCGGAGATCGCGGCTATGCCCTGGCTGAGAAACTGGGAATTCCGATGGTCATCATGGAGCCGGTGAAGGGCGGCTCGCTTTCCAAGCTGCCACAGGATCTTGCTTCACGCTTAAAGGAGGCTGCACCCAATAGCAGCATCTCCTCCTGGGCGCTTCGCTGGGTAGCCAGTAAGCCAAATGTTAAGGTGGTACTCAGTGGCATGTCCACCATGGAGCAGGTGCTCGATAACCTGTCAACCTTTGAAGATTTTAAACCGCTGAGCGTAGCGGAGCAGGGGTTGATTAAGGAAATCGCAGAAGAAATCAAGGCGAGAACGATGAACGGCTGTACAGGCTGTGCGTACTGTATGCCGTGTCCATTTGGTCTGGATATTCCAAAGAATTTCCGCATCTGGAATGAGCATGCAAAATATGGAAATACGGAAGTGGCAAGAAAACGTTATTTTGAAGAAATGAAGGAGGAAGAAAGAAGCAGCCAGTGTAAGAAATGCGGGAAATGTGAAGCACTGTGTCCACAGCATATCGCTATACGTGAGGATCTGGCACATATGAGCAGCGATATGGAGCTTCTTAAGAGCAAAGCTGGGTAAGCATGAAAAGCAACTCATAAATACAGACAGGAGTGTTCGCGTGATATCATGGCGGCATTCCTTTTTTAGTGAACCTTTCTAAGCAGTCTTCCATTTACATTGCAGAAATTACAGCTATGTGGCACTGACAGCAAGCTGAGCAAAAGAGCCGCTTATGCTGTCAGCTTTTATTGCGTATGTGCTGGGGTACCTCTATCATTTTTTTAAGTATTTGCACAGTCTCCTGTAAGCAGCATACCTGAGAAACTCCACTTTTTGACGCTGCTGCTTCTGCCTGCTTACGGAAAGGGAGATGGTGGTTGTAGGCATTTGTGGAGGCGCATTTGCCCGTAGGTTGATAGTATAGGTGCAGGAGGGTAGAAATGAACTGTTTAAAAGATGCTGTTCTCAACGAAGAGGTTTTTGTGGTAGATATCGAGCATACAGCTTTGATGAAACGCAGGCTGATGGATCTTGGGTTCGTACCGGGCACTGGAGTGACACCGGTTTTGGAAAGTCCCAGCAGGGATATGCGTGCCTATCTGATCAAGGGCTGTAAAATCGCTTTACGCAGTGAAGACAGTGAGCGGATTCTGATAAAAGGGAAGGAGGCTGCATATGCTGTTTGAAAAGCTCGTTCAGGCGAACGACAATATCAATGAAATGTACTTGAAGCAGCGCAAGGGATATACCATTGCTTTGCTTGGAAATCCCAATGTTGGTAAAAGCACGGTATTCAATGAGCTTACCGGCATGAATCAGCATACCGGTAACTGGCCGGGGAAAACGGTGGAGCTTGCGAAAGGACACTATACACATAGGTATCGCCAGAATCAGATGATAGATCTTCCTGGAACCTACTCCCTGCTTGCACACTCCAGTGAGGAGGAGGTTACACGAAATTATGTGTGCTTTGAGCCATGCGATGTGTGCCTGGTTATCTGTGATGCCACTGTTCTTGAACGTAACCTGAACCTGGTTCTGCAAACGATGGAAATCACAGATCATGTCGTACTTGTTTTAAATCTTATGGATGAAGCCAAAAAGAAGAACATTACGATTGATACGGAAAAGCTTGCCAAGCTTTTGAAGGTTCGTGTCGTAGAAATGAGCGCACGCAATCATGAGGGCTTTGAGGATGTCAAGGAAGCCATTGAAGAGGTGGGAAACCGTGTAAGTGATACGCAAGGGGCTGCAGTCCGTTATGCCAAAGATCTGGAGCAGGCCATTGCTGCGGTAGCTGATGTTATGAAAACACGGCGGCTCAATACACGCTTCACGGCCTTGAAGCTGCTGGATCCGGAGGTTGACAGCACGCTGTTTTATGAGGATATCGAAAACCAGGAGGAAACAAGGGCAGAGGTGGAAAAACAGATTGCTCGCTTAAAGGATAAGGATTTGTATGAACGCTTTGAAGATATCGTAGTACACGCCCTGCATGAAAGAGCAAGGGAAATCAGTGAAGAATGTATTATATTTAACAATGCATCCTACCAGAACCGGGATATGCGTATTGATCATGTTGTTACCAGCAAAGGCTGGGGACTGGTATGGATGGTCGTATTGTTATCTGTAATATTTTGGATTACCATTTCCGGAGCCAATGTTCCAAGCGAAATGCTTTCAGGAATGTTTGAGGATCTGCAGGTATGGCTGCATCAGCTATTTGCCTCCTGGAGTATGAATCCATATATCACCAGCTTTATTGTGGATGGAGTCGTGAAAACCTGCGGCTGGGTAATTTCCGTTATGCTGCCGCCGATGGCAATCTTCTTTCCGATGTTCACACTGCTGGAGGACTTTGGTTATCTGCCGCGAATCGCTTTTAATCTGGACGGCTTCTTTCAAAAGGCCTGCACCTGCGGGAAACAGGCGCTGACGATGTGTATGGGATTTGGCTGCAATGCCGTCGGGGTCAGTGGAGCCCGTATTATCGACAGTCCGCGGGAGCGTCTGATTGCAATTATCACCAATACCTTTGTACCCTGCAATGGCCGCTTTCCTACGCTGATCAGTATTATTACGATGTTCTTTGCAGGGGTGGTGGCGGCACCGTGGAATGGTCTTCTGTCAACACTGCTGTTGACGGGCGTTATTGTATTTGGTGTCATCCTGACCTTTCTCACCTCACGCTTTTTGTCGAAAACGCTGCTGAAGGGAGTGCCGTCAAGCTTTACACTGGAGCTTCCTCCGTATCGGCGACCGCAGTTTGGCAAGGTGATCGTGCGTTCCATCTTTGACCGTACGCTGTTCGTGCTGGGCAGGGCAGTGAGTGTTGCCATACCTGCCGGAGCAATTATCTGGCTGCTGGCCAATATTCAGGTTCAGGATGCAAGCCTGCTGCAGCATATATCGCTGTTTCTGGATCCCTTTGCTCATCTGATGGGGCTGGACGGTGTCATTCTGCTGGCCTTCCTTCTGGGCTTCCCGGCAAATGAAATCGTTGTACCGATCATGATCATGGCGTATCTGGCAAATGGATCGATGACGGATATCGGTGATCTTGCCGTATTAAAGGAGCTGTTCGTCAACAACGGCTGGACATGGGTAACCGCCATCTGCACCCTAATGTTCTCTCTGGTACACTTTCCATGTGCTACTACACTGCTCACCATACGCAAGGAAACACAAAGCTGGAAATGGACTGCCGTCAGCTTTCTGTTGCCAACCGTACTTGGTATCCTGCTGTGTATGGGAATCAATCTGCTTGCGCATATCTTTCTGCTGGTATAACTATGTCTGCCGATCCTTGATGATTTGTAAAGGGAGCGCATGTATGTTATAGAAAGATAAATTCAAATAAACGGGTACAAAAAAAGAGGAGCCGTGTGTGAGTTCCTCTTTTCTTATATATTATGGGCGCTTTACGATAACAGCGGTACCCTGTCCACCACCGATGCACAGAGATGCAAGACCAGATTTCGCATCACGCTTGATCATTTCGTGAATCAGTGTAACCAGAATACGGTTTCCGGACGCACCAACCGGGTGACCCAGAGCGATTGCTCCACCGTTTACATTCGTTTTTTCCAGGAATGCTTCACGATCGATTCCGTGCTCTTCCACCAGCTCGTGTACAACACCTAAAGACTGAGCGGCAAATGCTTCATTCAGCTCTACCAGTTCAACCTCATCCAGCTTCATGTCTGCATATTTCAATGCATTGCGGATTGCCGGAGTAGGTCCCAGACCCATTGTTAACGGATCCACACCACCCTGACCGATGCCGACTACCTCGCACAGCGGAGTCAGGTTGTATTTTTCGACAGCTTCTTCACTTGCCAGCAGAACGAAGGAAGCACCATCGTTGATGCCGGATGCGTTGGCAGCCGTTACACTACCGTCCTTAACGAATGCCGGACGCAGCTTTGCCATCTTTTCAGGAGTGGATTTGCGGTTTGGATGCTCGTCTGTATCAAATACGATTGTTTCTTTTCTCAGCTTCACTTCAACAGGAACGATTTCGTCCTTGAAACGTCCGGAATCAACAGCAGCGATAGCCTTCTGCTGAGAAGCATAACCGAATGCATCCTGCATTTCACGTGTGATATTGTATTTCTTGGCAATGTTCTCTGCCGTAACACCCATGTGGATACCGTTCATAGCATCTGTCAGGGCATCGTAGATCATATGGTCTACACACTTGAAATCTCCCATTTTGTTTCCTGTACGTGTATTTGCAGGAATCAGGTAAGGAGCACCGGACATGGATTCCACACCACCGGCAACGACAATGTCATTAAATCCTGTCTGAATGGACATAACACCCTCCATAACGGTACGAAGTCCGGAACCACATACCATGTTCACGGAGTGTGAGCATACACTTTCCGGAATTCCTGCAGCAAGGGCAACCTGACGTCCGATGTTCTGTCCCAGACCAGCGCTCAGCACGTTCCCGCACAGCAGCTCGTCTACCTGCTCAGGAGCAACCTTTCCATCTTCCAGCAGTGCCTTTACTACTGTAGCCCCTAAATCAACTGGTTTTACGGTAGTTAAAGATCCTAAGAAACTACCGATTGCACTACGTTTAGCGCTAACAACATAAGTTTTTCTCATTTTTCTCTACCTGTCTTTCTTTCAATGTAACGTGTCGCATACGACACTCAATACATCAACATAGTAACGAAAATTCATGCATTTGTCAATAACTTGTGAAAAAATTCATAAGTGAATGCATCTGTCGGATTTCTCTTTTTACGATTTTGAAACACAAAAGCAGGAAAAACAAGCCCTTGTGAGCTTGTTCTTTTGTTTATACGCGTTTGATGATGACTGCAGCACCCTGTCCGCCGCCGATGCACAGGGAAGCCAGTCCGATTTTCAAATCGCGCTTCTGCATTTCGTGAAGCAGACTCACCAGAATTCGGTTTCCGGATGCACCGACCGGATGTCCCAGTGCGATTGCTCCGCCATTGACGTTGGTTTTTTCCATAAAGGCGTTACGATCCATGCCGGTTGCTTCCTCCAGTTCATGAATGACACCCAGAGACTGTGCAGCAAACGCTTCATTCAGCTCTACGAGCTCCATGTCCTCGATGCACAGGTCAGCATACTTCAGCGCATGCAGAATCGCAGGCGTAGGACCAAGACCCATGACGCGTGGATCTACACCGCCCTGACCGATGCCGATGACTTCCGCAAGCGGTGTCAGATTATATTTCTTAACGGCATCCTCACTGGCGATGATTGTAAAGCTGGCACCGTCATTGATACCGGAAGCATTTCCGGCAGTAACGGTACCGTCCTTTGTGAAAGCGGGACGCAGCTTTGCCAGCTTTTCCGGCGTGGAGGCACGGTTCGGGTGCTCATCGGTGTCAAATACCGTCACACTGCCCTTACGGCCGGGTACTTCTACCGGCACGATTTCATCCTGAAAGCGCCCGGAATCGATGGCAGCGATTGCCTTCTGCTGGGATGCATAGGCAAAGGCGTCCTGATCCTCACGGGAAATGGAATACTTTTTCGCTATATTATCTGCGGTAACACCCATGTGTATCCCATACATACCATCTGTTAATCCATCATGCAGCATGGAATCCACCATCTTCATGTCACCCATCTTCACACCGTTTCGCACCTTACTAGGCACCAGATACGGTGCATTGGTCATAGATTCCACACCACCGGCTACAAAGATATCGCCGAATCCGCACTGGATGCGCATGGTGGCTTCCATAACCGCCTTTAATCCGGAACCGCACAGCATATTCAGGGACTGTGCACATACCTCAACAGGGACACCGGCCTTGATGCTGACCTGACGTCCGATGTTTTGACCAAGACCTGCCGCAATCACGTTTCCGACAATCACCTCGTCGATATTGGCAGGATCAATGCCTGCCTCCTCGATGGTTCTGCTTAAAACAGCAGCTCCCAGATCTACCAGGGGCATGTTGGTAAGCCCGCCCATGAAGCTTCCGATAGCGCTTCGCTTTGCTGCTACGACATATGCTTTTCTCATGTAATAACCTCCGCTTTCTATATTGGTCTTCCTTGGGGAAGGGGAAGAGGACCCTTTGTCAAGGCTATGGTAACGGAAGAAAAAACGTTTGTCAAGAAACTTGTTAATAAATTAACAAATGAGAATGTAGGAATATATTCTGAACAAATGTCAACTTGTTAATTTTGTAACAAAAACTTGTTAAAACTTTAACAAACATATTGACGTGAACAAAAAAGAGGTCTAAAATGTAGATGGATTATGTATTCTCGACAACGCGATGAATACGCTGCTTATACTATATTTATATAGGCGCATGCAAGCAATCCTAAGTTCAAGTAAATCAAGGAGAGGAGAACACTTATGGACTTCATGTTAACAGAACAACAACAGATGATGAAGAAACTTTTCGCTGAGTTTGCTGAAAAAGAAGTAAAACCTCTTGCAGCAGAAGTAGACGAAGATGAACGTTTCCCTAGAGAAAACGTCGAAAAAATGAAAGCCTGCAAAATGATGGGGATTCCGTTCAGCAGAGAATACGGCGGAGCAGGTGCTGACTACCTGAGCTATATTCTGGCAGTCGAGGAGCTGAGCAAGAAATGCGGTACAACAGGTGTTGTATTGTCTGCTCACACATCTCTTGGAACATGGCCAATCGAACACTTCGGAACAGAAGAACAGAAAAACAAATATCTGCCTGACTTATGTACAGGCAAGAAGCTGGCTGCATTCGGCTTAACAGAGCCAAATGCCGGTACAGATGCTGCCGGACAGCAGACAACGGCTGTAAAAGACGGTGACGATTACATCCTGAACGGTACAAAAATCTTCATTACCAACGCTGGGGAAGCAGATGTTTATGTAATCTTTGCAATGACTGACAAGACAAAGGGAACTCATGGTATCTCTGCATTTATCGTAGAGAAGGGAATGCCTGGATTCACTGTTGGTCAGCATGAAAAGAAGCTGGGTATCCGCGGTAGTGCAACCAGTGAGCTGATCTTCAACAACGTGCGTTTAAGCAAGGACCACCTGCTCGGACAGGAAGGCAAAGGCTTCAAGATTGCCATGATGACACTGGATGGCGGACGTATCGGTATCGCTGCGCAGGCACTTGGTATTGCACAGGGTGCAATTGATGAAACCGTTCCTTATGTAAAAGCTCGTAAGCAGTTCGGACGTTCCATTGCAAAATTCCAGAACACACAGTTCCAGCTGGCTGATATGCAGGTGAAAACAGATGCAGCCAGATGGCTGGTATACGATGCAGCAATGAAGAAAGAAAAAGGTCTTCCTTACTCTGTCGAAGCTGCTAAGGCGAAACTGTTCGCAGCAGAGGTTGCAATGGAAGTTACAACCAAGGCAATTCAGCTGATGGGTGGATACGGTTATACTCGTGACTATCCGGTTGAAAGAATGTTCCGTGATGCGAAGATCACTGAAATCTATGAGGGTACTTCTGAAGTACAGCGCATGGTTATCAGTGGCGCAATGCTGAAGTAATACAGAGAGAAAAGAAAGGATACGAAGATTATGAAAATTATCGTTCTTGTAAAACAGGTACCGGATTCTACTGAAATCCGTGTTGACAAAGTTACTGGTACATTGATTCGTGCCGGAGTTCCTAGTATCATCAATCCAGATGATCTGGCTGGTGTGGAAGCTGCACTGCAGCTGAAAGAAAAATACGGGGCAACTGTTACTATCATTTCCATGGGACCTCCTCAGGCTACGGGAATGCTGAAAGAATTATACGCTCGTGGAGTTGACGAATGTATCCTGATCACAGACCGCAAATTTGCTGGTGCTGATACATGTGCAACTTCCAGCACACTGGCTGCTGCATTGAACAAAACAGGCTACGACCTGATCATTGCAGGACGTCAGGCTATCGATGGGGATACTGCACAGGTTGGTCCGCAGACTGCTGAACGTCTGGGAATCCCTCAGGTTACCTACGTAGACGACATTATTGAACTTAGCGATACTGCTGTTACTGTTAGAAAATCACTGGAAGACAGTGAAGAGATCATTGAGGCGAAGCTGCCTTGTGTTCTGACAACCTTAAGTGGAATGAACGAGCCACGTTACATGAACTGTAACGATATCGTTGACTCCTTCTCTAAAGAAGTGAACGTTATGACATTTGATGATCTGGGAATCGATGAGAGCATCGTTGGTCTTGCAGGTTCTCCGACTAAGGTTCACGCTACATTCACCAAAGAAGTATCTGCTGAAACAGAAACATTCGATCTGCCAGCTGCAGAAGCTGCCAAACTGATTGCAAAGACACTGAAAGACAAGCAGATTATTACGAAATAGGAGGAGAAGGAACAATGGCTAAATTTGAAGGATATAAAGACATTTACGTATTCGTAGAACAGAAAAACGGCGAAGTTGCCAACGTTGGATACGAACTGATTTCCGAAGCTAGAAAACTGGTTGCATCCATTCCTCAGATGAACTTCCAGGTTGTCGGTGTACTGCTTGGACACAACATCAAAGACAAGGCGAATGACGTAATTGCACATGGTGCCGACAAGGTAATCGTTGTGGATGACGCGCTGCTGGAAGGATATTCCACACAGTTCTATGCGGATGCCCTGACACAGGTCATCAACAGCTTCAAGCCGGACAGCTTCCTGACAGGAGCTACGGTACTTGGTCGTGACCTTGCACCACGTGTTGCTGCACGTTTGAATGCCGGTCTGACTGCAGATGCTACCAAAATCGAAATCGATCAGGAAAAGGCAAAAGACGGAGAAGCGCTGCTGCTGGTTACCCGTCCTACATTCGGCGGAAACCTGTTTGGTACGATCGTATGTCCGGATACTCGTCCGCAGATGGCAACAATTCGTCCGAACGTATTCTCTATGGATGCAGTGGATGCTTCCAGAACCGGAGAGGTTGTAGAATTTACTCCGGAATGGACAGATACAGATCCAAAAGTAATCGTTAAAGAAGTGATCGCTAAAGTAGTAGAAGGCGTTGACATCACAAAGGCTGACATCCTGGTAGGTGCAGGTCGTGGTGCTGAAGACTGTCTGGATATGGTACAGGCAGTTGCTGAAGAACTGGGCGGAGAGCTGTGTGCTTCCCGTGCCGTAGTTGACGATGGATTTGCTGACAAGGCAATTCAGGTAGGACAGACCGGTAAGACCGTTCGTCCTAGTCTGTACATCGCATGTGGTATTTCCGGAGCATGCCAGCATGTTGCCGGTATGGAAAAATCCGATATGATTATCGCGATCAACCGTGACCCGCAGGCTGAAATCTTCAGCATTGCAAACATGGGCTTCATCGGTGATGTAAAAGAAATCCTTCCTCTGCTGAAGGATGAAATCATCGCTGCGAAAAAGGGATAATAAATACGTTTATACAAGAGGGTGGGAAACTACCCCTCTTGGTATACAAAAATAGTAAAGGAGATAATAAACATGAAAAAAGTTGGTGTAATTGGTGCCGGAACAATGGGCCAGGGTATTGCAAATGCATTTGCTTCCAATGGGTACGATGTAACCGTATGTGACATTAAAATCGAATGGGCACAGGGTGGAATCGACAAAATCGCTAAAAAACTGGACAAACTGGTTTCCAGAGAAAAAATGACGGCTGACAAGGCTGCAGAAGTAAAAGGAAATCTGAAGGCTGGAGAATACAAGGATCTGGCTGACTGCGATCTGATCGTGGAAGCTGTTCTTGAAAAAATGGAAGTTAAGAAAGAACTGTTCACAACACTGGATGAAATCTGTAAGGATTCCTGTATCTTTGGTTCTAACACATCTTCTTTATCCATTACCGAAATCGCTACCGGAATCAAGCACAATGTCATCGGTATGCACTTCTTCAACCCTGCTGACCGTATGAAGCTGGTTGAGGTTATTTCCGGAATCAACACGCCTGTTGAAACAAAGGAAGCTATTCTTGAAATCTCTAAATCCTTAGGAAAAACTCCTGTTGAAGTTGCAGAAGGTCCTGGATTTGTTGTAAACCGTATCCTGGTTCCGATGATCAACGAGGCTGCCTTCATTCTGCAGGAAGGAATTGCATCTGTTGAAGATATCGATATAGCTATGAAACTGGGGGCTAACCATCCGATGGGACCTCTGGCACTGGGTGATCTGATTGGTCTGGATATCGTGGAAGCTATCATGGATGTTCTTTACAATGAAACAAAAGACTCTAAATATCGCTGCTGTACGCTGATCCGCAAAATGGTTCGCGGAGGTAAGCTCGGTCAGAAATCCGGTATCGGATTCTACGACTACTCTAAATAATTCACGCATACAACACATGACGAGTGAATCTGTAATTTCACATGAAACCCATTGAAATTGTGGATTCACTTTTTTAAAAATGGAAAGGAAGATGAATACAATGGAAACAATTTTAGTAAACTATGAAGGACATGTAGCAACCATCACAATCAACCGTCCAAAAGCACTGAACGCATTAAGCACACAGGTTTTAACAGAGCTGAATCAGGCACTGGATGAAGTTGCGGCAAACAACGATGTATATGCACTGGTACTTACCGGAGCAGGAGAGAAATCCTTTGTTGCAGGTGCAGATATCGCTGAAATGAAGGATAAGAGCGTGGAAGAGGCTGCTGCTTATGGGAAATTCGGTAATGAGGTATTCCGTAAGATTGAAACGTTCCGCTGCCCTGTAATCGCTGCTGTAAACGGCTTCGCATTAGGCGGAGGCTGTGAGCTGGCAATGAGCTGCGACATTCGTGTGGCAAGTGAAAATGCAGTCTTCGGACAGCCGGAAGTTGGCTTGGGAATCACTCCGGGCTTTGGTGGAACACAGCGTCTGGCACGTCTTGTCGGTACCGGCATTGCGAAGGAAATGATTTATACAGCAAGAAACATCAAAGCAGAGCGTGCATACGCCATCGGTCTGGTAAATAACGTTGTCCCTGCCGAAGAACTGATGGCTGTTGTTATGAAGATGGCAAACGGTATCGCAAAGAATGCGCCAATCGCTGTTGCATACAGTAAAAAAGCAATCAACAACGGGCTGCAGACAGATATCGATGGTGGAATTGCAATCGAAGTGGAAGAATTCTCCAATTGTTTTGCGACAGAAGATCAGACCTATGGTATGACCTGCTTCCTGGAAAAAACGAAGGATAAAAAATTCTCTAACAAATAAGCAAGTAAATTCTTGAGCTTATTATTTCCGTAAACGCTTTCAGTTGTGGTACACTGGAAACAGGAGATAATACAAAGGAGGTAATCGATTTGAGTAAAGTAATAAGTATTGAACAGGCAGTTTCCATGATTCCGGATGGCGCTGCTATCGGAATTGGCGGTTTTATCGGATCCGGACATCCTCAGGAATTTTCTGTAGGCATCGAGGAATCCTTTCTCAAGAGCGGACATCCGAAGGATCTGACTATCATGTTTTCTGCCGGTATTGGTGATGGAACGGACCGTCTGGGTCTGAATAAGCTGGGACATGAGGGATTGCTGAAGCGTATCATTGGTGGTCACTGGGGGTTAATTCCAAAACTGCAGAAGCTGGTATTTGAAAACAAGGTAGAAGGCTACAACCTTCCCCTTGGTACCATTTCTTTGATGTTCCGTGATATTGCCGGACATCGTCCGGGTACGATTACAAAGGTCGGTCTGAAAACGTTCGTCGATCCTCGTATCGAAGGAGCGAAGATGAATGAACGCTCCAAGGAAGATCTTGTTGAGCTGATGCATATCGATGGGGAAGAGTGGCTGCGCTATAAATCCTTCCCGTTAAATGTGGCGCTGATTCGTGCCACGTATTGTGATGAGGACGGCAATGCTACCATGGAAAAGGAAGCAGCTACTCTGGACTCTCTTTCCATAGCCCAGGCTGCGAAGAATTCCGGTGGTATCGTGTTGCTGCAGGTGGAAAAGGTGGTACAGAACGGTACACTGGATCCAAGAAAAGTGAAAATTCCCGGAATTTATGTGGACGGTATCGTTGTTGCACGCCCGGAAAATCACTGGCAGACATATGCGAACCCGTATGATCCTGCATTGAGCGGAGAAGTGAAGGTTCCAGTAAATTCCATTGCACCGATGAAGCTGAATGAGCGCAAGGTCATCTGCCGTCGTGCGGCTATGGAGCTGGATCCTGCGGCTATTATCAATCTTGGTATCGGTATGCCGGAGGGAATTGCCAATGTTGCAAATGAAGAGGGACTTCCAGGCTTGAAGCTGACGGTGGAAGCTGGAGGAATCGGCGGTGTACCGAATGCAGGAACTGCGTTTGGTACCTGTACAAATCCGGATGCCATCATCGATCAGCCGTATCAGTTTGACTTCTATGACGGAGGCGGACTGGATCAGGCATTCCTGGGACTTGCGGAATGCGACTGCTCCGGTAACATCAACGTCAGCCGTTTCGGACCGAAAATTGCAGGCTGCGGCGGGTTTATCAATATTACACAGACTTCACCGGTCGTTGTGTACTGCGGTACCTTTACTGCAGGCGGACTCAAGGTTGAGGTCAAGGACGGTAAGCTGCATATTCTGCAGGAGGGAAGAATCAAGAAGTTCAAACAGGAAGTGGAACAGATTACCTTCTCTGCAGATTTCGCAACCGAAACAGGACAGAAGGTTCTGTACGTTACAGAGCGTGCGGTATTCGAGCTGCTGGACGGTAAGCTGACATTAACGGAAATCGCACCTGGTGTTGATCTGGAAAAGGATGTTCTGGGACAGATGGAATTCAAGCCTGCTGTCGCTGATAATCTGAAAACTATGGATGAGCGTCTGTTCCGTGAAGAATTGATCGGATTAAAGGCATAAATTGAATAAAGAAAAGGATGTAATTCCCTTTTTTTCCATTTTTCTGCCAAAAATTCCAAAACACTTTACATTATTGCTGTATTTTATATAATAAGGGTGGTTAAAGATTATCACACTTGATGAAAGTGATGATATAGAGCTCATGCAGAGGAGGCAGTGGAGACCATTGGTCAAGGAGATTGCTTCTCAGGCTGACTCAGCCATTGTATTGTCTGGCATAGCATTGTGTTGGAATGATAAGGTAGCTTGTAGTGAGTAGCATTAGCATGTAGAAGTCTCAATGGTAGTAGAAATAATCACAGACAATACAGGGCAAACGATGGGCGGTACGGACGATGAGATTCCGGCCGCCTTTTCGTTTCCTTTTCTTTCAGCCTGTATTATAATGGTAGAGTGAAAAAGAAATGAGGAATGCATATGTATAGTTTTCGTAATGATTATAGTGAGGGGGCCCATCCTGTTATCATGGAGCGCCTGCTGGAACTGAATCAATGCCAGAATGTCGGGTATGGTGAGGATGCGCTTTGCGAACAGGCGAAGCGGCAGCTGAAGGCGAAGCTGCACTGTGAGGATTGTGATATACATTTTTTAGTCGGCGGAACCCAGGCCAATCTGACGGTGATTGCGGGTGCTCTTCGTCCGTATGAGGCAGTGATTGCTGTGGACAGCGGACATATCAATGTTCACGAAACAGGTGCTGTGGAAGCGACCGGTCACAAGGTGCTGATTGCTGAAGGTGTCGATGGTAAAATCACACCGCAGGGAATCCGTAAAGCGGTACTTAGCCATGAGGATGAGCATATGGTAAAGCCGGCAATGGTCTATATTTCGAACGCAACGGAAATCGGTACCATCTATCACAAAGAGGAATTGAAGCAGATTGCGGAAGTTTGCAGAGAATTCGGTCTGTATCTGTTTATGGACGGTGCCCGCATGGGAGCTGCTCTGGCAGCAAAGGACAATGATGTATCCTTTAACGATTTATGTACATACTGTGACGTTTTCTATCTTGGCGGGACTAAGAATGGTGCTCTCTTCGGAGAGGCGGTTATCATTGTAAATGATAAACTGAAAAAAGACTTCCGCTATATGATCAAACAGCGAGGCGGCATGCTTGCCAAGGGTTGGCTGCTGGGTGTACAGTTTGCGGCATTGTTTGAAGGAAACCGCTATATTGAAATCGCAGCACATGCAAACCGGATGGCTCAGAAGCTGCAGGATGCCATGGAGGCATCTGGGCTGCCGTTTCTTATAAAGACAACGACAAATCAAATATTTCCAGTCCTGCCCAACCTGCTGATTGAAGAGCTGCAGAAGGAATATGCGTTTCAGGTCTGGGAAACAATGGATGAAGAACATACGGCAATGCGCTTTGTGACATCCTGGGCAACTGAGGAAAAGGAAGTGGATCGATTTATTGAATATCTAAACAGTCTTCTTCAACGGATGCGGGAAAGCGGACAGGAATCTGAGAGATAGAAATGTGTTTTTAAAAGCAATCGGAAGGAAAAAACAGAAATAAGAAGTAATCACAAAACACCTTGATTACGGTACTAGAAAAATGGGATGGCTGCATGATTATGCGGTAGGAAAATAAACAGTGGAAGCGAGATACCTGCATGATGCCGGAGAATTGTAAAGCTGTAACATAGGAAAAAAGAAATACAAATCCTGAATTTTATTAGGAACTGTATTTCTTTTTTTATGATTTTTATAAATCTGAAAGCGAAGAAAAGCAAAATGAAATCCTTTTGATCTTATTTTTAATGATTTGAAGACTGCAGTATGCTTTATTTATTTGCCTGTTTGCTTGATGTTTCTCTTCATAGCATTGCACTGCAGCTGCCGATTCAGCTTTCCAAAGCTAATGCATCTGCTGGAATCCATCCCATCAGACCCTGCTTTTTCACTAATACAGCATTCCTTGTTTGAGAAACGATTTTTACGAGATCTCCACACCTTGCCGGTATCTGGTAATTGGTGAAGTCACAGGCGTGCAGCTCCTTACCTTTGTAAAATAAAAATTCCTTTGCGATGTGCATTACTTTGCCGCTGGCTTCATGCCGGCAAAGGCAGCATGCACCTTCATCACGCAGCATATGTACCTGTCCTTCATGCCAGGTAATAAAAAAGGGCGTCCTGTTGACAGGGAGAATATCTCTTGTTATCCGTGCTTTTTTCAGATGATCACTGCATGCGAATTGAAATCTGCCCTGCTCATAGATCAATGCATTCAGTTGTCCAGCTGACTTCACTTCATTTCCTCCGTCGATGGATATGATATGGCGGCGTGTGTCAATGATGGGATTGAAGCAGCAGATATCCTTCCGATATTCGCTAACCGGAAGGTGCCCGACAACAATGTATTTATGAAAGCTGCCGGCCTCCTTCATAAACAGATCCTGTACCATAATATCACGCATATCACGGCCATAGGTTTTCTCATCCCGTATGCCTGCGTGTGCAAAGATAAAGCGCTCGGTTTCAATCACATGGGGAAGTCTGTCGATAAAGGTCAATTCCCTGAGAAATACTTTTCGCAGCTCCCTGCTGAGAGCAGCCATATCTGTCTCTTTGTCTATGCGCTGACCGACACGCTGTGCCATTTCATGCAGAATGCTGTTTGGACGATTCAACAGGATGTTCTGCAGAAATTCCAGACGGGTATCATAGAGCACATTGCGGCATACCACATCACAGTTTCCAATCATGGGATGTACGTGCGGGTGTCTGGAAAGCTCCATGATATAATACAGTGTTTCCAGATTATAGGGTCCCTTCTCCAATAGATCACCAACGAGAAACAGCGCATCCTTTTCCGGATCAAAGGCGATTTTACGTAACAGCTTTTTAAATACCGGAAGATTGCCATGAATATCACTAATGGCGATGATTCTTCTGCTATCAGACAGAACAGAATACGAATGAATGGAACGATCAAACATAGGCAGCCTCCTTTATCTCTGGCTCAATTATAGAGAATTTCCTTGTATCATGCAAGAAAAACGTTGTAAACTTCTACATTCTGCGCTATCCTATAACCAGGAAAGACAGAAGTCTAGGATATGTTGCTTTGTGAATAAACAGCCGAATAGCATGCTTTTTAAAATATGTCATATTTCTGATTGCTGTAAAGAAGAGGCAAGCGCATAGCATCCTTTTGTGAGTATTGAATGAGGGATATACTCCATGTATAGGAGTACTGGGACAGTACCTGCAGGAAATATGAAGAAGGTAGTGATGTTCCCGGATAAACTCAGGGACTGAAGTCAGATAGGATGTAATTTCCCATCGGTATGGATAACGCGATTAAGGAGGTAAAGCAGGCTGCTGTTTTCTGTGAAGTGAAAAAAACTGGAATGTGTTACTATATTTTGCATGGATATGAGGTGATTCTATGGATTTACGAGGCTTCCTAGTGCGCTGTCATCGGCTGCAGAGGAATTATTCACAGGAGGGTCTGTGTCGCGGCATTTGTGCAGTTTCTTATCTCAGTAAGCTGGAGCAGGGGAAGGTACAGGCTGCGGATGAAATTTATCAGGCGCTGTTTCACAGGCTGGGAATCGTGTTTCAGGAAAATGAAGAATGGCTTGCTGTTTGGAAGGAAAAGCTTCAGGAGCTGGCGTCATCTTGGTTTTATGGAGAACAACGCGAAGCGTTTGAGCTGGAAAAGCAGATGGAGAACCTTTTGAACTCTCCCCTCTGTGTTGATGCGCTGCTCATCAAAGCACTGTATACGAAGGAGCATGCGGATAAGCCGCTGGCCTCTGCGTCTGTTTTTCTTCCATATATGCAGGATGCACAGCGGTTCTTGTATCATTTTCTATGTGCGGGACAGGCACTTCAAAGCAGGGAGGAACAAACTCTTTCAGCGATACTTGCCCAGCTGCAGGAAGCACAGAAATATGGAGGGTGGAGTATTTTATATCAGATGAAGGGAGATGTGTATGTGCTTATGGGGGACTATTCTCAGGCGCTGCATCACCATCTGAAGGCCTATGACCTTGCATGTGAGGAAGGCTTTCTGCCCTGTATGATCGATGCGTCCATGCATATTGCAAACTGCTATTCCGCTATGCATGCAGAAGGTGTCATGCTGATGTATTACGAACGCTGTGAGCATCTTTGCCGCAGCAGCAAAAACAAGCAGATGCAGGCCCATGTGTGGTATAATATCGGATCCACATATCAGCAGTGGGGTGATTTCCAAAAGGCGCTGCCACTGCTTCTAAAGGCCTATCAGATACTGGATGACACCTTTCTATGCTGTCATAAGCTGGCGCTTTTATATGAACAGCTGAATCAGAAAAAGGAGGGCCTTCGCTATGTACAGGAGATGGAGAGGTAGCTGGATTCACATGGGGCAGACGGTCGCAGGGAAATCGTGCAGTTTGTAAGATACCGCTATGGAACTGCCGTGGATGCAGAGGTCTATATCGACTGCCTGTATACGCTCTGTGACACTTCCCGTTATTTCCATGGCTTCTGTCAGTTTCATCTGTCCTACCTCATTGCTGCGTTAAAGAAGAAGCGCAGGTACAAGGAGGTCATGAAGCTGATGGAGGAAACGAAATTTTCCTGAACAAGCTAATTTATGATGGCTTAACCCTGATATTTGGACACTATTTTCCCAAATACAGGGTATTTTTTATATTCGTATCATACGGTATACTAAACGCAGGAGATGATACCTATGAAAAAGACCCTATGGTCACATGATTTTATAATTATAACACTGGGGACACTGATCAGTGCAATCGGTTCTACCGCTATGAGCTTTGCACTGTCGCTTGTGGTATTCGACCATACCTCATCAACCCTTATGACCGGAATCTTCACTGCGATATCCCTGATGCCGACGGTTCTGATTCCCATTCTGGCAGCACCGCTGGTCGATGGATGCTGCAGAAAGCGCTTGATTGTTATGCTGGATAGTGGAAATGGCATTCTGTATCTGCTGTTTGCCGCCTTTCTGCTTATGCAGGAATTTTCTTATGCGGGCTATCTGATATTTTCCCTGCTTACCGCATCCTTTGGAGCCATTTATTCTCTGGCATATTCCTCCCTGTATCCTGATCTGATTCCCAAGGGCTTTGCGCAGAAGGGCTATTCCGTATCCTCCTTGATTTATCCCAGTGTGACAGCGTTATTCACACCGGTTGCATCCCTGCTGTATGTACATCTGGGGATTGCCTGGATCTGTGCGATGGAGGGAATTCTGTTGCTGACAGCAGCTCTGTTTGAAGCGCGCATACGCTATCAGGAAACAATCGGAAAGCGGGTGTTTACCTTGCAGAAATATAAAGGAGATTTAATGGATGGCTTTCGTTATTTGAAAAAAGAAAAGGGAATCCGTTCCATTTACGGCTACATGGCGGTAACCAATGCTTCGGCAGAGGGGATCAATCTGGTGACCATGGCGATGTTTCAATCATCTCCCATACTCACAACGACGATGTATGCGTTTCTGACAACAGCGGATACCATTGGACGCATGGCTGGCGGTCTGATGCATTACGTCCTGCATATTCCGGCGAAGAAACGCTACCGGGTTGCTGTCAGTGTCTATGCGGTTTATGAATCCCTGGATATGGTTTTCCTGTTTCTTCCTTATCCGCTCATGGTTGTCAATCGGTTTACCTGCGGCTTTCTGGGCATCAATTCCCTGAATATACGGGAGGCCAGTACACAAAACTATTTGCCCTCTCACATGCGGGCAAGGGTGAATGCGTTGTTTCAGGTGCTGGTTGCCCTCATTATGATGGCTTCCAGATTCAGCGCAGGTGTAATTGCACAATACGTATCCTACCCGTTGACGGCACTGCTGTTTGCTTCGTTTTCGATGCTTGCTATCTTCCTGCTGATTATCCGCAACAGGAAGCAGGTTTCAAAAATCTATAATCAGGAGCTATGAGATGTGCATGTGCAGTGCTATAATGGATACGAGGAGGGATCTTTATGCTGAAGGATCTGTTATTGAAAAACCGAAGCTATCGGGGATATGATGAAACAAGAGCGGTTACCAGGGAAGAGCTGGTCGATCTGGTAGAGCATGCCAGACTGACACCGTCCAGCGTTAATAAACAGGCGCTGAAATACTATCTGGCATGTGAGAGGGAAAAGACGAATCAGATTCAGCCCTTAACCGCGTGGGCAAAAGCCCTAAAGAAAGAGGTGCCGTATGAGGGACATTGTCCCAGAGCCTTTATTGTAATCTGTCAGGATACTGCCATTTCAACTGCACTGGAGGCTTATCAGAAGGATGTCGGCATTGTCGCTCAGACGATGCTGCTGCGTGCTGCTGAGTTGGGGCTTGGCGGCTGTATGATCGGCAGCTTTCAAAAGAATGCGCTGCATGAGGTGCTGAAGCTGAGCGAAAATCTCGTGCCGCTGCTGGTTGTGGCTATTGGAAAACCGGACGAAACGATTGTACTTGAGGATGTAAATGTACAGGGAGATACGACATATTACCGGGATGCACAGGATGTGCATCATGTTCCCAAGCGAACAACCAGGGAGCTGATCATCAATGGAGAATAGCGGATGCTGCGGGATTATCAAGTGAATGATCTGTCACAGATGTGTCGCATATGGAATGCTGTAGTCGCCCAGGGAAATGTTTTCCTCAGCTGGAGCAGCTGGATGAGCAAAGCGGCGATGTCTTTTTTTCCTCGCAGAGCAAAACGCGTGTCTGCATCGATGAGGATACTGTGGTGGGGCTGTATATCCTGCATCCGAATAATGTCGGCCGGTGCGGACATATATGCAATGCCAGCTTTGCTGTGAATCAGAAGCAAAGAGGAAAGCATATCGGCAAAGCGCTGGTGCTGGACTGTATGAAGACCGCAAGAAGTTTAGGCTTTCGCATTCTGCAATTTAACGCAGTCGTAGAGAGCAATGCTTCCGCACGGCATTTGTATGAGAGTCTGGGATTTCATTCTCTGGGCACGATACCGGGCGGCTTTTTGCAGAGCGATGGAGCATATGTGAATATCGTACCCTATTATATTTCCCTGACGGAGTAGTATGCGGACAACCTTTCCCAAAACTCATCTGATTATTCCAGAAGTATGTACATCCGCATATCCTATGGTATGATATAGATAGGGAAAGGAGGGGACGGCAATGTCAGGACGTAAGAAAATCGTGATGACAAAGGCTGTCAGAGAGCGGCTGCAGAAGGATATTGCATACGGAAATGATATGCAGGCATATTGGAACCGGTATCGCAGAGATTTTCTGATTCTGCTGGCTGTGCTCCTCTTGATTATGCTCGTTTTGGTGATTGCGAATATTCTGCTGTGAATACAGAAAAAGCGGATTTCAAATGTCCGCTTTTTTATTCGGTAAACAGCCATGTCAGGACGGTATCCAGCTCCTGTTCCCAGCTTTCCTCATTATGCCGTCCCTTGAAAACGAGGTTGGGATATACCTTTGCCTCCTTCTCCTCAAGACAGCGCATCAGCTCGAGTATTCTGCCACTGGCAAGCGCCAGCTGCTGCTTGGTGCGAAATTCATCACTCCCCCATGAGATATAAATTTTATGAGAACGCAGCTTGGGACAGGCCCGGATTTCAGTTAGAAGCTCATCCTTTAAACGATAAATGAAAGGGGAGAGGACTGCCGCCTTACTGTAAATATCACAGTGATGGACAACCGCATACAGTGCCATCAAACCACCCATAGAGCTTCCACCGATGGCTGTGTGGTGTTTTCCTGGCAATGTTCGATAGGCATGATCGATCCACCGCTTGAGGTCGCTGCTCATCCACTCCATCAGCTCTTTCCCCTGTCCGTGAATAAAGCCAACCGTCGCATCACTGAAATCATAGGGAGAAAATTCCTCCAGCCGGCGATTTCCCTCGTGATTGCATTCCACACCGACAACGATGAGAGGCATCGTATGCTCATCCAGCCATCGCTTTAACCCCCAGCTTCTGCCAAATGTCGCATCCTCATCATAAAACAGGTTGTGCCCGTCAAACATATACAGGACAGGGTAATGTCTTGTTTCCTTCTCATAATCCTCCGGCAGATAGATATGCAGCATTCTCATATCCTGAAAGCAGGGGATATAAATATCTCGTTTCTCAATCATACCATCACCTCATGGTCAGTATTATAGCACAAAAATGATGTCAGATGATGTTGGGTTTGTTATAATTGGGATAGAAAGGGGAGCGAGGCTATGATCAAAATTGCATGTCTGCTGTTTCTTTTCGTTGTTGTGTATTATATTTTTAAGGAGCATTCCTCCGCATTTACATCCCTGTTCTGGAAAAGTGCTTCCTCCTTCTGTTTTCTGCTCGTCGGCTTCTGCGCATTTGCAGCATGTGTTGACAGGCGCTATGGTGAATGGATGCTGATAGGACTTGTATCGGGAGCGATTGGGGATGTTTTGCTGGCCCTGCCGTTTTGCTATCCAAAAAGGAAGAACCTCTTCTTTCTGGGTGGATTGCTTTTTTTCCTGTTCGGGCATCTCGCGTATGTAGCTGCACTTTTTGTCATGCCGGTGAAAGCGGGGATTCTGGTCGCAATATGTTCAATTCTGCTGGCATTGCTCGTGATTGAAGTTCTGAAGAAAAAACAGGTAGATTTCCAGGAGATGCGTCTTCCGAGTACGGTGTATGCTGCTGTTATTTTATTTATGGAAGCGTGCGCTCTGTGGCATTTGCAGGATGGCATGCTGTATGGTGGCATCCTGAATATTGCATCCCTGTGCTTTGTATTGAGCGATTTGATTCTGGCATTTATGCTGTTTGGCAATCGCAACACAACGCGCATGACACGATGGAATCTGAGTCTGTACTACACTGCACAGCTTTTGCTGGCGCTGACAATGCTGCTGTAGGCATATTTCTGTGGTTTTTGGGCATGCTGTGCTATAGTAATATAAAGGAGATGATGTTCATGAAGCATGTACGTATGATGTATTTGAAGGGATGTCCGCATTGCAAAGCGGCATTCGCAATGGTAAAGGAATTGCAGGACAGCTATCCTGAGCTGCGGGGTGTAAACATAGAGGCGATTGAGGAACAGGAACAGAAGGAGCTTGCGGATTCTCTGGATTACTGGTATGTTCCAACCTATTTCGTGGATGGTGTTAAGCTGCTGGAGGGTGTACCGACAAAGGAAAAGGTGGAGGCTGTGCTGCGTGCCGCATTATAGGACTACAGACCTTTGAGTTAATAAAAGAACAGGCTGTGTCATCCAGATTATGTATGGCCAATAGAAAAAGAGGTTTCAAAAATGAAGCTCATCATTTAAGAAATCTCTTTTTATGACCTTTTTCATAAAAGGGGTATCCTGCTTTATCGGTTTTTTATTCCTGTACATAGCGGAAGAAATCAAGGATTTCCTCCTCGGTTTTAAAGCGTGCCACAATCACCTCATCCCCCATAGCAGTGGCAAGGGCCGCAGGAAGACGGCGAATCATCAGAATACTGTCGCGATAGGTGTCCTGAATATCCTGCGTGGTATGTGCATAGTGCAGGCGGTCTCTTCTTCCGATGAAGCCGGAGGAATACTTGCGCACCTGCTGGTAATGGATCGTGTCATGAACGATCATGTCTGCCCACAGCTGATAGACATTGCTGTCATTGGCAAAGTTGATCATATCCGGCAGGAAGCCGCCAGGCGGGCGCATATTGACCTCAAGGCCGATGATATCGCCTTTTTTACCAACCGGCTGATCCTCCAGCAGACGGAAAAATTCAAAATGGAAGAATCTGCTGCGTGTATCAAAGGCTTCCACACTGCGGGTACCGGCCTCCATGATATCGGCAGGAATATCCTTATAGGAATAACAGCCGATATTTTTCTGTTCATTGACAGCATCCATAATACTATCCGTGTACTGATGAGAGGTCACAAACAGCAGCTCCTTTTTACTGTTTGTAATACCGTCAAAGGAAAAACAGCTCCCGTTTATGTATTCCTCCATAATCATAGCTTCCTTAAAGCCATGAGCAAAGGCAGTGCGCAGCTCATCCCCGTTTTTGATTTTGTGCGTATCACTGGCACCTACACCGATATCCGGCTTGATTACAATCGGATATCCGACAAGCTCTGTAAATTTCTGTGCATCCTCCAGATTGGTTGCCAGCTGCCAGCGGGCGGTTTTCAATCCGGCAGCCGCGAAAAACTCCTTCATGCGATGCTTGCTCTGACAGTTGTCAAGCGCTTCGCAGGGGAATCCGGTTTCAACATGGAAATCTCTGCGCAGCGCTGCATCCTGACGAAGCCAGTATTCATTGTTTGATTCGATCCAGTCAATTTTTCCATGCTTATAGGTGAACCAGGCAACTGCCCGCAGCATTTCATCGTAGTTTTCAAGACTGGAAACCTGATAGAAGTCATTGATGGAATTCTTCAGATTGGTGCTTAACGAGTTGTACGGAGTGTCCGCAATCGCCAGCACATTGACACCGTTGTTCTTCAGTCCCTGACAGAACAGCCAGTAGCTTTCCGGAAAGTGCGGAGAAATAAAGATAAAGTTCATAAAATTCCCTCCTGACGGTTATTTCATATGTATGGTTAAATTCTACTGTATTCCGCAGGGATTGTCAAAGCAGTCTTGCTTGAAATGATATGAAATGAAAGAAATAAGTTTATTTTGTAATAAAATTGAAAGAAATGATAGCGAAATGTAAATTTATGAAATTAAAGGTTGACATTGAGTTTTCACAGTAGTATGATGTATTCAACAAATCGATGATGCAGGAGAGTAGTCATACCGGAATCAAAAGCGAGACAGCGATGGTGGAAGGCTGTTGTGAAACGTATGGGGAAGCGCACCTGCTAGAGCCTGTGGGAATCAAGTATCATGGGACGCGATCTTTCTGCGTTATGAAACAAGGGGTTCTGTCTCTGACAGAGCAACGGAAGTGGTACCGCGTGCAAGCGTCTTTCGAGTATATCGAACGGCGCTTTTTTTGTACATGAGGTGAGGATATGAAAAATATGATGAAACGACGATGAAAACGACGAGAAGGGCTGAAAACGTGTTACAATGAACGTAGAGAAAGAATAACAGAAAGAAGAGGAGAAGAACATGGAAACAAAAGACATTAAGAAGGTAATACTTGCATATTCCGGAGGGCTGGATACCTCCATTATCATCCCGTGGCTGAAGGAAAATTACAATAACTGTGAGGTCGTTGCGGTTTCTGCGGATGTAGGACAGGGAACAGAGCTGGATGGACTTGAGGAAAAAGCGATCAAGACCGGTGCCAGCAAGCTGTATATTCTGGATTTGAAGGATGAATTTGTGGAGGATTATATCTATCCCTGTTTAAAAGCCAATGCCATTTATGAGGATGTATATCTGCTGGGTACAGCCTTTGCACGTCCGCTGATTGGACAGAAGCTGGTGGAAATCGCGAAACAGGAGGGGGCAGACGCTATTTGTCACGGCTGTACCGGTAAGGGGAATGATCAGGTACGCTTCGAGCTGGCAATCAAGGCGTTTGCACCGGATATGCCGATTATAGCGCCATGGAGAACATGGGAGCTGAAATCCAGAGATGATGAAATTGATTATGCAGAAGCGCATAACATTCCGTTAAAGATTTCAAGAGAAACCAATTATTCCAAGGATAAAAATCTGTGGCATTTAAGCCATGAGGGGCTGGATCTGGAGGATCCGATGAATGAGCCGCAGTATGATGACATACTGGAGATGGGAGTGACCCCGGAACAGGCTCCGGATACACCGACTTATATCACTCTGACCTTTGAGAAGGGAATTCCGACAGCATTAAATGGTGAAAAGCTGGGCGGTCAGGCAATGGTAACAAAGCTGAATGAGATTGGCGGTGCCAACGGCATCGGTATCATTGATATGGTAGAAAACCGGCTGGTGGGAATGAAGAGCCGTGGTGTTTATGAAACACCGGGCGGAACCATTTTATATAAGGCGCATCAGTGGCTGGAATCCATCTGTCTGGATAAGGAAACCATGCATTACAAGCAGGGGGTAGGAATTAAATTCGGTGAAATCCTCTACAACGGACAATGGTTCACTCCGCTTCGTGAAGCATTGAGTGCCTTTGTCGATAAGACAAGTGAAACCGTGAGCGGTGAGGTGAAAATCAAGCTGTATAAGGGAAATCTTACACCGGCCAGCATTTCCTCGCCATATACCTTATATTCCGAGCAGATTGCAAGCTTTGGTGAGGATGATTCCTATGATCAAAATGATTCCGCAGGCTTTATCAATCTGTATGGGCTGCCAATCAAGGTAAAGGCGATCATGGATGAAAAAAGGAAGAAATAAATATAGATAAGAAGGGGAGTCTGTTGAATGCTGCAGCATTTAGACTGCACTGCCTTCTGGCATACAAGGAAAAGAGAGGATGAGAGCATATGAATTTATGGGATGCACGATTCAAGAAGGAAGCGGATCAGCGGCTGAATGATTTCAACTCCAGTATTTCCATTGACCATCTTATGGTTACACAGGATATAAAAGGCTCCATGGCGCATGCGGCCATGCTTGCAAAGCAGGGAATTATTTCAAAAGCAGACGGTGCTGCCATCGCGCAGGGGCTGGAAGCGATTCAAAGAGATATTGAGAGCGGCGCGCTTTTGATTGATCCCTCAGCCGAGGATATTCATATGTTCATGGAGCAGGAGCTTACAAAACGGATCGGGGATGCGGGAAAGCGATTGCATACAGCGCGCTCCCGTAATGATCAGGTGGCACTGGATACCCGTATGTATTGCAGTGATGAGGTACGTACGGTATGTGACAAGCTGCAGGAGCTGCTTACGGTCCTGTGTGAAAAGGCACAGGAGCATACGGAAACCATCATGCCGGGCTACACGCATCTGCAGCGTGCGCAGCCCATCACCTTTGCGCATCATCTGATGGCATATGCGGAGATGTTTTTACGCGACCTTCAGCGATTGCAGGAGGCACAGAAGCGAATTCGCACACTCCCGCTGGGAAGCGGTGCTCTGGCAGCTACCACCTATCCGATTGACCGGGAATTTGTAAAGGAGCAGCTTCACTTTGACAGCATCAGCATGAATTCTCTGGACGGTGTCAGTGATCGCGACTTCTGTATAGAAATTGCATCCGATCTTTCTATGGTTATGATGCATCTGTCCCGTTTTGCGGAAGAGGTGATTCTGTGGTGCTCCTGGGAATTTAAATTTATGGAGCTGGACGATGCCTTTGCGACAGGAAGCAGCATTATGCCGCAGAAGAAGAATCCGGATGTGGCAGAGCTGATTCGTGGAAAAACCGGACGGGTCTATGGCGATTTACAGACGCTGCTGACGATGATGAAGGGACTTCCGCTTGCCTATAATAAGGATATGCAGGAGGATAAGGAGGCAGTTTTTGATGCCCTTCATACAGTGCAGCTGTGTCTGACCACCTTTACACCGATGCTCAAAAGCGCTGCAATTCACAAGGATAATATGCGTAATGCAGCCGCCAGGGGCTTTATCAATGCGACCGACTGCGCCGATTATCTGACGAAGAAGGGCATGGCATTTCGGGACGCCTACCGGGTCTTGGGCAGACTGGTAAGCTATGCACAGGAACAGGAAAAAACACTGGAAACACTGACACTGGATGAGTATAAAAGCTTCAGTGATGAGTTTGAAGAAGACATCTATGAAGCGATTTCTCTGGAGACCTGTGTGAAACAGCGAAAGGTCATCGGCGGACCGGCTCCGGAAATCGTTGCCGCACATATTGAACATGTGAAAGCGATACAAAAGGAGATGGATGCAGATGAAATTGATTAAAGCGGGGGTCATTGGAGCCAGCGGCTATGCCGGTGCAGAACTTGTGCGGCTGCTGCTGATGCATCCATATGCCGAGCTGACGGCAATCAGCTCCCAAAGCTATACCGGAAAGCCTATCAGTGAATTATATCCGGGCTTTTACCAGCTCTGTGATATGGTGTTCAGCGATGAGGACACGGTGATTGCAGCATCGGATATCGTATTTGCATCCCTGCCGCACGGACTCAGTGAGCCGCTGGCACGCAAATGCTATGATGCTCATGTGAAATTCATTGATCTGGGGGCGGATTTCCGTCTGCGTGATGAGCAGGATTACAGGGAATGGTACAAGCTGGATTATCATGACAGTGAGCTCCATGAATTGGCTGTGTACGGCTTGCCGGAGCTGTATCGTGCGCAAATCAAAGGGGCGGATATCATTGGTAATCCGGGCTGTTATCCAACCAGCATCGCGCTGGCACTTGCACCGCTCATGAAGCTGGGGCTGGTCAATGAGCAGCATATCATCATCGATGCGAAGTCAGGGACAACCGGGGCAGGCAAGGGACTGAGTGATAACACACATTTCCCGCGCTGCAACGAAGCCTTTGCTCCGTATAAGGTTGCGGCACACCGCCATACACCGGAAATTGAACAGACTCTGTCCGAGCTGTGCCACAGCAAAGCCAGCATTACCTTTACACCGCACCTGTTGCCCATTAACCGCGGTATCATTTCAACGATTTATGTGGATTTGACGGATGAAGCAATTCTGGAGGAGCTTTGGACGATGTATCGGCTGTTCTATCAGGACGAACCCTTTGTCCGCGTACTGCCTCTGGGCAGCTGTGCGGATTTGAAATATATTAAGTATTCGAATTTCTGCGATGTATCCCTGCATATGGAGGCTCGCAATAACCGCCTGATTCTGGTATCGGCCATCGATAATATGGTGAAGGGTGCTGCCGGACAGGCCATACAGAATATGAACATTCTGTTCGACTGTAAGGAGGACAGCGGGCTGATGTATGTGCCTGCCTCCTTCTAGGGAAAGGAAATTGATTATGGTTACTTGGATGGAAAACGGTATTTGTGCACCTGTGGGCTTTCAGGCTGCTGGAATTCACTGCGGGATACGCAGGAACCGCTCGAAAAAGGATCTGGCTCTGATTTACAGCAGTGTCATGTGTACGGCTGCCAGCACATATACATTAAACAAGGTGAAGGGAGCACCGATCGCTGTTACAAAGCGGCATCTGCAGGACGGTCATGCCCAGGCGATCATCTGCAATTCCGGCAATGCAAATACCTGCAACGCCAATGGAGAGGAAATCGCAAATCGCATGTGTGAGCTTTGCGCACAGGAACTGAATCTAAACGCAGAGGATATCATCGTTGCTTCTACCGGAGTCATTGGTGAGCCGCTGAGCATTACACCGTTTGAAGAGCACATGCAGGAGCTGGTTTCTGCACTGGATGTGAAGGGCGGAAGCGATGCATGTGAGGGAATCATGACCACAGACACCTTTAAGAAACAATTCGCAGTGACCTTTACGCTGCAGGGCAGGGTATGTCATATCGGCGGTATGGCCAAGGGGAGCGGTATGATTCACCCCAACATGGCAACGATGCTGGCATTCCTCACAACCGATGTGGCGATTTCTGCCGAGCTGCTGGATGCCGTTGTGCATGAGGTAGTCGCAGACACCTTCAATATGGTCAGTGTCGATGGAGATACCTCAACGAATGACATGCTGAGTATTCTTGCGAATGGTCTGGCAAAGAATCCGGAAATCTGTGAGCGTAATGAGGATTATGAAGCCTTTAAGCAGGCACTGATGGAAATCTGTGTGGAAATAAGTCGAAATATCGCCAAGGACGGGGAAGGAGCTACCAAGCTGCTGACCTGCAGGGTAGCCTCTGCCAAGGATACGAAAACAGCGAAAGCGATTGCAAAATCCGTTGTCACAAGCTCTTTGTTCAAGGCTGCCATGTTCGGACGTGATGCCAACTGGGGGCGTATCCTGTGTGCCATCGGATATGCAGAGGGGGATTTTGATATTCATAAGGTGGATGTCACGCTAGCCAGTAAGGCAGGCCGTATGCTGGTATGTAAGGATGGCGCAGGCTGCGGCTTTGATGAGGAAGAGGCACTTTGTATTTTAAGTGAGAGTGAAATTGATATTCTGATTGATATGAAGCAGGGGAGTGCACAGGCTACGGCGTGGGGCTGTGACCTGACGTATGATTATGTGAAAATCAATGGAGACTATCGAACATAGGATAAGGGAGATGTGAGTACATTGAAAATAGATGCCATACAGAAAGCGACCATATTGTCCAAGGCACTTCCGTATATACAGAAGTATAACGGTAAAATCGTTGTCATTAAATACGGCGGAAACGCCATGAAAAATGAAACGCTGAAGCAAAATGTCATGACGGATATTGTATTGCTGTCGGAAATCGGTGTGCATGTCGTGCTGGTGCACGGCGGAGGGCCGGAAATCAATGGTATGCTGCATAAGGTTGGTAAGCAGTCACGCTTTGTCGCAGGACTGCGCTATACAGATGAGGAAACAATGGATGTTGTACAGATGGTGCTGGCTGGAAAAACGAATAAGGATCTGGTGTCCCTGATCAACCAGAAGGGGGCCAGAGCGGTCGGCATCAGCGGAATGGATGCCAATTGTATTCAGGCAAGGCAGTATACGGTGGATGAGGGCGATCTCGGCTATGTCGGTGAAATCGAGGAGATTCATGAGGAGCTGATTCTGGATATCATTGAAAAGGGCTATATTCCGGTGGTGGCCAGTGTCGGCTGTGACGCGGCAGGACATGCCTATAACATCAATGCAGATACGGCAGCGGCCAGTATTGCGGCTAAGCTGCATGCGGAAAATATGATTCTGGTTAGCGATATACCGGGGCTTTTACGAAATCCCGAGGATGAAGGCTCGCTGATTCCAAGAGCGACGTTATCCGAAATCGAGGAATTGAAAAAGGATGGTGTCATCAGCGGCGGGATGATTCCCAAGGTGGACTGTCTGGTGACAGCTGTACAGGGCTCTGTGCAGCGGGCGGTGATTATCGATGGACGGGTTCCGCATTCCATCCTGATTGAAATGTTCAGTGAAGAAGGCATCGGAACCCTGGTAGAGGAGTGAGAATATGGGTATAAAAGAGAATGATCAGCACTATATCGCCCACACGTATGCACGCTTTGATGTTGTGCTGACGCATGGCAAGGGCTGTCGGGTATATGATGAAAATGAAAAGGAATATCTGGATCTGACAGCCGGTATCGGTGTAAATGCACTTGGCTATGCGGATGATGCATGGGTACAGGCTGTTGCGAGCCAGGCGGCCACGCTTCCGCATGTGTCCAATCTGTATTATTCACAGCCGGACAGTGATGTGGCAGAGCTGCTGTGTGAGCGATGCGGCTTTACCAATATGTTTTTTGCGAATTCCGGAGCAGAGGCGAATGAAGGTGCAATCAAGGTTGCCAGAAAATATTCCAGTGATCATTATGGCTCTGGACGGCATGAAATCATCACGCTGGTGAATTCCTTTCACGGACGAACCATTACGGCGTTGAGTGCAACCGGACAGGATCATTTCCACCAGCATTTTGATCCCTTTACACCCGGATTTGTACATGCGGTTGCCAATGATATCGCGGATTTGAAAAGCAAAGTCAGCAAGCGTACCTGTGCTGTCATGCTGGAGATGATTCAGGGAGAAGGCGGTGTACTTCCACTGGAGCCGGCGTTTGTGAGCGCGGTGGCAGAGCTGTGCAGGGAGCGGGACATCCTGCTGATCGTGGATGAGGTGCAGACCGGTATCGGGCGTTGCGGTACCCTGTATGCGTATGAACAGTATGGGATTCATCCGGATATCGTTACCACAGCAAAGGGGCTGGGGAACGGTCTTCCGATTGGTGGTGTCCTGTTGTCGGAAAAGGTATCCGACACCTTTCATCCCGGCGATCATGGTACAACGTTCGGTGGCAATCCCATTGCCTGTGCCGGTGCATGTGTTGTATTAAAGCGCATGGATGAAGCGTTTCTGAGCGCTGTTCAAAAAAAGGGTGCTTATGTAGAGCAGCGACTGAGCGAAATGCCGCATGTCGTACAGGTCAATGGTCTGGGACTCATGCGTGGTGTGGTTCTGGATGGTGTTACAGCCAGGGATGTTGTGGCTGCATGCATTGAAAAGGGCGTATTGCTTTTAACGGCTAAGGACAAGCTCCGCCTGCTGCCTCCGCTTACCATCACGCTGGATGAGCTGAAGGAAGCGATGGATGTTATGGAAGCTGTACTGACGCAGATTGCGTAAGGAGGAAGACGATGAAGCATTTACTGACACTTGCAGATTTGACAAAGGAAGAGCTGTATGATCTGCTGGATTTGGCAGACAGTCTGAAAAAAGAAGTGAAAAAGGGTGTGTTTACGCCATACCTGCGAAATAAAACGCTTGGTATGATTTTTACCAAATCATCCACCAGAACCCGTGTTTCCTTTGAAACGGGAATGGCACAGCTGGGTGGCACTGCACTGTATCTGAATGCCAATGATATGCAGCTGGGACGCGGAGAGCCAATCAAGGATACGGCACGTGTGCTGTCCCGCTATCTGGATGGCATTATGATTCGCACGTACAAGAATTCCGATGTAGAGGAGCTTGCGGAATATGGAAGCATTCCGATTATCAATGGTCTGACAGACTATGTGCATCCCTGTCAGGTGCTGGCAGATCTACAGACGATTCGGGAACACAAGGGTACTCTTACGGGTTTGAAAATGTGCTTTATCGGTGCCGGAAATAATATGGCGAATTCCCTGATCAACGGTGGAATTCTCGCCGGCATGGAGGTGGCATGTGCCTGCCCGCTGGAATATCTGCCGGATGAGGAAATCACGAAGCGTGCACAGGCCAGCGGACGCTTCACACTGACCCAGAATGTGCTGGAGGCCGCGAAGGATGCGGATGTACTGGTGACGGATGTGTGGGCGAGCATGGGGGAAGAGCAGGAGGCTGCTCAACGCAGGAAGATCTTTGAGGGCATCTATCAGATCAATGATGCATGCATGGCTGTGGCAAAAGCGGATGCCATGGTACTGCACTGCCTGCCTGCACATCGGGAAGAGGAAATTACAGAGAAGGTATTTGAAGCTCATGCGGATGAAATCTTCGACGAAGCGGAAAATCGTCTACATGCGCAAAAGGCGGTTCTTGTTACACTGCTGAAGGACTGATCGAAAGAAACGGATGGTGAAGCTGTCCGTTTTCTTTTCCCTTTCGATACGCTGGAACATATGGTGAAAAGCAATACATAATACTGTTCAGTAAAAACGACATTACATCTGTGCTTGATATGAGCTGAAGGAAATTTACAGTATCCCACTGACTGGATAGGGAGTCGGTTCTTTTCCTGATGATATATTTTATATGGTTTTTATGTGATTTTACAGACAGGTATGATATAATCAACACAGACAAATGAGGTGATTTTATGAAAAAAATCGTTCTGCTGCTCATGGTCAGCCTGTTATGCGCATGCAGTGCAAATACGGAGACAGATAAGTCAGAACCGAATAAAAAGGATGCCTACTGCTCAGATGAAACAGATAAAAGCAGTGCCTGCGGAATTGATGAAAGTGCGGATATGAGCGGATATAAGGATTTTAGGGAAACAAAAAATCAGTTTGTAGATTCGGATATGCAGGAGGCTCTTTCCGTATTTCAGAAAAAGGAAAGTGCAATCCTGTATTTCGGATATCCAAGCTGTCCGTGGTGTGTGGAGGCACTGCCTGTGATGAATGAAGTCGCGAAGGCAGATAAGCAGCATATCTTATACATACGAACAAGAGATGACAAGAAGGAGCTTCTCTATACACCAAAGCAGAA
>ERZ791934.256-NODE-256-length-76127-cov-11.178923_pt1 | contig 76127 bp, 58 predicted proteins | sample MGYA00510125_ERZ791934 | MGnify/ENA primary metagenome ERZ791934 (study PRJEB30046, sample SAMN00993240) | human gut metagenome | study: EMG produced TPA metagenomics assembly of the A metagenome-wide association study of gut microbiota in type 2... | reverse complement strand
GCCGGGCACACGGTACGGAGAAGACGGCCGGCACAAAAGAAATGGGAAGAGTAACTGCGAAACGTAACGTAAACAGGACATCAAGGGAATCTAAGGATTTGATTTCAGGGAGGACAGAAAGTATATGCTGACAAGCAGACAGAAGAGAAATAAGACAGGGAAAAAAAGTACAGCGATTATACTCTCCGTAGTTTTATTGGTTATGAGCCTGGCGCCGGGATGCGGAAGTGCGATGGCGGGGGATTTTGCTGAAAATGGGAAGCAGGATCCGGTTCAGGTATTTGACAGCTTTACAAGAGATTTGTTTGTGGAATTGGCGTCACAGGATGAGCTTTCATTGAACTATACGCTGGCGGATCCGCAGGCCTATGGGATTACGAAAGCAGATTCCGCTTTTTCTTCTTATTCCGTAGAGGAAATGGAGAAGGACAGGGAACTGGACAAAGAGATTCTGAGTGCGCTGAAGGGTATAAAAGAGGATGAGCTGACAGAAGAGCAGAGGATTACATATCGTATTCTGACGGAGATGCTGAAGGGAGAAGGGGCTGGAAAGGGGCTGGAGCTGTATGAAGAACCCCTGAATACGGTTACGGGGATGCATCTGATGCTTCCGGTACTTCTTGCAGAATACCGTTTTTATGGAAAGCAGAATGTGGATATATACCTTGGGCTTCTGGAAGAGATTGATGTTTATTATAATGAGCTTTTGGAATTTGAAAAAAAGAAGGCCGAAGAGGGTCTTTTTATGAGTGATCGAATGGCGGATAAGGTGGTTGAATCCTGTCGGGTTTATATAGAGGATGTGGAGGGCTCTCTGTTGGATGAAGCCTTTCAGGAGCGGCTGGAGGAGCTTCCGGAAATAAACGGGGAAGAAAAAGCAGCCTATATTGAGAAGAACAGAGAACTTCTGAAGGAGCATTTTGTTCCGGCTTACGAGAAACTGGCGGAGGGTCTGGAAGCGCTGAAAGGAAGCGGAAGCAATGATTTGGGAATCTATTATTTCCCGAAGGGGCGTAAATACTATGAATATTTGGTGAGAAACAGTATTTATCCTTCTTTTTCCACGGTAGATGAATTAAGGAAGGCGGTGGAAGAGCAGCTGGAGGCGGACATAAATGCCATAGGTATTGCTTTGCGCCGGTCGCCGGAGCTTGCGGAAAAATTCGGTGAGTACTCTTTTTTCAGTCAGGATCCTCAAAAGGTTCTGGAAAATTTACAGGGGGCAATTGCGGAGGACTATCCGCAGCTGCCGGATAGTGAGTATCGGATAAAGTATGTGCCTGAAAGCCTGGAGGGCAGTATGAGTCCTGCGTTTTATATGGTGCCTCCCATGGATCGGCCGCAGGAAAATGTGATTTATATTAATGGCGGAAAAAGCAGCTATGATACCTATACCTTATTGGCTCATGAAGGGTTCCCGGGGCATTTGTATCAGCACGAATATTTTCGGAGGAAGGAGACACAGGAACTTCGTCATGTGCTTAATTTTTCCGCATATTCGGAAGGGTGGGCAACCTATGTGGAAAATCGCTCTTATCAGTTTGAAGAGAATGGTCTGGAGAAGGGAATGGGTGAAATTCTGGCCCGGAACAGTTCTATTACCAAAGGGATGTATGCACTTCTGGATATCCGGATTAATTACGAGGGCTGGGACAGGAAAGAGGCCGCTGATTTTATCCGCCAGTTTTTTTCTGTCAGCGACGAAACGACAGATGAGATTTATGACAGTATAATAGCGGATCCCTCCAATTACCTGTTGTATTATACCGGATATCTGGAGATTGAGAGGATGAGGGCGGAAGCGGAGGAAGCGCTGGGGAGTGCATTCGATGCTATGGAATTCCATACATTTCTTCTGGATATCGGACCGGCTCCTTTTACTGTGATCCGGGAGTACTATGGAGAGTGGCTGGAAAGAGAAGAGAAAGATATAGAAAGCCGGAAGGCTGCCTGAAAAGATGATTATAGAGTGCAGGTAAAAGTGGGTGCTCCTGATTCTAAAAAATCAAAAATTAAAAATGGTTGACTTTCCATTTATGCAATGCTAATATACAGTTAAATAACGAAAAGCAATGAAGGAAAGAGTAGCCTTAAGTCAGCGTAACCAGAGAGAAGGGCAGAAGCTGGAAGCCCTTTTACGGATGAGAGAGGTGAAGACCATTCCGGAGCCGCCATGTGAAGGCTGTGCAGCAGAGATAAATGTGGCCGTATATCTGCGTTAAAGATTAGGATTTGATAGAATCTGAAGTGAAAAATTAAGGTGGAACCGTGCATAACCGATCCATAAAAATCAGGGAAGAAGAGCCGAAAGGCTTCAGATGCCCATAGTTTTTATTATACAAATGGAATGCACCCTTAGAAGAACAGGTAATGCTGTTTTTTCTGAGGGTGCTTTTTTATGTGCTTTTGCCGGCGCCCGGGATGGATGTAAACCTAAAACATTGCAGGAGAAAGGAGAACAAAGTAATGGAAGTAATTATGAAGAATGGAATGCAGGGAGAACTGAATTTTGAGGAAAAGGAAGGGGCCGCTGTGTTCCGGCATACAACCTCCCATATACTGGCGCAGGCGGTGAAACGTCTGTACCCGGATGCCAAACTGGCTATCGGGCCTGCCATTGATGATGGGTTTTATTATGATTTTGATTTCAGCAGCCCTATTTCCAGCGATGACTTTGCTGCGATTGAAAAGGAAATGAAGAAGATTGTAAAGGAACGCCTCAAGCTGGAGCGGTTTACTCTTCCCAGGGAAGAAGCGCTTGCCCTGATGAAAGAGAAAAAGGAGGATTATAAGGTCGCACTGATAGAGGATCTGCCTGAGGATGCGGTAATCAGTTTTTACAGGCAGGGAGATTTTGTGGATTTGTGCGCCGGCCCTCATCTTGCCAATACGGGATATGTAAAGGCAATTAAGCTTACAAGCCTGGCAGGAGCCTACTGGAGAGGCAACGAAAAAAATAAGATGCTTACCAGGATTTATGGAACTTCCTTCCCGGATAAAGAGCAGTTGGCAGCTTATCTTGAGAGGATGGAGGAGGCTAAAAAGAGGGATCACAGAAAACTGGGAAAGGAACTGGGGCTGTTTACTCTCATGGAGGAAGGGCCGGGCTTTCCGTTCTTCCTGCCCAAGGGGATGATTCTGAAAAATACGCTGGTGGATTATTGGAGAAAACTGCATGAGAGAGAAGGATACCAGGAAATTTCCACACCTATCCTTCTAAACAGGAAGCTTTGGGAAACATCCGGACACTGGGATCATTACAGGGAGAACATGTATACCACTACAATTGATGAGGAAGAATTTGCGGTAAAGCCCATGAACTGTCCGGGCGGAATGCTGGTATATAAATCCCAGCCCAGATCCTACCGGGATCTTCCCCTGCGCATAGGAGAACTGGGGCTTGTGCACCGTCATGAAAAATCCGGCCAGCTGCACGGACTGATGCGTGTGCGCTGCTTCACTCAGGATGATGCCCATATTTTTATGACGGAGGAACAGATAACAGATGAAATCAAGGGGGTTATGAGGCTGATCAATGAAGTATACGGCAAGTTCGGATTCCCTTATCATGTAGAGCTTTCCACTCGTCCGGAAAACAGTATCGGCAGCGATGAGGACTGGGAGCTGGCAACGGAAGGCCTGCGCCGCGCTTTGGAAGAAACAGGGATGGATTATGTGGTAAACGAAGGAGACGGCGCTTTTTACGGACCTAAAATCGACTTCCATCTGGAGGATTCTATCGGCAGAACATGGCAGTGCGGTACGATTCAGCTGGATTTCCAGCTGCCTATGCGGTTTGAGGCGGAATATATGGGGGCGGACGGAGAAAAGCACCGTCCTATCATGATTCACCGCGTTGTGTTTGGCTCCATCGAACGCTTTATCGGTATTCTGATTGAGCATTATGCGGGGAAATTCCCGGTATGGCTGGCTCCGGTGCAGGTGAAGGTGCTGCCTATTTCTGAGAAGTTTTTTGAATACTCCGGTAAGGTTATGGCAGCGCTGAAGGCAGCAGGACTCAGATGTGAAATGGATAACCGGGATGAAAAAATCGGTTATAAGATCCGCAGTGCACAGATGGAAAAGGTGCCCTATATGCTTATCGTAGGACAGAAGGAAGAGGAGAGCGGCACGGTTTCTGTTCGGAGCAGGGATGATGGGGATCTGGGAAGCCAGGATTTGGATGTTTTTGTGCAGAAAGCAGCGGCGGAAGCGAAAGAATAAATCGGGGGCTTTGAGGAAGAAAAAGGTTCCTTACCGGGCCTGGTGTCAGGCCGGTAAGAAACCTTTTTATAAATAAACCTGTTGTGCTGTTAAGACTATTCGCTGCTTATTTTGTATCAGCGGGCATTAAGTCAGGGAAGTACACGGATCTCATCCGGGTTGGTCTGGGCAGGTATGCTTAATGTGGCAATCTGGTACCAGATCAGTATTTTATTACCGGACTGAAGTGCGGAGCTGTCCAGATCCTTTTTGCCGTCCAGAGTCTTAATAACGGTATCCTCATTGATGTAGCAAACCAGTTCCTGATCCGTGGTAATTCTGAGAGAGCCGTCCGGATCGGAGGAAACATCGGTAATAGCAGCATAGGTGGGAACCATCATGTCTGCGGGAATCTGGCAGAGGATTAATTCGGCGTTGGACATGGGAGGCAGGCTCCTGGTCATGACCGGGCTGACATAGGCGTAAAGGATGTCGCCTTTCTGCAGATCCTTAAGAGTTTTTTCTTTGCAGTCTTCTGCGGTTAATATGAGGGTGTCCTCATTAATGTTAAGGATGATTGTGGAATAGGGGTCATCCTGGTTATCGTTGGAAATTGTGACCTGGCTGCCGTTGATTTCCGTCACCGTACCATATACACGGATAGAGGAAGGCATTGTTGTCTCCGGCAGGGTGACGGTATCCTGAGAGGCGCTGCCCGCAGGGGATTCATCGCTCATACAGGATGCGACCTGCAGGGTTCCGGGTTCCATTCCGTTCTGTTCCAATTGTGCAAGCATTTCTTCCGCCTCCTGCTGTGTTTCAAATTCGCCTGAAACTACAAGGAATTTTCCTTCCCGGGTTTTAACTATGCTGTATTCTCCGGCAGGAAGGGATTCCCGGAACAGTGCGGTTTCTTCTCCGCCGTCCATCTCAGGAGAGGAGAGAAAATAAATTTCGCGTATTTCATCCGCGGTATCGGAAGGGCGGAGGCTGAGTTCCACATAGCCGTCCCCGGTATGCTCCGAAAGCTGGTATTCGATATTGATGGGAAGTTCAACCACAAAGCTTACGGCAGAATCATCGAGGAGGATGCTGCGGTATACATCCTGTACCATGGAAGACTCCAAGAGAGGCTTGCTCACAGCATCGAAGTCGAAATCACGGATGTCATAAAGGGTAAAAATGAGGCGGTGGGGAGCCCATTTTTCTTCCACATGATAAACCGGCATTTTGGGAGAGGTTTCCGTTGTCTGTTTACAGGGTATCCGATAGCTTTCCGGATTTTGAACCTCTACGGGTCTTTCATCGGAGAAGGCCTGGGGCGTTACCGGCGTGTCGGAAGAATTGGCAGGGGAAGGGATATTGGAGTTATCTCCGCCGGTTCCGTTTGTAAATGGAAATATCCGCATAATTACGACCAGACACAGGCAGGCGGCGGCCAGAGAGCCGAAACCGGTAATCCATTTTTTTGCCGTATATTTTTGACCTCTGTCCATTCCGGTCCGGATGGCGTCAGAAAGACCGTCGGGCAGGGGAATGTTGTTGTAGTTTTCTTTTCCTTTATTCATAACAGCAGCTCCTTTCTTGGGTGTTGTCAGACCGAAACGGCTTCTTTTAATTTGCCGATGGTACGGTAAAGCCGGGTTTTCACAGTGCTTTCCGGCAGTTTCATGGTTTCCGCGATTTCACGGAAGCTTCTGTCTTCAAAATATTTGAGGATAATCAATGTTTTTTCTTCCGGGTGCAGGGTGTTCAGCGCCTGATATAAATCGATGCGCTCGTCAATGGAAACCGCATCCGGCGGTTCGGAAAGGCTGTCGTCGGGAACGACAAATTCATATTTTTTCTGTTTTTTCAATAAATCGTAAGCACAATTTATGATGATCCGGCTCATCCAGGTATCGAAGAATTCCGGCTTTTCCAGCTTGTTCAGATGAATAAATCCTCTGTAGGTGGCTTCCGAAATTATTTCAAGAGCATCGTGCTCGTTTTTGACGTAACAGAAAGCGAGACGATAAAATTTTGCCTTTCCGTTTTCCATGTACTGTGCGAATTGTTTCTTAGTTAAATGTTGGCTCATGTGCCCCACCTTCTTTCATGAATCTTGTATTTTCATCCCTTTACACTAATTAGACTTCCCAGGAAGGAAAAAAGTTTGCGCAAATCCAAAAAAAATGATAAAAGTTAGTATAACACATTTTAAACAACAAAAGGAGGAGCAGTTCCGCCGTCGTCCCTCCCGGGATAGTGCCCTGCCCGCCCTGTGTTTCCGGCCCGAATGCCTCCGGGGATTACAGCCCGCCAACTGCCCGGGCCGGTCGGTGGTCCTTAGAGGGGACGCTTTCGCTCGGATAAACACGCAGCGGTACTAACGCTGCAAAATACGCAGCGTAAGGACCGGCGAGTTTATGACGCCCCTTACAGGATCCACCGACCGCCCCGGGCAGTTGGCGGGCTGTAATCCCCGGAGGCATTCGGGCCGGAAAGGCAGGGCGGGCAAGGCACTATCCCGGGAGGGACGACGGCGGAACCGAATTAGAGATATGAGATTTATTATTTCACCGGCGAAGAAGATGATTGTGGACAGGGATACGATGGAGGTTGGGGGGAAACCGGTTTTGTTGGGGAAGGCGGAGGTGCTTTTGGAGTGGATGAGGGGGATGGATGAAGGGGAGCTGAAGGGGCTTTGGAGGTGTAATGATAAAATTGCGGCATTAAATTATGAAAGGATTCGGTCGATGGATCTGGAGAAGGGGCTGACTCCTGCGCTTTTGGCTTATGAGGGGATTCAGTATCAGTATATGGCTCCGGGGGTTTTTGAGGATGGGGCATGGGCGTATGTGCAGGAGCATCTGCGGATTTTGTCGGGTTTTTATGGGATTTTGAGGCCGCTTGACGGGGTGGCGCCTTATCGGCTGGAGATGCAGGCTAAGGGGAATCCCGGGGGAGAGGGGAATCTTTATGATTTCTGGGGGGATTCGATTTATAAGGAGCTGGTTTCGGAAACGGATTGTATTGTGAATCTGGCTTCGAAGGAGTATTCGCGGTGTGTGGAGGATTGGCTTGAGGAGGGTGTGGAGTATATTACCTGTGTTTTTGGGGAAGAAAAAGAAGAGGGGACGGCTGAAAAGGATGGGAAGAAAAAGGGGATTTCTGTAGTGCAGAAGGGGACACAGGCTAAGATGGCCAGAGGAGAGATGGTGCGGTTTGCGGCAGGGAATAATATCAGGGACTGGAGGAGGCTGAAGGACTTCTGCGGGCTGGGATATACATACCGGGAGGAGTATTCTTCTGAAAAACAGCTGGTATTTGTAAAAAATAAGGAAATAAGGAAGACGGAATAGGGCTGGGGCATTTGACAGGGTAACGATCTGGCATTAAACTAAGCATAAGGCTTAAACGGGGAGCGGGAAGGGTTTCCCGGGGCGGCCGGTACTATGGGAAGGAAATGGAAATCATGTATATAATAGCAGGTCTTGGCAATCCGAAACGGGAGTATGAGAATACCCGGCATAATGTTGGGTTTGATGTAATAGATGCGTTGGCGGACAAATATGGGATACGGGTGATTGAGAGAAAGCATAAGGCTCTTGTGGGCCGGGGATATATCGACGGGATGAAGGTGGTTCTGGCAAAACCTCAGACTTTTATGAATCTTAGTGGTGAAAGCATCCGTGAGATCATAGATTATTATAAGGTAGATCCTCAGACGGAGCTGATCGTGGTTTGTGATGATATCAGCCTGGATTTGGGGCAGCTGCGTATCCGTAAAAAGGGAAGTGCAGGCGGACATAACGGTTTAAAGAATATTATTGCCCATTTGGGGACGGACGGCTTTGCCCGGATTAAAATGGGTGTGGGAAACAAGCCGGAAGGGTATGATCTGGCGGACTATGTGCTGGGGCATTTTACCGGAGGGGAACGTAAAATTATGGACGAGTGCATTGCTCAGGCGGTGGAGGCTGCCGTTACCATGATGGAGAAGGGGCCGGATGAGGCCATGAACAGATTTAACGGAAAGCGGGCAGGCGGGGAAAAGTAGATGAATGCAATCACAGCACCGTTACGGGAACTGGCGGAATTTGAAGAAGGGCAGGCGCTCCTGAAAAAACCGGGAGCCTGCGTCGGCTTTACGGGCTGCGTGGATTCCCAGAAGCTTCATATGGCCTATGGACTCAGCGATGGTTTTCGATATAAAATCATCGTTACTTTCAGTGATCTGAAGGCCAGGGAGATCTTTGAGGATTATCAGTTTTATGACAGGGAAGTGACCTGGTATCCGGCGAAGGATCTTATTTTCTATCAGGCGGATATCCATGGCAACCAGCTTGTGACGGAACGTATGAAGGCGCTCCGAAAAATTATAGAGGGAAAGCCTCAGACCGTGATCACAACCTTTGCTGCGCTGATGTCTCCTCAGGTCCCTCTGGAGGAGATAGCCGCCTCTGTGATTCATATTGATGCGGACAGCAGCCTGAATGAGGGGGAACTGGCCCGGAAGCTTGCTGAAATGGGGTATGAGAAGAATTACCAGGTGGATGCGCCGGGACAGTTTTCCATCCGGGGCGGAATTATTGATATCTTTGATCTCACGGAAGAAAATCCTTACCGTATTGAGCTGTGGGGAGAGGAAGTGGAATCCATCCGGAGTTTTGACCTTCTCAGCCAGCGCAGTGTGGAAAAGCTGAATGAGGTGGATATTTATCCGGCTACGGAGATGATGCTGTCTGAAGAGCAGAAGGAAAAGGGACTGCGCCGGATTGAAAAGGAAGCGAAGGAATTCGAAGAAAAGCTTCGGTCCTCTTTTCTGACGGAAGAAGCGCACCGGGTAAAAACCCAGATAAAGGAACTGAGAGAACAGGTTTTGGAATTCTCCCAGATGACCAATCTGGAAAGCTATATCCGGTATTTTTATGAGGATACCGTTTCTTTTCTCCGTTTTTTCCCGGAGGGGGAAAGTTGTGTTTTCATTGATGAGGCGGCGCGGGTAAAGGAGCAGGCCCTGGCGGTGGAAATGGAGTTTCGGGAGAGTATGGGACACCGGCTGGAGAAGGGGTATATCCTTCCCGGACAGGCGGATCTGCTTTATGGCTGGGAGGAAACGGCAGGCTTTCTTCAGCATATGCGGACGGTGCTGTTTTCCTCTATGGACAGCTCAAATGCACTGCTGAAGCCACAGAGGAAATTTGATGTCAATGTAAAAAGCATGTCCTCTTATAACAGCAGCTTTGACTCATTGGTTGCCGATCTGAAAAGGTATAAGAAAAACGGATACCGGGTGCTGCTGCTTTCCGGCTCCCGCACCAGGGCCAGGCGTCTGGCGGAAGACCTGCAGGAGCAGGGACTGGCCAGCTTTTACAGTGAAGACGGGGAACGGGTGGTAAATTCCGGCGAGGTGATGCTTTATTACGGGCATGTGAAAAGAGGCTTCGAATACCCTCTGCTGAAATTTGTGGTGATCACGGAAAGTGATATTTTCGGGGTCCAGAAGAAAAAGAAAAAGCATAAGAAAAAATTTGAAGGCCAGAAAATCAATGATTTCGCCGAGCTTAAGATAGGTGATTATGTGGTCCATGAAAGCCATGGGCTGGGTGTTTACCAGGGAATTGAGAAGGTGGAGGTGGATAAGGTCGTTAAGGATTACATCAAGATTTCCTACCGTGACGGCGGCAATCTGTATGTGCTTGCCACCGGGCTGGATGTGATCCAGAAGTATGCTTCCTCCGATGCGGCGAAGGCCCCCAAGCTGAATAAGCTGGGAAGCCAGGAATGGAACCGTACCAAATCCAGGGTGCGCAGTGCCGTGGATGAGGTGGCGAAGGATTTGGTGGAGCTTTATGCCATAAGGCAGCAGCAGGAAGGCTATCCTTTTTCCAAAGATACGGTGTGGCAGAAGGAATTTGAAGAATGCTTTCCCTTTGAGGAAACGGATGATCAGCTTTCCGCCATTGCGGCTACGAAAGAGGATATGGAAAGCTACCGTATTATGGATCGTCTGATTTGCGGGGATGTGGGCTATGGAAAGACGGAAATAGCTATACGGGCGGCGTTTAAGGCTATCCAGGATGGGAAGCAGGTGGCGTTTCTGGTGCCTACCACCATCCTGGCCCAGCAGCACTATAATACCTTTGCCCAGAGAATGAAGGACTTCCCGGTACGGATTGATCTGATGTCCCGCTTCCGCACGCCTTCGGAGCAGAAGAAAACGGTGGAGGATCTGCGCAAGGGGCAGGTGGATATTGTCATCGGGACCCACAGGATCCTTTCTGCGGATATTCAGTTTAAGGATCTGGGACTTTTGATCATTGATGAGGAACAGCGTTTCGGCGTGACTCATAAGGAAAAAATAAAGAAAATCAAAGATAATGTGGATGTGCTTACGCTTACGGCCACACCGATCCCCAGGACACTGCATATGTCTCTGGTGGGGATCCGGGATATGAGCGTGCTGGAGGAGCCGCCCAGCGACAGGCTTCCCATCCAGACTTTTGTCTGCGAATACAATGAGGAAATGGTGCGGGAGGCGATCGTCAGGGAGCTTACCCGGGACGGCCAGGTGTATTATGTATATAACCGTGTCAATACAATCGCAGATGTGGCGGCGGCCGTGCAGCAGCTGGTTCCGGAGGCTGTCGTGGCTTTTGCCCACGGACAGATGAAGGAGCATGAGCTGGAACGGATCATGTATGATTTTATCAACGGTGAGATCGATGTGCTGGTGGCGACAACGATAATTGAGACTGGGCTGGATATTTCTAATGTGAATACCATGATCATCCATGATGCGGATCAGCTGGGGCTGTCTCAGCTGTATCAGCTGCGGGGGCGTGTGGGGCGTTCCAACCGGACATCTTATGCGTTCCTGATGTATAAAAGGGATAAGATGCTTAAGGAGATTGCGGAAAAACGGCTTTCAGCCATCCGGGAATTCACGGATTTGGGCAGCGGGTTTAAAATCGCCATGCGGGATCTGGAAATCCGGGGGGCCGGAAATCTCCTGGGCCGCAAGCAGCATGGCCATATGGAGGCCGTTGGGTATGATCTTTACTGTAAGATGCTCAATGAAGCGGTGAAGAACCTTAAGGGGGAAAAGAGCATTGTGGACTTCACCACAACCGTGGAGCTGGAGGCGGATGCCTTTATCCCGCCTTCCTATATTGTGAACGAGCAGCAGAAGCTGGATATTTACAAGAGGATCGCCGGTGTGGAAACCCATGCCGAGAGCGAGGATATGAAGGAAGAACTGCTTGACCGGTTCGGAGAGGTGCCCAAATCTGTGGATAACCTGCTGCGCATCGCCCTGCTCAGGGTTCTGGCCCATGAGCTGTATATAACAGAGGTAAAGGGAAGAAACGGGGAGCTGAAGCTTACCATGCGTCCGGATGCGGGCATCCGTGTGGAAAATATTCCTGAAATCCTTGGAAAGCATAAGAATAAGCTCACCTTCAGCGCGAGAGGGACGCCGGTATTTTTATACCGTTACAAAAAATGCGGTGTGGTTGAGAAGGATGCGGAGAATCTGATACGGCTTGCAGAAGGGCTGCTTGAAGATATGAAGGAAATCCTTTTAAACTGATGGTTTTGTTACCTTTGATATGTTAACTGAAAACGGTTGTACAAAAGAGAATGGAAAGGCGGACAGTGAAATGAAAAAGGTGCTTGTAGTAGTTGATATGCAGAACGATTTTATTGACGGATCTTTGGGAACTGTGCAGGCGCAGGGAATTGTAAGCAAAGTGATCAGTAAAATCAAATCGTATCCGGCGGACTGTATTTATGCCACCAGGGATACCCATGGAGAGGATTATCTGGAGAGCAGCGAGGGGAAGAACCTGCCGGTAGTCCATTGCGTAAAGGGAAACAAGGGGTGGGAAATCCGGCCTGAGGTTGCAGAAGCCATGCCGCAGGCAGTTATTCTGGATAAACCTACCTTTGGTTCCACGGAATTGGCGAAGCTGCTTTACAGGGAAAACGAAAAGGAAGAACTGGAAATTGAACTGGTGGGCCTCTGTACGGATATTTGTGTGGTATCCAATGCCCTTCTGCTCAAGAGCTTCCTTCCGGAAAACCGAATCAGTGTGGATGCCTCCTGCTGCGCAGGAGTGACTCCGGAAAGCCATGAAGCGGCGCTTGCCACCATGAAAATGTGCCAGATTATGGTGGAAGGATAAACAAACGATGAATATTTTATATCAGATTGGTATTATTTTTTCCATATGCTGGGTGAGCCAGATTGTGGAGAAGCTGCTTCCCTTTGATTTCCCTGCGAGCGTAATCGGGATGGTGCTCCTGTTTGTGCTTCTCTCCTGTAAGATTCTTAAGGTGGAGCATATCCGGGAAAAATCGGATTTCCTTCTGGCGAATATGGCTTTTTTCTTCGTTCCTGCGGGAGTGAGCATTATCAATTATTTTGATGTGCTTAAGAGCACTGCCTGGAAGCTTCTGTTCATCTGCCTGATAACTACAATCCTTACTTTTGCGGCTACGGCAGGAAGTATAAAACTGACATTAAAGCTGATGCGTAAGAAGAAAGGGGGAGAGTGAAATGGCTGAACTGACGTCTTCTCCCTTTTTCGGTGTTGCATTGAGTGTCCTGGCTTTTTCCATCGGGGTATGGAGCCAGAAGAAAACGGGGCTTGTGGTATGCAATCCTCTGATTATTGCGATTGTACTGGTTATCGGGGTTCTGCTTTTGTTCCGGATACCATATGAAGCATATAATGTAGGCGGGGGTATTATCAACATGTTCCTGGCTCCGGCCACAAGCTGCCTGGCGGTTTCCATTTACACAAGGGCCGAGCTGCTTAAAAAAAACTGGCTGCCTATTTTGGTGGGTTGTACGGTAGGCGCGCTCACTTCCATGGGAAGCGTTTACCTGCTCTGTCGGCTTTTCGGCCTGGATGAGGCGATGACCAATTCTTTGATTCCCAAATCGGTGACTACGCCTATTGCTGTGGGGATCTCCGGAAGCCACGGAGGGATGGTGCCGGTAACTGTGGTTGCCGTTATTATAACGGGAATTATGGGGAGCATCATGGCACCCTGGCTTATCCGTATTTTCCGTGTTTCGGATTCCATGACGGCAGGACTTGCCATCGGCGCCTGCAGCCATGCGATAGGGACGTCCAAGGCCATCGAACTCGGTGAGACGGAAGGGGCCATGAGCGGGCTGGCAATCGGAGTCTGCGGGATACTGACTGTAATATTTTCTTTATTTTTAATGTGACAAAACAATGAAACATATGGAAGCTGTCTTTTTTGGGCGCTGGTGGGTATGAAACACCGGCGCCCGTTTTGTTTCCTGGCGGATACAGAAGACCGGATGGGGATATCCGGCTTGTTTTTCCGCACAGGGTGGGAACGGCAAAAAAAGTTGTATGCATACAAAATGCTGTAAGCGATATTGTGATTCAGGGCAGCAGTCGTAAAATGAAGTGCGTAAATGCATATAAAAGTCCATTTTTAATAGTGCTGTTTATCTAAAATGACAACAAATGAAAAAACCACATGCTATACTTCTTGTATAAGATGACGGTAAGACGAAAGGAGGGAATATGAACAACAGCGTTTTTGAACCAATTGAACATGAGCTCCTGGCCCCTGCAAAGATATTTGTCACCGGAATGGAAAGCTCCCATTATCATTGGCATTATGATTATGAAATACTTGTATTGCTGAAAGGAAGGCTTCAGGTGCTCTGCGGCCCCAGCCCCATGCTGATGGAAGAAGGGGATATCTTTCTTGTCAACAGCAAGATGGTGCACGGATACCGGGGCGATCAGGAAAATCTTTGTCTTTTCATTCAGTTTCCTTCCCATATTTTCGAACATATATCGGGGAAGGGGCAGCAGCTTTTCTTTTATCTGAACAGCGTGAGTAAACAGTTCCCGCCGAAAGAGGGATATGAAATACTGAGACGGTCGGCCTGTAAAACAGGCCTTACGGTATACCGGAAGGATGCTGCTGCTTATCTGGCGCAGAATGCCGCTTTTTATGAATTGATGGCCGGACTGGCGGAGGGCGTGCAGTATGATATCCGCCGTTATCCAAGACATACGGACAGCACGGCGGAGGGACAGCTGGTAGCGGAAATAGGCGCTTATATTGATGCCAACTGCGGACAGCAGAATCTGACCGAGTCTGTTTCCAGACATTTCGGAATCAGCGAAAAATCGCTGTACCGTTATACGAAAAGCTTTCTCGGGATATCACCGAAGGAAATGATTGATACGGCCAGGGTGGAAAAGGCCAAGGGATTTCTTCGTATGAGCCGGAAGTCCATTTCCGTGATCGGGGGAGAGTGCGGATTTACAAATGAAGCAACCTTTTACCGGGTTTTTAAGAAGGAGACCGGAATAACTCCCAAGGAATACAGAAGAGGGGAGGGCACGGGGCCGGTAGAAAAAGAGATTCAGGGATATTTGAATTTTGATAAAAAAGAAGCGGAAAAATTACTGCATTATTATGCAGAAAACTGAAAGGAGAGCAATATGAACCAGGCGAAGGAAAAGAGGCTCCAATTTACGGAGAAGGCGCAGCAGATCGTGGATCGGATGACTCTGGAAGAAAAGGTTTATCTGATGAGCGGGAATCTGTCCTTACAGGATATGATGGCTGATGCGATGGGAGAAGCGTCTCACTATAATGCAAAGCCTTATCCGGCAGGAGGAAATGAAAAGGAAGGGGTCGCACCCATGCTTTTCTGCGACGGGCCCAGAGGGGTTGTGTGCGGAACAGGGGAAAGCACCTGTTTTCCGGTAACAATGTGCCGCGGCGCCAGCTTTGATGCGGAACTGGAGGAGGAAATCGGGCATGCCATAGGGCGTGAGGTCAGAGGGCACGGCGGGAACCTGTTTGCCGGTGTATGTATTAATCTGCCTTATAATCCCGGCTGGGGACGCAGCCAGGAGGTCTACGGGGAAGACAGCTTCGCACTGGGCCATATGGGAGCGGCGCTGGTAAGAGGCGTACAGGATGAGGATGTCATGGCCTGTGTGAAGCATTATGCGTTTAATTCCATGGAGATCAGCCGTTTTAAGGTGAGTGTGGATTGTGAAAGACGTACCGAAAGAGAGGTTTATCTGCCTCATTTCAAGGAGTGTGTGGATGCCGGGGCGGCGAGTATTATGAGCTCCTATAACCTTTATAAGGGAATCCACTGCGGACATTCCGATTATCTGCTTCGTAAGGTGCTGAAGGAAGAATGGGATTTTGACGGCTTTGTCATGAGCGATTTCATATGGGGAGTAAAGGATACGGCAGAAGCGGGGAACGGCGGCCAGGACATGGAAATGTGCTGCACCCAGTTTTTCGGGGATAAGCTGGTGCAGGCGGTCAAAGACGGTCTGGTGAGCGAAGCGCGCATCAACGATTCCGCACTGCGCATCGTGCGTACAATCCTTGCTTTTGAGGATTCCTACCGAAAGAGCGGCCATGCGTATGATAAATCGGTTCTGGGCTGCAAAGAGCATGTGGAACTGGCAAAACGCGCGGCGGAAGAAGGAATCGTTCTGCTGAAGAATGAAAATAAGGTACTTCCACTTCAAAAAGAGAAGATCAAAAAGATCGCGCTGCTGGGCAAGCTGGCGAATAAGGCCAATATCGGGGATCATGGATCAAGCCGGGTATTCCCTGCCTATGTAAAAACTCCCATGGACGGCTTCAATGAAATCCTTCCGGATGCGGAAGTGATCTGGTACAGCGGAGAGGATCTGGAGCATGCCAGGGAAGTGGCAAAGGAAGCGGATGCCGTTGTTTTCGTGGTAGGCTTTGATCATGATGATGAAGGCGAGTTCGTCGCAGTGGAAAATTCGGAAAACTATACCGGAGCCATAGGCGGAGATCGGAAAACTCTGGGCCTCCATGCGGACGAAGTGGAATTGATTAAGGCAGCAGGACCGGAAAACAAGAACTCCGCTGTGGTTATGATTGGCGGCAACATGATAATGATGACGGATTGGGCAGATTGTGTATCTTCCGTCCTGATGGCCTTCTATCCCGGCCAGGAAGGTGGAAATGTCATTGCCCGGATTATTATGGGTGATGTGAATCCCAGCGGAAAGCTTCCTTTTGTACTCCCTTATGAAGAAAAGGATCTGCCGCAGGTTAACTGGGATACTACGAATCAGTACTATGAGTATTATCATGGCTATGCGAGGCTTGAGAAGAAGGGAATCCGGCCCATGCTTCCCTATGGCTTTGGCCTGAGCTATACTACATTTACCGTTGATAAACCTGCTTTCTCTGCGGACGGAGAAAACGTAAGGGCAGTATGCAGGGTAAAAAATACCGGTGACAGGGAAGGTGCACAAGTAGTGCAGATGTATGTGGGCTTTGGCAATTCGCCGATAGACAGGCCGGTAAAATTACTGAGAGGTTTTCAGCGTGTGACACTCTCTCCGGGAGAAGAGAAACAGATTGAGATTTCCTGCCCTGTGGAAAAACTGAAATATTATGATACGAAGAGCGCTTCTTTCCAACTGGAGCATATGGAATATGAAATGTATATCGGAACCTCTTCCGCAGAGGAAGATCTTTTGAAAGGAACAGTCAGCTTATAAGTGTATAAAAATAAGCAGCTTGCGGTCAAAACTGAGAAGGTAAAAAACAAGACAACGGGGGATAAATAAATGCAGGAGAAAAAATATTTAAAATGGTACAATAAAGTCGGTTACGGTTCAGGAGATCTTGCGGCAAACATGGTATACGCACTTCTTACCAGCTTTGTCATGATTTATCTGACGGATACGGTGGGACTGAATGCCGGTATCGCCGGTACCCTGATGATGCTTTCCAAATTTGCGGACGGTATTACCGATGTATTTTTCGGCTCTCTCATCGACAAGACGAAGAGTAAAATGGGTAAGGCGCGTCCCTGGATGCTCTGGTCTTATCTGGGGAATGCGGTAATGCTGGTAGCTATTTTTGCCATTCCCAAGAGCTTGGGAGACACCGCGAAATATGCGTATTTCTTCATCGCCTATACGCTGCTGAATGCGGTATTCTATACAGCAAATAATATTGCTTATGCTTCCCTTACCTCGCTGATTACCAGAAATAACAATGAACGTGTGCAGGTAGGCTCCATTCGGTTTATGTTTTCGCTCGCTACCAATCTTATCGTAGCTTCCGTTACGGTAGGCCTGGTTGGAAAATTGGGCGGCGGAGCTATGGGCTGGCGTAATGTGGCGATTATTTATGCGCTGATCGGTCTGATAGTGAATACGATTTCCGTATTTTCCGTAAAAGAAGTGGTGGATGAGGACGAAGGTGCAGAAAAGAAAGAGGAGGAAGAGAAACTGACTCTTCTGGAATCCGCCAAGCTTCTGGTAAAGAATAAATATTATCTGATGATTGTGGCAGTATACATACTTACCTATATTCAGACAGGTATAGCAGGAATCGGTATTTATTATATGACCTATGTGTTTGGAAATCCGGCCCTTCTCGGAACCTTTTCCGCGGCGCAGATGTTTCCGATGATTGTGGGGCTGGCGCTGACTCCTGCGCTGGTTAAAAAAGCCGGGAGCATGTATAAGGTCAATCTGACCGGTTACTGTATTGCATTCTTTATGCGAATCGGCTTTATTATCGGCGGCCTGATAGGAAGTATTCCCATGATGCTTACCTTTTCGGTTATTTCCGGTCTCTGTGTCAGTCCGGTTACCGGCGACCTGAACGCCCTGATTGCGGCGACCAGCGATTATACCTACCGTACCAAAGGTAAGCGGATTGACGGAACAATGTTCTCCTGTTCCTCTCTGGGAATTAAGATAGGAGGAGGCCTGGGTACTGCGCTGGCCGGAATGCTCCTGGAAGCCGGCGGCTATGTTGCGAATGCTCCGGTTCAGTCCGCATCCTGTATTAATATGCTGAAATTTATGTATCTGGGCTTCCCGTTTATCACGGTAATCATTACCACAATTATTCTGTCCCGGCTGAAGGTTGAAAAGGCAAATGAAGACTGGGATCGGGAACATGCTGTGGAGAAGGCATGACAAACAGAGGATGCTGAGTCCGGGACTTTATTTATCTGATTGCTTCTGATATAATCTACAGGTTGAAAATAGTGACGGATTGACGGAATATCAGGAGAAAAATCAATGGAAATCAATAATATAAAAACCCCGGAGGATATATTCCTGTGGATGGATGAGAACATGCAGTATGGCTGGCTTGATTCGGAAGGCAGCAGGCATGTGGGAGAAATGAAAAATTTCAGGAAACAATATCGAACCTTGTCTGTTCAGGAAACTCTGGAGCATAAAATCGGGACTTGTATCGAACAGGCAGAAGTCATGCATTATCTGCTGGATAAAATTAATATAAAGAATAAAATGTTCTGCTGCAGGATATATGAGCCGGATGATTATGGCAATTTGGAAGAAGAGGAGCATATGCACTGCTTTGTCCTGTTCTGGAGGGACGGAAAAGTTTATCATATTGAACATCCTAATTTTGAAAAAAAGGGAATATATGAATATGATACGGAAGAGGAGGCAATTCGGAAGATAGTAGACTATTATATCGAACTGCGGGGAGGGAAAGAAAGCCCGACGACACCTTTTTACAGCGTTCCGGCGGGGATTTCTTTCAGGGAATTCAATGCATTTATTAATAACCAGGATAACTAGCCTTTGCATTTTGGAGGACTCCTGTAAAAAAGAATATATAATCTCAACACAATCCGGGCAGGCCATTTTTATGGCCTGTCTTTTTTATGGAAACTACCGGAAAAATTCTGCCAGTTTTACCATAAAAATTCTACATTACCCTAAAATACAGGTATTTTCATGCAAAGCTTGTAAAAAATATGGCGTATTTCGCAGAAAAATAAAATGGTAGAATCCCTTTAGAAACAAGAGCGGAAGCGAGTGCTTTCCGCCGGAAAGGAAGGAGTCGGAAAATGAAAGGGAGAGGTGGAAAAAGACCGGTGAATGCCCGCGAACGGCAGGGGAAGAAGATGTTTTTAATGATTCTGCCCTTTTTGATTCTTTGTTTTTTATTTTCTTATTTTCCTCTGCATGGATGGATTTATGCTTTTTATGATTATAAGGCTCCATTAAAGCTGAGTCAGTGCCCTTTTGTGGGATTCAAATGGTTTCGGATGTTTTTCAGCAATGAGACACAGATGGCACAGCTGTGGCAGGTTATGAAAAATACATTTGCCATGAGTTTTCTGAGTATTGTTACGTCAATACTTCCTTTGGGATTTGCCATTTTTTTGAGTGAGATTAAGTGTAAATGGTTCAAAAGTCTGGTACAGACAATGACTACGCTTCCTAATTTCATCAGCTGGGTTCTGGTATATTCGGTGGCATTCAGCTTATTTTCCAATACCGGGATGGTGAATACACTTCTGCAGAACCTCGGAATTACCTCAGAGGCGATCAAGTTCCTGGACAGTGATTCCCACACATGGCTTTCCATGCTTTTGTGGCATACTTGGAAGAATCTCGGATGGAGCGCAATTATGTATCTGGCAGCTATTTCGGGGGTAGATCAGGAGCTGTATGAGGCGGCCAGGGTGGATGGAGCGGGACGCTTTAAGCTGATGCGGCATATTACTCTGCCGGCGCTTATGCCTACCTTTTTTGTGCTGTTGATGCTTTCCATAGCGAATTTCCTGAATAACGGTATGGATCAATATTTTGTTTTCCAGAATGCATTTAACAAGACACATATCCAGGTTCTTGATCTGTATGTATATAATCTGGGTATTACGGGGAGAAGTATTTCCCTGGCGACGGCAATCAGTATGATGAAGAGCATTGTGAGCGTTACTCTTCTGGTGTTTGTCAATTTTGTATCGCAAAGGGTCAGGGGAGAATCCATAATTTAGGAGGCTGTATATGAAAGCTTTAGTGAAAGAGAGAGGGATTAAGAAAACAAAAGGAGATATCGTGTTTGGAATTTTAAACTATACGGTATTTGGTTTGTTTACGCTGATTTGCTTTTACCCTTTTTATTATTTAATCATTAATTCGGTAAGCGCCAACGATTTAAGCAGTAATGGAAGCATTAATTTTCTGCCCAGCCAGCTTCATCTGGAGAATTATAAGCAGGTGCTGCAGTTAAAAGGGCTTGGACTTGCGGCGCTGGTTTCTGTAGGAAGAACGATAATCGGAACAATATGTACAGTGCTTGCTTCTGCTTTTCTGGGATTTATGTTTACTCAGGAGCGCATGTGGAGGCGGAAGCTGTGGTACCGGCTGATGGTGGTCACCATGTATTTTAATGCAGGGCTGATTCCAATGTTTCTTACCATGCAGAACCTGCATCTGACTAATTCCTTCTGGGTTTATGTAATTCCTGTGATTGTACAGCCCTTTAATATCATTCTGGTGAAGACTTATATGGAATCGATACCCCGATCCCTTCAGGAAGCGGCGGAAATTGACGGGGCAGGCATTATGAAGGTGTTTTTAAAGATTATCCTTCCCACATCCACACCAATACTGGCAACAATAGCTATTTTTGCGGCTGTGGCGCAATGGAATTCCTTTCAGGATACGCTTATTTATGTCACGGATCAGAAGCTGTATTCCCTGCAGTACATACTTTATCAGTATATAAATCAGGCCAATTCCCTGGCGACTATGGTAAAAAACAGCAGCGGAGGGACAAACCTGAATATGGCGGCACTGGCTACGCAGCAGACGCCCACATCCATCCGAATGACGGTATCGGTCATCGTGGTAATGCCCATTTTGTTCATTTATCCCATGTTCCAGCGTTATTTTGTGAAGGGGATTATGATAGGTTCGGTTAAAGGTTGATAGAACAAAAATTTCATATTATGATAAGAGAAGGAGGATCTTATGAAGAAGAAACTTGTGAGCATGATTTTATGTGCGGCTATGGCGGTGTCCATGGTTACGGGGTGCGGGGCGGAAAAGTCAGCGACGGTGCCGGAGGCCCAGGGACAGCAGGCAGCAGAGAGCGTATCCGGGGAAAACAGTAAGTATGAGGAATTCCTGACGGTTGATGTGTTTGATTCTCAGGCGAATTACCAGGGAATACAGTCCGGCTGGTTTGCCAAAATTGTAAAAGATAAATTTAATATGGAGCTGAATATTATTGCACCCAATGTGGCGGGGGGCGGAGATACCCTGTTTCAGACAAGGAGCGCAGCCGGGAATCTGGGTGATCTGATTTTTACATCTGCGGACAGAGGAAGGCTTCAGGATTTGGTTACTGCCGGCCTGGTTATGGATATGACCGACTTGATCAAAGGAGAAGAAAATCTGGAAAGATACAGGGATGCCATTGAGTACAGCAATAAGGAGCTGGTGGAGGAAGAAGGAATTTACATGATTCCGTCTGAGGTAACAACACTTTCTCCGACTACACCCATGGAAGGAACGGATTGTAATTCCGGTGTATATCTGAGATGGGATTTGTATGAAGAATTGGGATGCCCCGAACTGAATACGGTGGAGGATATGCTGGACGTATTGAAGGAGATGCAGGAGTTATGTCCTGAAAGTGATTCCGGAAAGAAAACCTATGCTTTTTCATTGTTTAAGGACTGGGATGATAATGCGATGAAACAGGGAGCATGGCTGCCCAGTCTGTATGGCTATCGTTTTATGGGAGATGCCGTCTATTCGGCTGATGATTCCCTTCCTCCTCAGAGCCTGGTGGATGAAAATTCTGTATACGTACGTAATCTGAAGCTGTTTTTCACGGCAAATCAGATGGGACTGATGGATCCGGAATCCACTACCCAGAATTATGATACTCTTTACAGTAAGTACAAAGACGGCGCCGTTCTTTTTTCTCCCTGGCCGTGGCTGGGACAGGCTGCTTATAATGTGACGGAGCACGTGGAAGAGGGAAAAGGATTTATGGCAATCCCGGTTGCGGATACACAGATCTATTCCTGGGGATGTTATGCTAAAGGAAACCCTGCAAACAGCGCCATGATCGGAAGTAAAGCACAGGATCCCCAGAGGATGGCAGATTTTATTGACTGGCTGTATTCTCCGGAAGGGATAGGAAACAGTGCGGGACACAGCGTTACGCTGAGCGGGCCGGAAGGGCTTACCTGGGAAATGAAGGATGGGGCGCCGGTACTTACCGAATTCGGCAAAGAGTGTCTGGTGGACGGAGACGCGCAGATGCCTGAGGAATATGGCGGAGGAAGCTGGAAGGATGGAAAATCCCAGTTGGGAATCAAGGCTATTTCCAGCGCGGAAATTAATCCGGAAACAAACCATCCGTATGACTATACTCTGTGGGATTCTTATACAGAATTGAACAGCAATGAGTTAATCGAAGACTGGCAGAAGCATTATGGAGTCAAGACTGCCGTGGAATATTATAAGGATCACGGACAGGTGCTGGTAGCGCCCGGCTGTTCCTATTCCGAACCGGCGGAGGATTCCGAGATAGCAACAATCCGGACACAAATTAATTCCACAGTTGTGGAATATTCATGGAAGGCCGTATTTGCCAGGGATGAAGCAGAATTTGACGAATATATCCGCCAGATGCAGGAAACGGTTTACGGACTGGGATATGAAAGAATTTTGGAAATCGATATGCAGAAGGTTGCGGATCAGAAAGAAGAAAGACAGAAGGTACTTCAGTAAAGGACAGAGACTATGTATCAGATAAAAACAGATTGCCATGTACATACGATATTAAGCGGACATGCTTACAGTACTATAGAGGAATGTGCGGTATATGCTGCCGGACAGCAGCTGGAATGTATTGCGGTAACGGATCATTTCTGTCCTATAAGGGCGGAGGAATTCGGGGACAAAGCGGTTCCTTTCATTAATCTGAAAGTGCTTCCGTCCCATATTCGGGGAGTGCGCATATTACGGGGAATGGAAGCGGATATTCTGGATCTGCAGGGGCATCTGGCTAATTACAATGTGATGCATGAAGGAAAAAGCGTTTTGGAAGAGGCCCTGAAGGATATGGAACTGGTGATTGCAAGCGTTCATCGGGGACCGGGGAAAATGGAAACCGACAGGGAGGATTCTGCGGCGAATACGCAGATGTATATGAAGGTGCTCAATAACAGCAAAGTTAATGTGCTGGGACATGTGGGAAGATCCGGCTACCGGTTTGAAATGCTTCCGGTTATCCGGGAGGCGGGGAGGCTCGGGAAGGCATTGGAAATCAATGAAGCATCTTTCAGGTTCGGTGAGCCGATAACTGCAGTCTGCCGGAAAGCAGCGCAGCTGTGCGCACAGGAAGGGACAAGTATCATGGTTAATTCGGATGCTCATTCCGCACACGCTGTCGGGAGGTATCCGGAAACACTGCGGATGCTCAAAGAAATTCATTTCCCGGAAACACTGATTGCCAACAGGGATTTGGAAACGCTGGAAAAATTTCTGGCAAAATAAATACGGACAGGGCCGTCTCATCTTATATGAGACGGCTTTTTCTTTTGACAGCCTGCAGCAGATCAGTCGGCAGGGAGCAGCGGCAGAAGCAGGTATACGCTGGTGCCGCCGTCAGGACTGCTTGCAATATCCATGGAGTAAGGCGGACCATATATCAGGCGGATTCGCCGGCTGATATTACAAAGTCCAATGCTGCCGGAAGTATCGGGGTCGGCGGAAGAGTCCATCTGTTCCTTAAGGTTCTGCAGTTCTTCGCCGGTCATACCCTTGCCGTTATCTTCAATGGTGATAAGCAGATGGTTTTCTTCTTCCGTATGCAGAGTGATGGTTAAGCGGCCTCCGTTTTCCTTTTCTTCCAGACCATGCAGGATTGCATTTTCTACGATAGGCTGGAGGAGCAGCGGCAATATTTTATAGGAAGAAAGGGAAAGCTCAGGAGGCACATGGATCGTATAGTTAAAACGCTCCTCAAAGCGCAGCTTCTGGATAGCCAGATAAGAAGAAATGTAATCCAGCTCTTTATCCAGCGTAGTACTGGCGGTTCCTGTATTTTCCAACACGTAATGCATGGTTTTTCCCAGCAGTTTAATGGCGGAGGCTGTTTCTCTGTCTCCGCTTCCTATACTCATCATACGGATGGTTTCCAGGGAATTGTAAATAAAGTGAGGATTGATCTGGCTGGCCAGCAGCTTATATTCCATTTGCTGCTGCTGATTGACAAGAGTCTGTTCCTTTATTCTGGCTTCATACATCTGAAGTTCCTGCTGCTTGATGTTTCCTATCATGATTTTCAGGTTTAAAAAGGTATCGGTGAGCTCATCATCCCCCTTAAAGGTGTCGATAATATCATAGTTTCCCTGGCTGGCATGTCCCATGGCGGTCTGCAGAGTGGTAACCCGCCGGCTGAAGTACCGGGTGGAATAAAGGAGGCCGAACAAAGATGCGGCCATGGCGGCGGCCAGTACCAGCAGACATATAAACCCAATTTTATATATGGAGTCTTTGGCATGTAAATCAATAGTGGTAAGATAAAATTCCCCTTCTGTATGATAAGCGGGAAGGGTGGTTACGCAGCCGATCTGTTTTTCGCCCTGAAAAGGAAGAAAGCCTTCGCTGTGAAAGCCTTTTTTGGCAAAATCTATGGGTACCGGCTGAGCCTGTCCCTGATAAAAACGGCTGCTGGAAAAAAACACAGGCTGTTCTCCGATAGAAAGAGTCGTAAACAGATCATTGTTCTGGATTCGGTTTTTCAGATAATTGTTGCTTAGCTTTATAACCAGAATCGCATGATGAGAGGAAGGGGAAAGGGGGATGGAACGCAGAAAAGTCAGTTCCGGAGTACGATCATTAGTCCCCGGATAGGTGGATTCCCCATACCCTAAGGTGCTCGACTGCCAGGAAACGCTGCCGCTGACTGAAACCAGAGGAAACCATTGCTCCAGCATTTCAGGTTCTGCCTGCTGGATATACCGGCAGTTGGGAATGGCAGGATTATCGGTATAAATGAGTATGGAAGAGATGGCGGAATTATTGGCATGAGTCCTTGCCAGACGTTCATAGCTGTTGCAGGCGCTGACGGCTTCCGACTCTGTTTTATAATCCGTAATAAGCAGCTGGGTTAAATTACGGTCGGAAAACAATTCCTCAGAAATGGTATAAAAATTGAGGGTGGCATCCAAAAGAACAGATTTTGCCCGAAGGTTATCCGATACCACCTGCGTTTCTGCCTGACGGTAGAGAAAATTTATGGCATAAAAAGAAAGGAAAATACCGATAAAGAGCAGGGGGATGAGAATGACCGGTATCAGCATCCGATGCATACGTTTTTGAATCCGGCTATGGGAAACGTGCTTTAAAGACATATAAGGCACTCCTTTATTAACGCAGCTTTCTGCGGTATTCTGCGGGGCTTATTCCTTCTGATTTTTTGAATTTGGTATGGAAATAGTCCACATTGCTGTAGCCTACCTTTTCTGCGATTTCATATACCTTCATAGAACCCTCCTTCAGCAGCTCTTTGGAGGCTTCAATCCGTATCAAATCCAGATAAGCGGTAAAATTCATTCCCATTTTCTGAGTAAAAAGCTTTCCGAGATAGGAACTGTTGTATCCGAAAAGCGGGGCTATTCGTTCCAGCTTCAGATTATTCATGTAATTATCTTTGATGTAGCGAAGGACATTTTCCATAGTGCTTTCCCGGGAAGTGGTGCCCAGGGAGGACAATATCATTTCAGCCTGTTCGGAAATAAAGGTAATGATTTCATACAGATAATATCTGGTATGAATGAAGTCAACTACCCAGCTGTTGGGCGGAAAGGGGATGTCCAGCGTATGATAACGGTAACATATGGCCTCTTTCACCTGCAGGTAGAGGTCGATGAAAAAAAGACGCACATCTTCAATAGGGACAGAGGACAGATAAATTTCTTCGCGAAGCCGATCCAGTGTTTCGGCGATCATGCTTCGATTCAGTGTCTGGATATAGTCAGTCAGTTTATTTTTATATTCATCCAGTGTGGCAGAATCGGGAATAAAAAGACTGCCTGCCTGCTGCTGCAGCTGATGATAACCGAAGGTGTGCTGATCCGGATCGCAGTAAAAACGCATTTTCAGAAGATGAAGAGCTTCCTCATAGGAAATGGCAATATCCTCCGGCCGGTAAACAACAGGGCCGTAGGTAATAAAAAGGCTGTCCAGAGGAGAGCCTTTTTGCGGCTTTACTTCCCGTTCGAATCGCTCTACGAATTCAGAAAAACGACGGACGGCAAAATCTCCCTTCAGCAGGATGATTTCATTATGATCGATGGTTAAGGTTTCATAGGAATGGTTATCCTCATTGGTGAGACGGAGCAGATCGGAAAAGCGATAGGAAACAGCAGCGGCGTTGTGGCTGTATTTTTCATAAATAGCCGCCTGATAACAGCTGGAGAGAAGGCCAAGCTCTTTCATTTCTTCCGGAGTGATGTGCAGGTGCCCTGTCAGAAAATCGCTGAGAATGCCGTTGCGGGCCTTTTCACTGTAATATTCAATGGCGGAGGAGCGTTTCTTTTTTTCTTCCAGCTCTTCACTTACCTTATTCAGGTGTGCTGTCAGCTCATCTTCATCCACGGGCTTTGTAATATAATATTTCACATCGTAGCGCATGGCTTCCTGTGCATATTTAAAATCGGAATAGCCGCTGAGAATCAGGATAGAGCCTTCATAATTACGCTCCCGGGCAAGACGGGCCACCTCCAGGCCGCTCAGGCGTGGCATACGGATATCCAGAAGGGCGACATCCGGCTTTTTTTCCAGAATTGCAGCAAGGGCTTCCTCTCCGTTAGAGGCTTCTCCCACACAATAAAAACCCAGTTCCTCCCAGTCAATCAGCTGGCGCAGACCCTGCCTGATTTTGGTTTCATCATCCGCAATAAAATATGTATACATAATCCCCTCAATATCCCCTTTGTAAAGCTTATATTATAAAATTAATTATAAAAGATGACTACATATTTGTCCAACGCAGTTTCCGGAAAGATTCGTTGCATATTTTCCTCAATTTTACAAATACTACATTTACCAACCCAAAAAAGAAATAAATGTTAAAAATGTAAAGAAGAGGCTGTCCGGCACAGACAGGACAACCTTTTAGAAGGAGGAAGCATGAAGGCAACAGGAATTGTGAGAAGAATAGATGATCTGGGGAGAATTGTCATCCCCAAGGAGATCAGGAGGACGCTGCGTATCCGGGAGAGCGATCCTCTTGAAATTTTCACCGACAGAGAAGGGGAAATCATACTGAAAAAATATTCCCCTATCGGAGAGATGAGTACATTTGCAAAGCAGTATGCGGAAAGCCTTGCACAGGTATCGGGACAGATGACCCTGATAGCGGACAGGGATCAGTTTATTGCGGCGGCAGGCGGCTGTAAAGCACTTTTGGGAAAATCGATCAGCAAGGCTCTGGAGGAGGCGATTGAAAACAGGGATAATATTCTTGCGGGAAAGAGTGAAAGGAATTTTATCCAGGTGGCGGATGAAGGGGAACCGGAATACACGAATGAAGCTATCAGCCCTATTATCTGTGAAGGGGATGTGATCGGCGCAGCTATCCTGCTGAATAACGACCCAAAGGGAAAGATGGGAGAAGTCGAGCAGAAGCTTATTTTGTCGGCCGCGGGCTTTTTAGGAAGGCAGATGGAACAATAAAAGAAAAAACAGGCGGCCGCAGGATGTCCAAAGACTGGATACTGCGGCCATTTTTATGTCAGATGGAGAAGGCAGGCGGGGCAGAAACGGATGGCGTGTTCAGATCGGAATAATTGGTATCCTCAAAGGGAAGATAAATCCGTTCCCGGCGCTGGGAGGAATAATAAATTCCCTTTACGATTTCCAGGGTTCTGCGTCCTTCCGTCACATCCACGGAAACCGGCGTGTCGTTACATACAGAAAGGTAAAAGTCGTGTATTTGTGCATAATGGCCCATGCCCCAATAATCGGGAATGGCGGTGCTTTCCGCTGACGGTGCCGGCCTTATTTCCGTATAGCTGCCGTCAAGCTCATAGAAGCCGATATCCTGCTTCAGACCGCAGCGGCCTTTTTCGCCCTGGAATTCCAGAAAAACAGGGGCATCGGACGCATAGGAATTTGTGGCATAAAGGCTGTAGAGACAGCCGTTTTTAAAATGGATGGCGGCCTCGGCGGTATCTTCCACCCGGATCCGGTCATGGTAATGATTGTGTATGCTGCCATCAATCCATTCAACCTCGCTTCCCAGCATATAGCGGATCCTGTCGATGCTGTGAATGGCCTGATCGATAAGTACGCCGCCGCCTTCCCTGTCCCAGGTGCCTTTCCAGTCACAGCCTTCATAATAGGAATACGGGCGGGACCAGGTGAGGATGGAACGGGCGCTTAAGATATGGCCGAAAGCGCCGTCCTGTATCATGCGGCGCAGCTGCTGTACGCTTTCTTCATAACGGGTCTGGAAAATCACACCCAGTTTTTTTCCTGTCCTCTCGGAAACCGCTTTCATTCTGTCGGCATCCTGCAGGGTGATGGAGACCGGTTTTTCCGTAAGGACATGCATGCCTGCTTCCATAGCCCGTATGGCGGCAGGAGCATGGAGATAGTGAGGCAGGCATAAATGGACGATATCAATATTTTTGTCTGAAAGATCCTCAAAACGGGTACCCCAGGCGGCGCCGAAAGGGGCGGCAAAGGCCCTTGCCCTCTCTTCTTCGATATCAATGGCGCAGACAAATTCGGCGATATCCGAAAGGCGGGGAAAGACAAGGGCATAGCTGGCGGAAATCCTTCCGCAGCCCATGAGGGCGATTCTTAATTTTCTCATAATAAACCTCTTTTCTGATATGGGACAGGCATTCAGCCGATAAAAAACGAGCCTTCCATGGGTTCCGTAAATTGATAATGATGGTCAAAAAAGTATTTCATGGCGCCGTTATAGCAGGCATAGGAATCCAGCTGGCTGTAACGCAATTTTACATTTTCCGTCATCCGGGCAAAGCCTGTTTCGGACAGGCTCCGGCGTATTTCCTCAAGAAATACGGAGCCCAGGGAAACGGAATTCCCGCCGAGTACAATCAATCTGGGATGCACCAGGCAGATGAGGTTGGACAGGGCAAAGGAAAATTCCCCGGCGAGATCCCGGATGACCTGGACGGCGGCAGTATCCCCATACAGGGCGGCCCTTCCCAAGTCTTCATAACGGACAGTATCCATGGAAAGCAGGGAGGAGGCAGTACCCTTTGCCTGAAGCCGCCCTTTGAGCGTGGATTCACTGAGAACTACCTCCAGGCAGCCCCGGCTGCCGCAGGGACAGGGAGGGCCTTCATGGGAAATGCTGAAATGTCCGAATTGGGTATAAGACGCACAGGCCTGTCCGAGAAGCTTATCCTGTATGAACAGGGATGCGCCTATCCCGCGGCTGAACCGGATAAAGGCGTAGTCTTTTTCCCGGATGCCGGTATATATTTTTTCCGCATAGGCGCAGCAGGCCGTGTCATTGAGGACCGCCACTGCATAATCCGGAAAAAGGGAGCGCAGACAGGGGATGACTCCCGCTTCCCCCTGATCGCCCGCAAGGGAAAAGGTGGTGGAGAATACCTCTTCCTTTTCCGGATCGATCATGGCAGGAAGCACAAAGCACAGTCCCAGAAGCTGTTCGGGCCGGATTTGTTCCAGTATCTGATCCATGAGAAAGGTACGGCAGATTTGGGCGTAGGAATCGGAAGGAGCTTTGTCCAGCCGCATCTGCATGGAGGTGGTGCCGCAGATATCGATGAGAAAAGCATGGACGGAGCTTTCCTCCCAGCCGAATACCGCCACGAAATAATTCCCGGCGCAAAGCTCCAGACAGGTTGGTTTCCTGCCGGCGCCTGAACTGTCTCCCGTTCCGGAATCAAAGAGAAAGCCTCTGTCCGATAATTCATCGATCAGCGCGGAAACAGCCGTCCGGCTCAGGCCGGTCTGTCTGGCCAGGGCCGCCCGGGAAATCCCTCGATTTTTAAAAACAGAGTTATAGAGCAGCTTTAAGTTTGTATTTTTAATAAGCTGTTGATTCACTAATTTCATAAAAGCCCCTGTGTATAAAGAATTGTAATATCATAGAACTAATTGAAAGTGTATCATAACAACAGGAAAAGCTCAATACGGAAAAAAGGAAAAATACAGGTTTCCAGCATCTGAAAATATAGAAGAAAAGAAAGAAAACAGAAGGATTGACAAGAGAAGCGTCCGATGGTATTGTGAATTTGTAAGATGATAGTATTAATTAAAAAAGAATAAAAAACATAAAGTGAAGGAAAGGGGATTATGTATGAAGATCGGATTAATCGGATGCGGGGGCATGGGTACGACTCATAACCTGTCTTTAAAGGCCTTATCCGGTAAAATGGATGTGGAGGTGACGGCTCTGGCGGACTGCAGGCAGGAATTCCTGGAAAGAGCGGCGAAGCAGTGGCCGGGGGCAAAGACCTATACTACGGGGATGGAGCTGTTAAGGGAGGAAGAACTGGATGCGGTTCACATCTGCCTGCCCAGCTATCTTCATGCCGAGCATGCGATTGCGGCAATGGAGAAGGGGATGGATGTCTTTCTGGAAAAGCCGGTGTGCCTTACCAGGGAGGACTGCAGCAGGCTTTTGGAGGTACAGAAGAAAACCGGAGCGAGGGTTATGGTGGGCCAGGTGGTCCGTTCCTTCGGAGAGTACCGTTATCTGAAAGATATTTATGAAAAAAAGACTTATGGAAAGCTGAAATCCATCGTAATGCAGAGAATCAGCGGGGATACCAAGTGGGGGTATGAGGACTGGTTCCATGAGGAAAGAAAAAGCGGCAGCGTTGTGCTGGATCTGCATATCCATGATCTGGATTTTCTGCGGTATATGCTGGGAGAACCGGATTCCTTCACGGTGAAGGCGGCAGCCTTTCCCGGAGGAATGATAAACCAGATCATCACCTCCTATCAGTTCGGCAGTGTATTTGCAACCGCAGAAGGAATCTGGGACGTATGTACGGAGCTTCCCTTTGAAGGCTCTTTCCGGGCATGCTTTGAAGAAGCCACGATAATTTATCAGGGCAGGCAGACGCCGACTGTGCAGGTATATCATAAGGGCGGAGAGATTTCCGTCCCTGTGCTGCAGGAGGAAATCAGCCTTCATGATGAATCAGCCGGAATCAACATATCTGATTTAGGGCCTTATTATACGGAAATCAAGTATTTTTATGAATGTCTGGCAGAGGAGCGGGAGATCACCAGGGCGCCTCTGGAGGAAGGGATTAAGTCAGTCCTTCTGGGAATTGAAGAATGGGAAGCGGGAAAGAAGTATATAAAGGAATACGGACAATAAAAAGTGATTTTCAGCTGCATGGACCGAAACAGAGGGAAGATGCACAGATGGGAGCGAATATGAGAGTAGGTATTTTAGTAAATTTACATGCGGATATGGACTTAAAAGAAAAATTCGGAGAACTGAAGGAAATGGGGGTGGAAAGCTGCCAGCTTGTCTGCTGGGACAGGAGCCTTCTGAATGAAGAAACGGCGGCTATTGTCAGGGAGGCCGTCCGGGAAAAGGGGATAGAAATCACAGCGTTCTGGTGCGGCTGGGAAGGGCCGAAGGTATGGAATTTTTATGAAGGCCAGGAGACTCTGGGACTGGTGCCTCAGGCATTCCGTTTCCGGCGGCTTGAGATGCTGCTGGAGGGCTCGGATTTCGCCCGCCTGCTGGGAGTGGATAATCTGGTGACCCATGTGGGTTATATGCCGGAGAATCCGTATGATCCCAATTATCACAGTGTGATAGCCTGCCTGAAGGAGCTTGCACTTCGATGTAAGAATAACGGGCAGAACTTCCTTTTTGAAACCGGTCAGGAGACTCCTGTGACGTTGAAAAGAGCGATTCAGGATATTGGAACGGGGAATGTGGGAATAAATCTGGATCCGGCAAACCTTTTGATGTACGGGAAAGGCAATCCGGTGGATTCCCTGGATGTGTTTGGGGAATATGTGATGGGCATCCATGGAAAGGACGGATGCTATCCCACAAATGGCTATGAACTGGGAGAAGAGAAGCCCCTGGGCCAGGGAAAGGTTAATTACCCCGCTTTTATCAGAAAGCTTAAGGAAATAGGCTATGACGGCGATATTACCATTGAAAGGGAAATCTCCGGGGAAGAGCAGAAGAAGGATATTCTGATGGCAAAGCAAATGCTGGAAGAACTGATCGCAGCGGAATAAATACGAAAAAGAGAAAAGCCATCCGGCAGGGCGCCATGACGCCCGGTAACCGGATGGCTGTTTTTTATGGCTCCGAATAGGTCAGGGGCGGTACAGATAACGGATGGCATAGATACGGTTCCCGAAGGCCGACAGCGGGACAAGCTCCTCTTCTGCATGGAGGGGATCCATGCACCAGAACTGTCCGTCCTGGCATTTGACCAGAAGGACATAATGAAAATTTCCCAGTCCTTTTACACGGACACGCACAATGGGATAAATCCCTTCCGATAAAAGGGCCGTCAGATCGGTTTCTTTCATTGCGGAAATACCGTTTATCCTTTCCAGGGACACATTCAGGGCGGAAGAAAGGGGATCCCATTGGATATTCCCTTCCCTGTCATAGACCTGTTTCCCGGAAAAGAAAGAATTTAGGGTACCCGGATCCATGGCGTTTATTTCCGGTATGGAGATGTCCTGCATACGAAGCTCCGCCGCAAGGCAGGCGGTCAGGCATCCGGAGGTTTCCATGGTAAAGGAAGAGTCTCCCAGCAAATCTCCGGCCCAGAGAGTATCTTTTTGCGAAAAGAAAACAGGATCCGGAGACTGGGTACTTCCTTCTCCATTTACGGAAACGCTGCCGCGAACCCGGAAGGCCGTCAGGCAGAACACTGCGGCAAGCAGCAGAATGATACACAGGATTATAATAGTACGTTTTTTTTTCATAGTACTCCTATCTTTTTCAGACGCATATGCGGCGGATGATGTACATTACCTAAAACAGCTGAAAAACCGGAATTATCAGTTTTTATCTTACGGAATTATGATAGCAATAATCAGGTAGGTATTCAATACGCAATTACAAATAAAAAACGATATTAGGAATCACGGAAGATACAGAATAAGAATATATTCGAATACCGGAAAAATATCATATACGGACGGAGAAATTCAGCGGCTGATAATAATGGAAAAATTCGGAAATTTGAGTTATGATGAAGAGAACAGAGGCAGCGCTATGGAAGCAATACATAGGCAGCCTCAGAAAAAAATGGAGGCTGCCTATGAATCTGCAGAGAATATTTATACTTATAGCGGCGGCAGTACTGACGGCTGCGTTTGGCCAGTACTATTTCCGGAAAAAGAAACTTCTATTTAAAGCGCTGGCCACATGTATGCCCGTCGCCGTGGCCCTCTTATATACATTGAGGGTGGGAGAGCAGGGGCGCTTTGTATCCCTGCTGATTCTGGCAGGCGCTTTTTTATGCATGACGGCGGATGTGCTGCTGGAACTGGTTTTCCTTGCCGGGGTAGCGGCTTTTGCGCTGGGGCATGTATGTTTTCTGACTGCCTATATTCACCTCACCCCGGTACGCCTGATGACGGTAATTCTTTTTTTGCTGCTGCTGACAGTCATGCTTCTGCTTCACGGGAAATTTCTTCCTAACTTTGGCAGCCAGGCCATTTATCTGGTGGGGTATGGAGCGCTTCTGTCCTTTATGACAGCGATGGCATTTACGGTTGCGGTGCAATCGGAAGGCCCGGCGGGAAAACTGATGGCGGCAGGAGGGATCTGTTTTTATATTTCAGATAATATCCTGGGGTTCCGGATTCTGCATGAAAAAAATAACCGACTTTCCGGAGCGGTACTGCTGGCCCTGTATTATTCCGCTGTTTATCTGATTGCGGCCGGGCTGTGGTTCCTGCCGTAAGGCGGATATGAGAAAAATATCAGGAAAGATACTCCATGTAAGGATCCTCCGGGGCATCCAGAAAACATACCCCTATGATCCCCCGGCCGGTATGTGCACCGATGGCACAGCCCACTACCGACACCATAATATCTGCAGGATGCAGTCTTTCTTTTATCAAATCAGTTACAAAGCGCAGGGCTTCCCCGTCTTCGCCATGACAGACGGACACCAGCTGTTTTTCCAGCTCTGCGCCGTTTTCTTCCGCGTATTCCACCAGGCTTTTCAGAGACTTCTTATGCCCGCGGACGGTTTTTAGTACCTGCAGGCTTCCGGCTTCATCCACGATTAAAACCGGCTTCATATCCAGCGCCTCGGCGAGATTGCCTTTAAATTTGGAAAGCCTTCCGCCTTTTATGAGATAGGCGAGGGTATTCACGGTAAAGACATGGCGGATATGGCTGCGATAGTATGCGGCCGCCTCTATCAGTGTTTCCCTGGATGCGCCGTGTTCCAGCATAGTGAGCAGCTTGACGACCAGAAGGCCGAAGCCTGCGGAGGCACACCTGGAATCAATGATTGTCAGATCAAAATCAGGATATTCTTCCAGGATACTGTCCCTTGCAATATTGGCAGCGTTGAAGGTGCCTGCGATTCCTGTGGAAAAGCACAGATAGATAACGCTGTCACCATTTTTTGCATAGGGCATAAAGGCTTCTTCAAACATGGCAGGGTTGATGTGATAGGTTCTCACATCTCTGCTTGTATCATCCAGTATTTTGTAAAATTCCCCGGTCTGAATGGTTTTCCCATCCAGATAATCCACTTCGTCAATAACGACAGGTGTGGGGATGACATGCAGCTGATATCGGCTGATCAGTTCCTCCGATAAATCAGATGCGGAGTCGGTAATTATTTTCAGCATAGATTCTCCTTGTCGGCTCCGGATTTTGGTCAGTGCACCTGGCCCATCTGATCCAGAAGCTGGATTTTGATATGATACAGCTTGGAGGAAAGGTCTACATATACCTGATGAGGGTTCACAAGACGTCTTGTTTCATCCCAGAGGGTATTCAGTTCCTTCTGACAGTACTCTCTGATTTCCATTACGCTGGGAGAAGTGTATACACATTTTCCATCCAGGAATACGGGAACCATAAGATCGCGAATGGTATAAGTACCGGCTTCCAGCAAAGTCTTTTTCCAGGGCTCCAGGGGATCAAAGAGGAGCAGAGGTTCGTCTTCGCTGAATTCTTCGTCGGCGAGAGCGATGAGGTCGGCTTTTATTTTACCGGTTTCCTTTTCATAGATCCGGTAAATAACCTTATTGCCCGGGTTAGTAATTTTTTCAGAATTTTCCGAAAGCTTAATTTTGGGAACAAAGTTTCCGTCCTTATCCATAATGGCGGCCAGCTTGTATACACCGCCGAAGGAAGGCCAGTTTTTGGAAGTGATCATATGAGTGCCCACGCCCCAGGAGGTAACCTTACAGCCCTGTACCTTCAGGCTGTCGATGAGGTACTCATCCAAATCATTGGAAGCGGAAATGACCGCATCGGTAAAACCTGCCTCATCCAACATTTTTCTCGCTTTCTTGGAAAGATATGCAAGGTCGCCGCTGTCCAGGCGGATTCCGTAGAAGGTGAGGGGGATTCCGGCCTCCCGCATTTCGGTGAAAACGCGGATGGCATTGGGAACGCCGGATTTTAAGGTATCATAAGTATCAACCAGCAGAATGCACGCACCCGGATACATATCCGCATATACTTTAAAGGCGGTATATTCATCCGGGAAGCTCATAATCCAGCTGTGCGCATGGGTTCCCTTCACCGGAACATCAAAAAGCTGTCCGGCCAGGACATTGCTGGTGCCGGTACAGCCGCCGATCATAGCCGCTCTTGCGCCGTAAATCCCTGCGTCAGGGCCCTGGGCACGGCGGAGTCCGAATTCCATGATTCCGTCTCCGCGGGCGGCATAGCATACACGGGAGGTCTTGGTGGCGATCAGGCTCTGGTGGTTGATGATATTCAGAATAGCCGTCTCGATCAGCTGTGCTTCCATAATGGGAGCGATAACCTTAATCATAGGCTCTCTGGGGAACATGATGCTTCCCTCAGGGATAGCATAGATGCTGCCGGAAAATTTGAAATCCTTCAGGTATTCCAGGAAAGCATCTTCAAAGATACCGAGGCTTTTCAGATAGGCAAGCTCATCGTCATCAAAATGAAGATTTTCCACATATTCAATGACCTGCTGCAGGCCGGCACAGATGGCATAGCCGGATTCCATCGGATTGTTCCGGTAAAAAGCATCAAAAATAACCGTTTCATTGCGATCCATGTTTTTGAAGTAGCCCTGCATCATTGTCAATTCGTAGAGATCGGTCATGAGGGTAAGATTCCGCGTTTTCATGGGTGCTCCTCCGCTTTCATTATAGTTCAGGCTTTACACAGCCGGACGGCGTGTAAAGCCTGGATAAAATTATTATTATAAATACCAATATAATACGCGTAATTAAGAAAGAAAGCAAGCAAGTTTTTCCTGTTTAAGAGCCTCGTGTAACGGTTCCTGTCTGCCCGAACCGCCGCAGCAGCAGTTTAAAAAGGCCTGCTTGTATGCTGGTTTACATATTTATTCTCAAATTTGGAGTAAACAATGGTCTGGCTGTGATACAGGCTGTAGTAACCGGAGAGCATATAGCTGGTGGCTGCGGCGATGAGAAAATAATAGGCATCGTCAAAGCCGAACAGTTCGAAGGAAATGAGCACGGAGGTAATGGGACAGTTGGTAACGCCGCAGAACACGGCGATCATGCCTACCGCCGCGCCCAGGGATGCAGGAAGCCCCAGAAGGGCGCCTACAGTGCAGCCGAAGGTGGCGCCGATGAACAGGGAGGGTACGATTTCACCGCCCTTATAGCCGGCGGAAATCGTGATGACCGTAAATATCATTTTGAAAAGAAAAGCCCATGGCAGCGCATTGCCTGCCAGCGCCTGTTCAATGACCGGCATGCCCGTTCCAAGGTAATCCTGGCTCCCGATAAGGAGGGTGAGGAGAATGAGTAGGATGCCGCCGGCGCAGATCCGTATATACAGGTTGCTAAAATATTTTTTAAAGAAAACTTCCCCCATCTGAAGCATCATGCAGAAAAGAATGCTCAGCATGGCGCAGCAGGCCGCCAATAGGACAACCTTCAGTCCGGGAACAAGGGAAAGCTCCAGATCATTCATAACATGAAAATTTTCTGTCTGCACGCCTATGTATTTGGCGACATCATTGGCAACCAGGGCCGCACAGATGCTGGGAACCAGCGCCGCATAGTACATGATCCCCACGCTGGAAACCTCCATGGCAAAAAAAGCCGCAGCCATGGGCGTGCCGAACAGAGCGGAAAAAGCGGCGGCCATACCGCTCATGAGAATGATTTTCTTATCTGTTTCATTAAAATGGAATATATCCCCCAGCTTTTTCCCCATGCTGCCGCCGATCTGCAGTGCCGCACCCTCACGGCCCACGGAGCCGCCGCAGAGAATGGTGATAATCGTGGAACAGAAAATAAGAAAAGCCATGCGGAACGGGATGATAATTTCACTGTGGATGCTTTCGATTACGGAATCGGTTCCGCCGTTATTTTCATAATGGAATGCTTTATATAAAAATACAATCAGCAGTCCGCCCAGCGGCAGTGTGAGAAACATGTAGTGATGCTGTGTGCGGAAAGCGGTGGTGTGGTTAAGGCACCAGGAAAAGAGAGAGGCAAACAGCCCCACGGCCACTCCTGTCAGTCCGCTGAAAAAAAGCCATCGCAGATATTGCCCCATATTTCGGTATATTTTTGTTACATATGCTTTTATCCAGCCCATGAACAGCCTCCTTTCAGGATTGTATACAAACAGAATATAACACAATTCGACAGGCATTGAAAATAATTTTTCAATAATTGAAGCAATTCCCATGGATTCTTTCCCACAATCCCTTGACAATGCGGCTTTCCGGGCTATATAATACCGACATGAACACAGGAAAAAGCCATGAGGAAGACAGTAGTCATGTTGGAAAGGTGCAGCGAGCCGGTGCAGGTGGGAGACCGGTACGAGTAAAACATGAGGAAGATCACTTCTTAGCTGCGGGCTGAAAGGGAACAAGTAGGCAACGCCGGATTTCCTCCGTTACGGGAAACCATATATTCTTATAAAGACAGCCCGCTTTTTGGGGTTCCTGTTTTTATGAGCCGTATGCTGTAACAGGTGGTATAACGAGTCTTGAACCTCGTCCTTTTACAAGGGCGGGGTTTTTTGTTCCTATGGAAAGGTTTTAGGCTGAATGCCGGAGAAAGAAAGGAAGAAGGAAATGTCACTTTACACTAAGGTAAACACAGATCTGAACTTTGTGGAACGGGAACACGAAGTGGAAAAATTCTGGGAAGACCGGAAAATCTTTGAAAAGAGCATGAAAATCAGGGAGGGCTCCCCTACCTATACGTTTTATGACGGGCCGCCGACCGCGAACGGCAAGCCCCATATCGGTCATGTGGAAACCCGGGCTATCAAGGATATGATTCCCCGTTACCGTACCATGAAGGGATATATGGTTCCCAGGAAGGCCGGATGGGACACCCATGGGCTTCCGGTGGAGCTGGAGGTGGAGAAGCTTCTGGGCCTGGACGGCAAGGAGCAGATTGAAGAGTATGGAATCGCCCCTTTCATCGAGAAATGTAAGGAAAGCGTATGGAAATATAAGGGCATGTGGGAAGATTTCTCCAGAAAGGTTGGTTTCTGGGCGGATATGGATGACCCCTACGTAACCTATCATGATGAGTATATTGAGTCCGAATGGTGGGCGCTGAAGAAAATCTGGGATAAAGGCCTGCTTTACAAGGGCTTCAAGATTGTTCCCTATTGCCCCCGCTGCGGAACCCCTCTGTCTTCCCATGAGGTGGCCCAGGGCTACAAGGATGTGAAGGAACGCTCCGCTATCGCCCGCTTCAAGGTAAAGGGCGAGGATGCTTATATCCTGGCATGGACAACCACACCCTGGACACTGCCTTCCAACGTGGCTCTTTGTGTGAACCCCAAAGAAACCTATGTTAAGGCAAAGGCCGCCGACGGATTTACCTACTATATGGCTCAGGCGCTGCTGGATACGGTTCTGTGTGATTTGAACAAGGAAAATCCTGAAGTTCCGGCTTATGAAGTGCTGGAAACCTATGTGGGTAAGGATTTGGAATATAAGGAATACGAACCGCTGTTTGACTGTGCGGTGGAAACCTGTGAAAAACAGCATAAAAAAGCTTTTTATGTGACCTGTGACAATTACGTTACTCTGACAGACGGTACCGGTGTGGTTCATATCGCTCCGGCCTTCGGTGAAGATGATGCCAATGTGGGACGCAATTACGATCTGCCCTTTGTCCAGCTGGTGGATACCAAGGGGGAAATGACGAAGGAAACTCCCTGGGCGGGAACCTTCTGTAAGGATGCGGATCCTGTTATCCTGAAAGAACTGGCGGCAGCAGACCTGCTGTTTTCCGCGCCTAAATTTGAACACAGCTATCCCTTCTGCTGGAGATGTGATACGCCGCTGATCTACTATGCAAGGGAATCCTGGTTTATCAAAATGACGGCGGTAAAAGAGCATCTGATCGCCAACAATAATACCATCAACTGGATCCCGGAATCCATCGGTAAGGGCCGTTTCGGAGACTGGCTGGAAAATATCCAGGACTGGGGCCTGTCAAGAAACCGGTATTGGGGAACTCCCCTGAATATCTGGCAGTGTGACTGCGGGGAAATGCTTTCCGTGGGAAGCCGTGAGGAACTGGAAAAATTAAGCGGCAATCCGGAAGCGAAGACGGTGGAGCTGCATCGTCCGTATATCGATGCCATCACCATCCCCTGCCCGAAATGCGGAAAGCCCATGAAGCGTGTGCCGGAAGTGATTGACTGCTGGTTTGATTCCGGAGCCATGCCTTTCGCACAGCATCATTATCCTTTTGAAAATAAGGAAACCTTTGAGCAGCAGTTCCCTGCCCAGTTTATTTCAGAGGCTGTGGATCAGACCCGCGGATGGTTTTATTCCCTGCTGGCGGAATCCACTCTGCTCTTTGACCAGACTTCCTTTGAAAATGTAATTGTCCTGGGACTTGTACAGGATGAGAACGGCCAGAAGATGAGCAAGTCCAAGGGAAATGCAATCGATCCCTTCGACGCTTTAAATGAATACGGTGCAGATGCTATCCGCTGGTATTTCTATTCCAGCAGCGCTCCCTGGCTGCCCAGCCGTTTCCACGGCAAGGCGGTAATTGAGGGACAGCGCAAATTCATGGGAACCCTTTGGAATACCTATGCGTTCTTCGTGCTGTATGCCAATATTGATAATTTTGACGCCACAAAATATAAGCTGGAAGCCGACAAGCTGTCCGTGCTGGATAAATGGCTGTTAAGCCGTCTGAATACCCTTATCACGGAAGTGGATACCCGTCTGGACGCTTATCAGATTCCGGAAGCGGCAAGAGCCCTTCAGGACTTTGTGGATGACTGCAGCAACTGGTATGTAAGAAGAAGCCGCGAGCGTTTCTGGGCCAAGGGAATGGAGCAGGATAAGATCAATGCTTATATGACTCTGTATACCGCACTGGTAACCGTGAGCAAGCTGGCAGCTCCCATGATTCCCTTTATGACGGAAGAAATCTACCTGAACCTGGTGAGAAGCCTGGATAAAAATGCGCCGGAAAGCGTGCATCTGTGCGATTTCCCCAAAGCGGATCCCGCCTTTGTGGATAAAGAACTGGAAGAAGCGATGGAAGAGGTGCTGGATATCGTTGTTATGGGCCGTGCCTGCAGAAATACGGCAAATATCAAGAACCGCCAGCCTATCGGCACCATGTTTGTAAAGGCCGGAAACACCCTGAGCGATTTCTATAAGGAAATCGTAGAGGATGAGCTGAATGTGAAGAAAGTGGTATTCACTGACGACGTAAGAGACTTCACCACCTATACCTTCAAGCCTCAGCTTCGTACGGTTGGGCCGAAATACGGCAAACAGCTGGGCGGAATCCAGAAGACTCTGGCCGCTCTGGACGGAAATGCCGCTATGGATGAATTGAATGCTTCAGGAAGCCTAACCTTTGACGTAAACGGCGTGGAAGTAAGCCTGACCAAGGAAGACCTTCTTATCGAAATGACACAGAAGGAAGGCTATGTATCCGAGGCCGACAATAATATGACGGTAGTTCTGGATACCAACCTGTCCGACGAGCTCATTGAGGAAGGCTTTGTATTTGAAATCATCAGCAAAATCCAGACAATGCGTAAGGAAGCTGGTTTTGAGGTAATGGATCACATCCGGGTATCTCTGTGCGGAAATGAGACCGTAGCGGGGATCGCTTCCTCCAACCAGGAATTCATTGCAGGCAAGGTGCTTGCGGATTCCATTACGGCAGGAGATATGCTGGCTGTAAGCAAGGAATGGAACGTTAACGGTGAAAATGTGACCATCGCTATCGAAAAAGTGAACTGATCAGCGTTTTTCTGACAGAGAGCCGCCGCTTTGGTGTGAAGTGGCGGCTTTTTTTACTGAATTTATAACTTATTGTTACAAAATTACTGTTTCCATATTTGGTAAAGTGTTGTAAACTGTACGTGTCAGACTTACAGCAGGCATAATATAGTATAGGAAAGAACGGTTCCTGCATCGCTGTATGAACCGTAAAATGAACGATAATTGTGAGGAACGAGGAGAAAGTAAATGCTTAAGAAACCGGTTATTCAGAAATTTGACAAAGATTTATTCAAGAACAGTGTGGTGTATAATGTAAAGACCCTTTACAGGAAAACCCTGGAGGAGGCTACGCAGCAGCAGATTTTCCAGGCGGTTTCCTATGCCATCAAGGATATCATCGTAGATAATTGGATGAATACCCAGAAGGAGTATCAGAAGGAGGATCCGAAAACTGTATATTATCTTTCCATGGAATTTCTGATGGGCCGTGCATTGGGAAATAACCTGATTAATCTGCAGGCTTATGAGGATGTGGAGGAAGCTCTTGAAGAGCTGGGAATCGATATCAATACAGTGGAGGATCAGGAACCGGATCCGGCGCTGGGCAACGGCGGACTGGGACGTCTGGCGGCCTGCTTCCTGGATTCCCTGGCAACCCTGGGCTATGCGGCTTATGGATGCGGGATCAGATACCGCTACGGAATGTTCAAACAGGAAATCAGGGACGGCTATCAGATTGAGGTGCCGGACAACTGGCTGGCCGACGGCAATCCCTTTGAACTCCGCCGTCCGGAATATGCCAAGGAGGTCAAGTTCGGCGGATATGTTAATGTTTTTGTGGATGAAAACGGACGCAACTGCTTTAAGCAGGAAGGCTATCAGTCTGTAAAGGCTGTTCCCTATGATATGCCTATCGTAGGCTATGGAAACGGTATTGTGAATACCCTGCGCATCTGGGATGCGGAGCCTGTGGAATGCTTCCAGCTGGAATCCTTTGATAAAGGGGATTACCAGAAGGCCGTAGAGCAGGAAAACCTGGCAAGGAATATCGTTGAGGTGCTTTATCCCAACGATAACCATTATGCAGGCAAGGAGCTTCGTCTGAAGCAGCAGTATTTCTTCATTTCTGCCTCCGTACAGGAAGCGGTGGAAAAATATATGAGAAAGCATGACGATATCCGCAAATTCCACGAGAAGGTGACGTTCCAGCTCAATGATACCCATCCTACGGTAGCCATTGCGGAACTCATGCGTATCCTTATGGATGATTATTATCTCACCTGGGATGAAGCCTGGGCTGTGACAACCAAAACCTGTGCTTATACCAACCATACTATTATGGCGGAAGCCCTGGAAAAATGGCCGATTGAACTTTTCTCCAGACTTCTTCCCCGTATTTACCAGATAGTTGAGGAAATCAACCGCCGCTTTGTGGCTCAGGTTTCCCAGATGTACCCCGGCAACCAGAACAAGATTGCCAAAATGGCTATCATTTATGACGGACAGGTGAAAATGGCGCATCTTGCCATTGTTTCCGGCTATTCTGTCAACGGCGTTGCAAGGCTTCATACGGAAATCCTGGAGAAACAGGAGCTGAAGGATTTCTATGAAATGATGCCCGATAAATTCAATAATAAAACAAACGGTATTACCCAGAGAAGGTTCCTCCTTCATGGAAACCCTCTTCTGGCTCAGTGGGTTACAGCTCATGTGGGCAGTGACTGGATTACCGATTTATCAAAAATCAGCGGCCTTAAGATCTATGCCGAGGATAAAAAAGCGCAGCAGGAGTTCATGAATATCAAGTATCAGAATAAAGTGCGCCTTGCCAATTACATTCTGGAGCATAACGGTGTGGAAGTGGATCCCCGTTCTATTTTTGACGTACAGGTGAAGCGCCTTCATGAGTATAAGCGCCAGCTGCTGAACATCCTCCACATTATGTATCTGTATAATGGACTGAAAGAAAATCCGGATAAAGAATTTTATCCCAGAACCTTTATATTCGGCGCTAAAGCGGCTGCCGGCTACAGGAATGCCAAGCTGACCATCAAACTGATCAATGCGGTGGCGGATGTGGTGAATAATGACCCTTCCATCGGCGGCAAAATCAAGGTGGTATTTATTGAAGATTATAAGGTTTCCAATGCGGAATGGATTTTCGCGGCGGCGGATGTGTCCGAACAGATTTCCACAGCCAGCAAGGAAGCCTCCGGAACCGGAAACATGAAATTCATGCTCAACGGAGCCCTTACCCTGGGAACCATGGACGGGGCCAATGTGGAAATCGTGGAAGAAGTGGGAATGGATAACGCCTTTATTTTCGGGTTAAGTTCGGATGAGGTAATCCGGTTTGAGAACTTTGGCGGTTATAACCCCATGGATATCTTCAATAACGATCCGGATATCCGCAAAGTACTTATGCAGCTGATCAACGGAACCTTTGCTCCTTATGATACGGAACTGTTCCGCCCGCTGTACAACTCCCTGCTGAATACACAGAGTACCTCTAAAGCGGATATGTATTTTATCCTGAAGGATTTCAAGCCTTATGCGGAAGCGCAGCGCAAGGTGGAGGCCGCTTACATCGACGAGGCAGGCTGGGCAAAGAGCGCTATCCTGAATGTGGCATGCTCCGGGAAGTTCAGCTCTGACAGGACTATTCAGGAGTATGTGAATGATATCTGGCATCTGGATAAGGTGGTTCTGCCGAAGAGGGCGGAGAATCCTAAGGTGATTGGGAAATAAACGATAGATATCTAGTTTGAGCGGATATAAGAATAGAAGATGTAAGAGTTCAGATAAAACTGAACTCTGCTAAAAGATGCCGGATTCATCGATGAAAGGATATAAAGTACTTGATTGATGAGAAGGCATCTTTTTTATTTTGAAAAGGATAAATTTCTCGTATACTGAAGTATGAAATGCGGAGATAAAATCATGATTATTTGCCCAAATTGCGGAGAACTTACAAAAGAACAAATACATGTTTTCAATAAAAACATACGTAAACAGGATTTTGGCCTCCTGCCCGTTTTGCCAACTTGCAGATTTTGTAATGCGGAGGTGGAAATATCACATATTTGCTCGGAAGGAAATATAATTATCCTTAATGGAACCTGTGGGAGCGGAAAATCAACGATAGCGGAACAGATGATTAAAAAAGGATTTAGAGCGATTGACGGAGACTGTGCCATTCAGGCAATGAAACATAAACAAAAATTAAAGACAGTGGATTTCAGAGAAACAATAGATGAAATTGCTTATGATATTGATGTGCTTTCTTTATACTCACGACAGCTTGTGCTGGCGGCGATAATTGTTCCGGAAGACTTGGATAAATATATTACCATGTTAAAATCCAGAAATTTAAAATACAAATTTGTGCTGTTGAAACCGGATTATCAAACGGTTTTAGAACGTTGCCGGAATAGAACTTGTCATAAGAATGTTACTCCGGAATATTGGATAAGATATTTTTATGATTTACTGGATTTTGATAACAGAATGGATATATTGGACAATACCGGAATGACAACTGAAGAGACAGTGGATCATATCTTAAAACTTTGTAATTAAAAGTAAGAAAATAAAATAGAGTTACTAATATATGGTATGAAAAATATAGAAATCCCTGTTCTGTATCACATTACAGAGCAGGGATTCACTCACTAAAAAATTATCCACTAGACATTTATAATATAACATAATAGAGTATAATCGTCAATTCTTATTTGTTTGAATATACCATATACCGTTATAAAATAAAAGACAACAAACATAGCTGTTGTGTTACGGTTCGCACACGCATCGCACTTCGTATCTCCCTTGATTCCGCATGTCAGCACTATCCCTTAACCGCCCCGCCGGTAATCCCCTCCACCAACTGATTAGAGAATAAGAAATAAATAATGATTATAGGAATTAACGTTATCATGACAGCCGCAAAGGACACGTTCATATATTTGATAAACTCATTCAGATAATTATAAATAGCCAGAGGGAGTGTACGCACGTTTTTACCGCCGAGAAGAACCATAGGCATATAGAAGTCGTTCCATTCACCCACTGCCGTTATTAATGCCACCGTAGAAATAACTGGTTTACATAATGGTAATATAATCTGGGCAAAAATACGGAATTCGCTCGCGCCGTCAAGCCGTGCAGATTCATCCAGTGCCATGGGGACGGTTCGGAAAAACTTCTGGAAAATATATACAGACAAAGAAATACCAGAAGCATATACCAGTATCATTCCAGGAAGCTTGTTCAGCAGAGCAAGCTTTTTCAGGATAATAAATAAAGGGAGGACGCTCACCTGTATGGGAAACATCATTCCAAACAGAAAATAGGAGGTAAGCAGGGGTTTTCCCTTAAATTCATACCGGGCAATGCCGAATGCCGTCAAAGCGGCGAGGAGCACACAGCCGGTGGTGCCGCAGGCAGTCAGGATGATGCTGTTAAGAAAATATCGCCCGAAGTGGTCTTTTTTAAAGATTTCCACATAACTGTCCAGGGAAAAAGACTGGGGCCAGCCAAAGGTATCGTTCAGGATATTTGCCTTTGTTTTAAAGGAGTTTAAAAGTGTGGAAATCAGGACAAATATGGTGATACTTGTGAATAAAAGAAGTAAAATGGAGAAAATCCAGCGGATCAGGCGGGATGTTCCGGATATTATTTCTTTGTTTTTTCCTTTCTTTGCCATATGCCCTCCTTAGGTATCGTATTCAAATTTGGTCAGTACCTTATTCTGGATAAAGGTAACGATCATGATGATAATAAACATGGTTACGCTGATGGAAGCGCCGAATCCCAGATTGACCTCTCCGCTGAGAACACTGCCGAAGGTATAACGGTAGAAAACCATATTGACAAAATCGAGGGAGCTGTTTACGCCTCCGGTAGGGCCGCCCAGCATAAAGGGAATGTCGAAAACACCCAGCGCCCAGATGGAGCTCATCACAATGATGGAAGAGCAGGCCGGCAGAGAAAGGGGAATCAGGATGCGGAAAAGGCGCTGTGCCTCGGAGCAGCCGTCGATCCTGCTGGCTTCAATAATATCCGACGGAATATCCATCATATTGGCGTAAAAAATCATCATGCCGGATGCGGCACCCTGCCACAGGACTAGTGCGATCATGATTTTAAAGGCCAGCTTGGGATTTCCCACCCATGCGCTGACAAGGTTATTCCATCCCATTTTTTCAAAAAAGGTATTTAAGAATCCGATAGTGGGATTGAATATCATGGTGGCAAAAAAGCTTACGATGGTGGAACTGATCACATAGGGCATAAATATCATGAATTTATAGTATTTGAAGAAAGGGATCTTCAGATAAAATAAATATGCCACCAGAAACTGAAACGGTGTGATAATGAACCACACACAGAGCAGATATTTCAGGTTGTTTTTCAGGGCATTAAAAAATACAGGGGCAATTCTTGTATTGGTGAACAAGGTTTTGAAGTTTTCCATTCCGATAAAATTCATCTCTCCCAGGCCCGACCATTCAAATACCGACAGGTAAATGACATAGATGATGGGAAGGATAATGAAAACGGTATATGCAAGGAAGCCGGGAGTTATAAAAAGGAGATAGGACTTTTTTCTTCTTTGTTTTTTCATATTCGATCTCCAGTCTGTATTGCGGATAAGCGCCTATACGGACCTGCATGGATATACAGGCCCGTATCCGGCAATTACTATTGCATTTCTTTTCCTAAATCATCCATGAGCTGATCTACGGTTATATCTCCTACAAAAAGCTTGGGGAAGTATTCTTCCGTGATGGCATTTCCGGTTCCGCCTTCTACGGAGTATTTGGAAATAAGGGACTGCCAGCTTGTATATACGTTATCACAATCGGATATTTCGTTGGCGATAGGGTTGGCGGACTGTATTTCCGGGCTTCCTGATACGGCTCTCTGAACCTGTACCCAGGTAGTCTGGGCTTCCAGGGAAGCGCAGTACTGGGCAAAGGCCTTTGCCGCTTCCGGGCTCTTGGTATCTTTGTAAATGGAAAATCCGTTTGCACAGGTGCCTACCATTCCGGTGGTACCGTCCTCGGCAGGAATCTGGAAAGCTCCGTAATTCAAATCCGGGTTATTGGATTCGATGCTGGACATTTCCCAGGAACCGCCGATGAACATGGCTGCCTTGCCTGTGGTAAAGGTGAGGATTGCGGCAGAGCCATCGATAACACCCTTGTAATTATCTCCGTAATAACCTTTGTCCGCCCATTCCAGCATTTTGTTCAGGGCATCCTTGGCGGGCTGATCCGTCAGCTTAACGGAATAATCGGAAAGGCCCTTGGTATATTCAGGATCCATAGCGGATAAAACAGGTTCAAAAATAAATAATACGCTGCCGAAGCTGGTGGGGGAGAAGGAAATGGGAATGACTCCCGCATCCTTTTCTTTTGCCAGAAGCTCTTCGAATTCGCTGAACTTAGCGGGGATTTCCCAGCCGTTTTCTGCAAAGAGGTCTTTGTTATAGAAGCAGGCCCGGGTATCCATGGTGAGCCAGGGAACGGAATAAACGGTGCCGTCAATGGTGGCGAGCTTCAGGCTGTCTTCGGTGAGTGCGCTGAAATCCAGATCACTGATATCCATGAGAACATCGTTTTTCACATAATCCTGCATATTTGTGGTAGCGGTTCCGCTGGTCCAGAACAGGTCAGGTGCTTCACCGGACTGGATGGCTGTTGTAAGAAGGCTGTAATAGGTATCCCCGTCTTTGATTTCATATTCCACTTCTACATTGGGATATTTTTTCTGGAAGCCTTCGATAACGGCGGCCAGAGAATTTTCAAAGGTGGTTCCGTGTTCCCAGATGGTCAGGGAACCGGTAATGGTGTCGTCTGCCGCAGCTTCATCAGAAGCAGCGGGTGTTTCTGCCGGCATGTCTGTTTCAGGAGCTGCGTTTGATTCCTGGGGCTCCTGTGCGGACGGCGCTGTAGTAGATGCGGTATTGCCGCAGGCAGTCAGGCTGGCGGCCAGAAGTGCTGTACAGGTTAAGAGTGCGAGTGCTTTTTTCCCTTTCATAATGAATCCTCCTAGTTTTGCGGAGCAAAATGCGAGCCCTCTGGCGAGCAGAGGATTTTCCTCCTAGTTTTGCTTTAACCTCGAGATTATGATTTCATTATATCGGGTTATCGGATCGGAACAATTAACAATCTTACCGTTCCCATTCACAATATTATCCAATTCCTCAGATATGTGTCCGAAAGGTTACGGATTTTATGATTTATTCACGAATTTATCTGAATTTTTCAAGGCCTTCCAGTCGGTTGTAAATGAAAAAACCGTATGATAGAATAAAAAATATGAATTCCTTCCCGGTTTGTCTGCTTCATGATACAGGTGGAGTGAGGAAAGGTACGAGGAGAAGTTATGGAGAAGGAAAGCTTGTTTTTTAAAAATCATTTTTCAATCAGTCTGAAGCATCATCTGGTGCTGTATTATATTTTTCTTATTATTGCGCCTTTTCTGCTGGTAATCCTTCTGTCCGTCAGTATCATGTATCGCTATACCTGCCGGATTTATGGAGATTATCTGGTCACCAATCTGAAATCAACCCAGGAACAGCTGAATACTGCCTATAACCAGTACCGTGATCTGTCCATGACACTGTATCATAACAATACGGTGGATATTCTGGCGAAGAAGAGGATCACCGATGAGGACTGGGAACAGATCCGGCTGGAAATGAGCAATATCTGCAATGCCAATTCCAAAATGGCCTCCATGCAGATCGAAGTACAGGGCACTATGGTACATGCGGGGACCTCCAATGTAAGTATTGTAGATTATGTAAACAGCCACAGGGAGGAGATTGTTGCCGAAAAAGGAAGGGTTATCTGGCTTCCTCAAAGTACATATTCTCCTTATCCTTTCGGAACTTATAAGTATGTGATTGCCCGTTCCCTGAATTCCAAAGGAAAAGAGAATATCGGCATTATGTATATGACGGTGGATAAATCCATTTTTGATGATGCATTCGGCGCGATTACAATGGATGGCGCGGTCACCTATATCCTTCATCCTTCCGGTACGGTGCTGTATTCATCGGACAGCAGCCGTCTGAATCAGGATTTTCATATAGAAGGTATGGCTTTTACGGAAAAAACAGGATATTTCACCAAAAAGATACAGGGAGAAAATTGTCTGGTCGCTTATGCCAAGTCTTATAAAACAGAATGGATCCAGCTGGTAATTGTTCCGGTAAATACGTTCTTTTCGAATTTCCAGCCGGTGAGAGTGAGTATTTTTATATTGGCCTGTATTTATGTGGTTCTTATTTTTTTGATGATTGTTCTGATGAACCGGCATATAATCCGGCCTATCCTTTCCCTGACACGAGCGATGGATCGGTTTGCAGAAGGAGAGCTTCAGATCAGCGAGGCGGAGACATACAAAACGAGGGAAATAAACAGCCTTTTTATCCATTTTAATTCCATGACAAAAAAGGTACATGAACTGATTATGGATAACCGCAGGGTGGAAAGGGAGAAAAATAACTTTGAAATGCAGGTGCTGATATCCCAGATGAATCCTCATTTTATATATAATTCGTTAAACACGGTAAAATGGCTGGCGGTAATTAATAAGCAGTCCACGATACAGAATGTGACAGATTCCCTGATTTACATCCTCATGCAGATCACAAATAAAAAAGACAGCCTTCACAGGATTGCGGATGAGAAAAAGCTTCTGGAGCATTATGTGGTTATCCAGAAAACACGGTTTATGAATTTTGACATGCATTACAATGTGGAACCGGACACGGAGAATCTGCTGATACGGAAATTCCTGCTGCAGTCTATTGTGGAAAATGCCATTATACATGGCTTGAGCAGAGGGAAGGTAAACGGCGGGCGGATAGAATTAAAGTCATACAGAAAAGAGGGGAGGCTTCATGTTGATATCAGCGACAATGGAAAAGGGTTTGATATCTCCGAATGGGAGCAGCGGGAGGAGTCTGCTGACATGCAGCATACCAATGTGGGGATAAAAAACATCCGGCAGATCATTAAGCTGGAATATGGAGAGCCTTTCGGGCTTTTTATGGAGAGTGAACCGGGGAAGGGAACATGCGCCCATTTTATTCTCCCGGTTATGGAAATGGGAGCGGCGGCAGATGATACGGACGATAATAATTGATGATGAAATTCTGGCGAGGATAGGGATTCAGACCTTTCTTGAAGGGAAACAGGATATTGCGGTACAGGGAACCTTTTCTTCCTCCCTGGATGCTTTAGGGTATCTGCGAGGGGAGAATCAGGTGGACATCGTGATTACGGACATTGAAATGCCGGATATGGACGGGCTGGCTTTCATAAAGGCGGTGCGGGAGGAAAATCTGTGTGCCGGAATTATTATCGTGAGCTGTCATGATAACTTTTCCTATGCGAGGGAAGCCCTGGAGCTGGGAGCCGACAGCTATATTCTGAAGCAGGAGGTTACGGAAGAAAAGCTGAATGAGGTGATAGAAAAAATAAACGGGGAAAAGATTCTGCCCATGCTTGCAGAAAAGAACAGGAAAGAGAAAGGGAGGGGGACACAGGACGGACAGGTCTGCAGCAGCAGTTATGTGACCGGAGTCTTAAAGCTTCAGAGCCGGGACAGCGCAGATGACTCCCTGATATCAGGCCATGTGGATAAAACCATGCTGATCCATCTGTTGGAAAATATTGTGGAAAAAGAAGGGATGGGCACTTTTTTTTCTCCGTACAATAAAGAGATGTTCATTCTGTTCCAGTTCCCGCAGGAACAAAGCTGTGAGGAAAAAGCGGAGCAGCTTAAGAAAAATTGTGATGACCTGAATCAGAATGTGAAGCTGTTCATAAACGAAAGGCTGCTGATAGGCTGCAGCGGGTTCTTTGACGAGCTGAAGGATATGCGGGAACGGTATCAGGAAGGCCTGAATATGCTCCGCCAGGATTTTTATGAGTCAGGGGAATATTTTTTTGTGGCGGATAGCTGCCTGCGGAGAAAAAAGGAAGTTTTTTCGCCTGATACGGAGCAGTTTACGGAAGAGGAATGGATAGGGGAATTCTGCAGGCAGCTGACGGTTTATATCGATAACTGCAGGGACAGGAAGGAAGATCCGGATAATGTAAAAAAAGAATTGTTTCATGTGATGAACCGGTTTATCTATACACTGGCTCAGAAATACAGTCTGGCGGGCCAGTTGATTCTGGGCTTTGGGGGAAAGCTGGAAGGAATTATGAATGCATCCTCCAGGAGCAGACTGGAATATGAACTGACGGAAAAAATGCAGGAGCTTTCCTCGGCTTTGCGTAAGAGGCTGGCGGATGATACCATGGAGTCTGTGCTGCAGTATCTGGAGGAGCATATTTATGAGCAGATACCATTAACGGAGGCTGCACAGCAGAGCTTTATGAGCGTCCCCCATTTCTGTAAAAGATTCAAGGAATACACGGGGGAAACCTATGTTAAATACGTTAATAACAGGAGAGTGGAGAAAATCAAGGAATATCTGGACTGCGGAAAATATTCCCTGAATGAGATTGCCTGCATGATGAATTTCCAGAATATGAATTATATGATACGGCTTTTTAAGTCAACGACAGGACTGACCATTAGAGAGTATAAAAGGTCCGCAAAAAAGCGGGAGGAATGAACCATGCGGTATGCACCCTGCGAAAGTAACAGAGACTGCCTTTTCAGGGGCAGTCTCTGTTTAAGAGAAGAAGTATTTATAAAACCGCACTCTGCTGAAAAGGAAGATTACAGAGAAGAAAGCACCTTCTTTTCATAGGGAAGCAGATATACCTCACCCCACAGGCCGTAGGCATCAGGAACCCTTATTTCATTCTGCCATTTATGATAGGTTATGGCGTTTCTGGAGGTATAATCCAGAAGGGCATTGAGCAGTGTGGAGGCTATGGTAATAGTCAGCGTGTTTTCTCCTCTGTGAAGGAACGGGCTGATATCCACGTAGGAGGAGGACTGATTCACAGGAATTTCCCTGTGGTTCACCATAAGGCTGAAGCTGTCGCAGATCTCACCGAGCTTCAGCACATAGCCGGTATTATCTTCCCAGGCTTTTTCCAGGATAAAGGAGGTTTCATAAATCCCTGTGCCGGAAGCATTTTCCTGGCCCGGAAGCTCCTTCCAGGGAACCAGAGAATCGAGATGGTCATAGGTGAAAATAGTTTTTATGCTTTCTGACGGAATAGGGCTGTCAGACCATTTTTCAAGGGTCAGCTTCCAGTTTCCCAGGGGAAGGGAACAACCGGTAAAAGCTTTTTCATATAATTGGCCGGATGTATCGTATTCTGCCCGGATGGTGAGATCCTCCGTGTGCAGGGAGGGAATATCCAGACCGAGGCAGGCCGGATTTTGGGTCAGCGCAATGACACAGCTTTCATTTGGCTCCAGATGCAGGGAAATGGTTACATTTTCGTCTCCTTCCTGGTAGGCGGCGACAGGACGTATGGAACCGCTCCAGGTATCCAGCAGGCAGGGCAGTCCTTTGCCGGACAGGGTGATCGGCGTATCCTGGGCGGGCATTTCCTGTGCCTGCGGATAGGTGTCGGCATCCCCGTAGTTATAAAAGTAATAAAAGTCTGTTTCCGGTGTGTGACGGCATACGTTGAGTATCCGAGAACGTTTGTGGTACCTGGCATTGGGGAGGATTTGAAGTTCCTCCAGAATGGCAGGTACTTCTTGTACGGTATTTACCTGTTTCACCCAGGGAAGCAGAAGCAGCTCTTCGATGAGAGGGGCGATTTCCTTTTCCAGATGGAAGGCCGGCTGCTGGGGCAGGGAGCCTACAAACAGGACAGGAAGGCCTTCTGAAGCAAATTCGCGGAGCCTGAGGGCGGTTTCGTAAGGAAGGAAATTCTGGTTATCCAGAATCAGCGCCTTATATGCCGGGCCGTCGGGAGCGAGTACGGCCCGGCGGGGTTCGTGCTGTGTTTCCGCCGCTTGTGTTTGAGAAAGAGCCAGGGCGGAGGGGCTGATAAAATCATAGGTGTAACCATTCTGTTCCAGAAGCCCGTCATCGTCATATAATTTTACCGCATGATTAAAATCAATGATTTCTTCATAGCTCTGCCGGTAGACGGCCAGATCGATTCTGCCGGTGCCCTGTCTCAGGATGAATTGATTCCGGGCGAGGAAATCCGTGTAATGATTCACATGAAGCCAGTTGGGCTGGCAGCTGCTCCAGTTATTGGAGAATTCGCTGTAGCCCATAGTCGTATAGCCGGGCCAGTGTGTCCCCGGAAGGAAGCCGTTTTCGTTCCCTTCTCCATCATAATAGCCTTCATAAGAGTAGCCATGGAAAACAGCCTGGTTTACGCAGCAGGAAAAGGCCCTCTGGATGTGCCACAGCTGGTTCCCCCAGGTCTGCTGATAATTGCCGGAGTTGACGCCTCCGTTGCCGCGTCCGTTCATCTCTGCGGAGGCCTCAATGGAATAAATCTGCTTTCCTGACAGGTGCATACTGCCGGCCTGCAGACGGTAGAAATCCAGAATATCCCCGCCATATAAGGTTTCGGTTTCCGGGATGGTCACATACATGGCTGTCTGGGCCAGTTCCAGATCCTTTCCATAGGAAGTCTGATAACGCATATTAATATGGTGCTTCTCACAAAATCGGGTAAGAGGGATCAGGTGGTTATCCACATAAAGCCGGGTGAGAAATTCCTGATAATCACGTATGATCTGATCGTTATGTTCATCAAATCGAAATTCCGGTACCGGAAACGAAACAAAACAGCCGGGGCTGTCCGGATCATACAGGGCGGGCAGGTAGGGAGCCAAATCGTACTGGTTTTCTTCCCGGAAGGATTCCAGAAAACCCCAGGTCCAGTCCAGATGCGTCTGGAATTCCAGGGAATCGATAAACAGGGAAACCATGTGCGAGAAGTCATCTCCGAAGTAAGGGATCAGTTCTTTTTCCCAATAGCAGGTAAGGCGTTCCGTGGCTTTTGGGCTGTAATGATCCAGCTGGAGATTCTGGCAGGTTTTATTTCCGGAGGGGTGTTCCCACCAGCCGAACAGAACATATTCCCCTTCGTCCTCGGGACAGAAGGTAATCTTCCAGGAAAGAGGATCCCCTTCCTCCTGAAGAACCTCTTCTCCGAGACGGAAAGTCCTGGCGGAGGAATAGGCGAGAGTCTTGGTGTCTTTATCCGTATACCGGGCGCAGGTTACCGCAGCCAGACGGGGCAGCGTGCCTGCGGAAGCGGCGTCCTCCACGGCCTGGGAAGGTACCGGTATGAGGCCGGAATAGGGGCGGGACTTTGTTATTCCGTCAAGATATGCACAGTCAGCCTCCATCTGGGCACCCTGTTCAGGGTCGGATGCGTCGGTGATGCCGGGAAGAGCGAGAGGCCAGAAGGGTGTCATGGAAAAATCAATGGTAAAATTGTATTTTGCCGCAGTCTGCAGAATATGTCCGGCGAAAGCTTTCCACTTCGGAGTCCCCCATTCAATGGTGAAATCGCCGGAGGTGTCAAAACGGGGCATGGGAACCACTTCGGCACCGCTGAAACCGGCTTCGGCCATGGAACGGATATCCTTCTCGATACCGTCCATGCTGAGCATGGCGGAGGGCAGCCACCAACGCATTCTGGGACGGCTGTTTCCGGTTGGGTTCCGGAATTCTTCCGGAAGGTTACCGATGGTTTCATAATGGACCAGGCGGGGCCATTCAGGATTAGTACGATAATTTTTCATAAGATATACCTCTTGTGGATCCGAAACAAAAGACTGGTTACCAATTTATTATAAAATAACGTTTTGGGAGACTGTATTGAATAATAGGACGAAAAAGGGTAGTATTTATGTATTAAAGTGACAAGGGGACAGCTATGACAGAGGACAGAGAACTGTGTTCCATCCGGGAATGGATAGCGTTTGAAAAAAAGGAGCCGGACATATGCGGGGAAAGCAGAGAGGGGTATTTTACCAATCTTTCCCCGGATGGGACGGGCATGGGGGATGACGTTGGGCGGAAAGCGGAATCGCACCAGACCATACGGGCCGAGCATGCCTTTGCGAAGGAGGAGCAGGTAAAGGTAGCCATGGAGACGGTGAATGCCGCGGATCGCAGGAACGGGATACACAGATTTGTAACGAGGTATCATAACCATGATTTTTTTGAGTTGATTTTTGTTTTTCAGGGTCATTGTACAACGACCATTGAGGGGAAGGCAGGTATGCTGACCGAAGGGGATATCTGCATTTATAACCTGGAGGCTGTTCATCAGCTGGGGATTGAGGATGAGGACTCCGTTATTTTCAATATTATTATGAAAAAAGAATGGTTCCACAGTATGCTTCTTCCTTTGTTGGACAGTACTAACCCCATATCCGCTTTTTTTACCAAAGCGCTGTATCATATCGAATCACCGGCGGGGCATCTGGTATTCTCCTATGAAGAGGGAAGTGAGGCCAGGGCCTTTGTGCTCACCATTATCGCGGAATTTTACCGGAAAAAGGAAATGTACCAGAATATGATGTATGTGAACCTTGCAGGACTTTTTATTGCCCTGGCAAGGCAGTATGAAAAACGGATCGCCAATCGCAGCATCGGGGAAGACAGGGTGGATATCGTCCGGGTTATTTCCTACATATCCGTGAATTACAGGGAGATCACGCTGGAGGATTTGGCCGATCATTTTAATTATACGAAACGGACAATGATCCGCCTGATAAAAAAATATACCTACAGAACCTTCAGCAATCTTGTTATGGAATTCAGGATGAACCGGGCCTGTGCCCTGCTGAAGGAAGACAGGCTGACTATTGAGGAAATCGCTTCAGAGACGGGATATGGGGACAGGGGGTATTTTGATAAGGTATTTAAACAATATCACCGGATAACGCCTGCGCGGTATCGGAAGGAGTACCAAAGGAAATAGAAAATGCGGGTGGATGAGGCGGCTTTTGATGAAAGTACAGGAATCGATTGACGGTAAAATACGGCAGATGATAAGCTGTTTATAAGCGGCGGCGGACAGGCTCCGCAGCCGGAGGGGAAGGAAAGAGCTTTATCGGGGGAAAGGAGTTATATGATTAAAGTACTGGTAGCGGATGATGAAAGGTGGATCCGTAAAGGGATTGTCCGGATGATTGACAGGGAGAGGAATCCTATCGGGGAAATATGGGAAGCGGAAAATGTGACGCAGGCGCTGGAAATTTTCCGGCGGGAGATGCCGGAAATTATCCTTTCCGATGTGATGTTTCCCCAGGAGAACGGCTGCGATCTGGGTGAACGGATTTTTGAGATGAATCCCAATGCAAAAATCGTGATGATATCTGCCTATGATGATTTTGATAATGCCAGAAGGGCGCTCCGGTTCCGTGCGGTGGATTACCTTCTGAAGCCGGTGAGCAGGGAGCAGCTGAACCTGATTCTGGATCAGTGTGTGCAGCAGATAGAAACGGAAAGGCAGCAGGCGGAGGGGGAAAAAGCGGGCGCAGATGTGCTGGAAGAACGTCTGGCGGTGATGGCTGAGGATAATTCTTCTTCCCGTATCGTGGAAAAGCTGATGCGGGATATCCGGGAGGACTGCGCCAGACATTATACGCTCAGCCAGTTGGCGGAGGAATGCCATGTGACGGAGTCCTATTTTTCCAGCCTGTTCAAAAAGGTGTCCGGAAAATCCCTCATGAGCTATTTGGCTCAGGTGAGGGTGGAAAAAGCGCAGGAGCTGATCGCATCCACCGAATATAAGCTGGTGCAGATAGCCGAAGCGGTAGGGTATGATGATTACCAGTATTTTACCAAGGTGTTTAAGAAAATCAGCGGGGTAACGCCGGGAGAATATAAAGCGGGGATTGCCAGAGAGATAGAGGATGAGGATGGAACGGATACTTGAAAAGCTGGGGATGCGCACCAGGCTGATACTTTCATTCGGCCTTGTCCTGCTGGTGGCGATGCTGGGGACGACGCTGTCCATTAACTATTATAACCATAATTTTATCAGCGGGCTTCTGGAGCAGAACAATTCCCAGCAGATGAAGGAAATCAACTATGAGCTGAACGGCCTTTATGATAAGGTGAATCAGATTTTCATAACCTTCAATAATGAACAGCTGTATGAAATGTTCCGTTACCAGCCCCATCTGAGTGATTTTGAGCAGATGAAGCAGCGGCTGGATTATGAGCATGAGGTGAAGGAAACTATAAACGGCAATAATATGCAGTCTGTGGTCACCGGGGTCATTTTTTATATAAACGAAGATAAAAATGCCTATGTGGGAAGCGGGCCCATACAGAAGAACTTTTCTTTTCAGGAGGCGGACTGGTATCGGAAATTCCGACAAAGCGGCAGTCTGAAGCTGATGTACGGGCCGCTTACGGAGGATTTCAGGCCGGAAAATATAACAAAAAATGAGGCTATTTATTATATGAGGGCCTGGAATGTGCCTTCTTCCAGCGGTTTCAGGCAGGAGGAAAAGCCGTTTATCCTGTTCAGCATAAATATGGATTATATCCGGGATATTTTCGGGGAATATGCGCAGAACTCCAGGGGATATCTTATTTCCGATAAGGAGGAAAATGTGCTGGCAGGCATTAACCTGACGCAGGCCCAGGAGGAGGAGGTTGCCTTCCTCATCGAAAACCACAGGGAGGATTTGGGGAGGACAGGCACCTTCCTGAACCGGGAGTGGTTTGTGGACGGCGTAACTAACGATCAGTTCGGATGGCATATTTATTCGGTGGAATCCACCCAGGATACCTTCCGGGATATGAACCGGATTATCCGGAATATTAATCTTATCATTCTGGGAACCGGTATAGCGGCCATGGCCCTGACCGTTGTTTTCAGCAGCCGGATCATGATGCCCATCACGCTGCTGAATAAGCTAATCAGTACAATAGAGGAAGAAAACGACACCTTTATCCAGGTAAAAAGCAATGACGAGCTGGGGCAGATAGGAAATCGTTTCAATCAGATGAAGAGAAAGCTTCAGGAAATGAGTGCTAATATGTATCTGAGCAGGGTACAGGAAAAGGAGGCACAGCTTTCCGCTCTGCAGTCCCAGATAAACCCTCATTTCCTGTATAATACCCTGGATAATATATACTGTATCGCCCAGATCGAAGAGGTGGATTCTATTGTCCTGCTGACGGAGAACCTGTCAAATATGATGCGGTACAGCTGTGATATGAAAAACCACAGGGTGCCGCTGGCAAAGGAAATCGAGCATGTTAAGGCTTATGTAAGTATAATAAATATGCGTTTCGATGACAGCATCACCCTGGAATGCTACGTGGAGGCGCCGCTTCTGCAGGTGAGCATTCTGAAGCTGACACTGCAGCCTCTTGTGGAAAACGCATGGAGCCACGGGATTCTGCCCAAAGACGGGCACCGGGGGATCATCCGAATCGATGCCGAAGTCCGGGAGGAGGCGCTTATCGTGACCGTTACGGACGACGGATTGGGAATTACGCCGGAAAAGAGCAGGGAGCTGAATGCGCAGCTGTCCGAAGTCAATTATGAAGCTGCGGATTCGGAGAAGGGATCCGGAGTGGCCCTGAAAAACGTGAACAACCGCATTAAGCTGTCGGACGGCCCGGAATACGGTCTGACACTCTTTCCTGCGGAAGGAGGCGGCTGCCGGGTGGTGATGAAAGTAAAACGGAAACAGAATGAGTGACGGTTTATCCGGGAATAAGTCTTTTTTTACGGGAAAAACGGACGTCCTGCGGTGCGGGATGTCCGTTGCTGCGTGTGAGACAAAATTACCGGTGTAGTGCAAAATATATAAATAAGTTAAAAATATTACACGTAAAACATAAAAATAACCCACTGATTTATAAAGAAAATCTCTATAGAATAGATATATCAGATAAAACAAACGATAAAAAATGACATTGGCTGAATATGTTATACATCTGTTGCTATAGGGAGGGATGAACGATGAAAAAAGGAAATGCCGGCGGACTGCAGAGGGATAACGCGGCGGCGATGAAAAAGAAGTCTCTGTTCAGGATGGTGAAACCGTATCTTTTCCTTCTGCCTATTTATCTTCTGATGGTTACCTTCAAGTATATTCCTTTTGGAATGGCGATCATAAAGTCCTTTTTTAACTGGAACGGGGCCAACGTCAATCTTTTTGTGGGACTGGATAATTACATAGCGGCATTCCGGGATATCACTTTTACCAAATCCCTGGTGAACAGTCTCTGGATCGCCGGAGCGGATATCCTCATTGTCCTGACCTTCCCGCTGCTGGCGGCAGAGCTGCTGTATGCGGTGAAATCCACGAAAAAACAATATGTGGTCAGGACGGCATTTACCTTTCCCATGGTCGTTCCCAGTGTGGTAATCATCCTGCTGTGGAAGTGGATCCTGGCAGGGGATACGGGAGTGCTGAACAATATACTCACCTCCGTCGGGCTGGGAAATCTGGCAAAACCCTGGCTGGGGGACAGCAGGACGGCGCTCGGTTCCATCATCGCAATCGGTTTTCCCTGGCTGGGAAGCGCTTCTCTGGGCGGCCTTCAGTTCTTGCTTTACTTCGGGGCGCTGCAGAACATATCCAAGGATATGTTTGAGGCGGCGGAAATTGACGGGGCTAATATCTTCCGGCGGTTTATCAAAATCGACCTCCCCATGCTGGCAAGCCAGATGAAGCTGACGGTGACCCTTGCCATCATCAATGCGGTCCAGGTTTTTGATATGGTTTATATCCTGACAAAGGGAGGCCCGGGAACGGCTACCATCACACCGTCGGTGGTGCTTTACGAGCAGGGCTTTACCTACCGGAAAATGGGATACGCCTCCGCAATCGGCGTTATCATGTTCGCAATTATTATGGTACTAACAGTAATTAACCAGAAGCTTATGAAAAATACGGAAAGCATGGATTAGGGGAGGTGCACGGAAATGAGAAAAGCAGTCAGTATTTTCAGCCGTATCTTATTGGGCATCCTTTTATTGCTCACACTGGCCCCCTTTTATCTGTTGGTTATTAATTCTTTTAAAGGGCAGACCGAAATAATTAAAACACCCTTTCAGCTGGCCGTGAACTGGCAGTTTATGAATTATGCCAAGGCGCTGCCCCAGGTGGTCCGGCCCATGCTGAATTCCCTGCTGGTAACCTTTGCGGTTATTTTGATAACGGTGGTGGTTTCCATGCTGGCCAGCTACGCCTTTGTCCGTTATGAGAGTTTTTTCGGAAAAGAGCTTCTCTATTATGGAATCATCGCTCTGCTTATGATACCGGGCTTCGTCATGCTGATACCGCAGTTTGTACAGATAACGAATCTGGGGCTGTTCAATTCCTACTGGGGGCTGATTCTGCCGCCCGCCGCTTATCAGGTGGCGATGGGGACGTTCCTGACGCGTAGCTCCATGGAGGCTATTTCCAAAAGCCTGTTTGAAGCGGCGGAAATCGAAGGAGCCGGGGATATGGACATTCTGCTGAAGGTGGTTCTTCCCCTGTCCAAACCGATACTGTCCACCGTGACCATTATGACTGGGCTGAATGCATGGAACAATTATATCTGGCCTCTGGTCGCCAGCTCCGGCGAAGCGACACAGCAGATTGCGGTGGCGCTGACCAAGCTGATTGTATCGGTATCGGACGGAAACGGGGTGCTGTTTGCAGGTTATATTATCGCATCTCTTCCTCTGGTGATCCTGTTCTGTTTTGCCAGCAAATATTTTGTGGCAGGAATTACGCAGGGAGCGGTTAAGGGATAAGGGAAGGAATAAGAAGTTGAGTTTCATGCCGCTGCTGCGGCAGCGGAAAGAGCAGCAATAGGAAAAGGAAACAATAGGAAAAAGCAGTATTTTTATTCTAAGGAGGAAAAAACATGAAAAAGAGAATGAAAGCATTGGCGGCAATCGCACTGTCTGTTTGTATGCTTGCAGGCTGCGGCAGTTCACAGAAGCCGGCGGCTCCGGCGGAATCCTCAGCGGGCGGCGGGGAATCACAGGCTCCTGCAGCGGCGGAAACGGGCGGGGAAGAGGCCTCTGCCGGCGATACGGACTTTTCCGGGGTGACGCTTGTATTCGCCCAGGATTTATCAACGGATGAAACGGCGAACGCCTTATCCGAAGAAATTATTAAGGAATGGGAAACAAAGACCGGCGCGACTGTGAAGTTCGAAAAGCAGCCTACCGATTACCGGGTATGGCTGACCACACAGTTTACCGCCAACCAGGGCCCTGACGTGTACACCGGAATTATTTATGATATCACTGCGGATTATGAAGCGGGCTATCTGCATAATTTCAAGGATTTATATGATCAGGAAAGCCCCTATGATACAGGCAAGGCATGGAAGGAAACTCTTCCGGATTCCATTCTGGAGAGAATGTATCTGACGGACAATGATGTGCCGGGCTATCCGTCATCCACCAGCGTTGTAAGGATCTTCTACAACCAGTCCTTATTTGATGCGGCAGGGGTGCAGGTGCCTGAAACCTGGGATCAGTTTATGGATGTCTGTCAGAAGCTGAAAAGCGCAGGAACGACTCCTTTTGCGTTCCCCAATGCATCCAAGGACGATCTTTCCTGGCTGTGGTTCAACAATTCCGTATGCAGCCAGCTGAATAATGATTTGGTGGAAAAAACAGATGTATCCGGAAACGGGTTTATCGAGCTGAATGAAATGGTGAAGGCTTTTGACGAAGGGACACTGGATTTCACCTCGGATTCCATCAAGGATTCTTTTGACCTGATGAAAGATTTTTCCCAGTACTGGACCTCCGATTACAACGGACTGGATCAGAAGACGGCAATTGATATGTTTATCCGCGGCGAGGTTGCTATGGTACAGGCCATGTCCACCAACCTGACAGCCATTTCCGCAAATGTGGGGGACAGCTTTGAATACGGCGTTATGGCAATTCCGGTAATTACAACGGATACCAATAAAAATGCCATGGGAAAATCCGTTATTCTCGGCGGTCAGCCTGATATCATTTTTGCCGTAAATAAAGCATGTGAATCCGACCCCAAAAAGCTGGCGGCGGCCATTGATTTTGCACAGTTTATGTCTTCTCCCGATGTACAGAGAAGATTTGCCGAAGGCATCAACCGGATTCCCCTTTCCACAAGCACACAGCTGCCCGACAGGCTTTCCGGCTTTATTATCACAGAGGAACCGCTCCGCCTTGCTTATTACACAGGAGTAAACAGCGAGCTTCGTGACTTCTTCTGCCGCGGCGGCCAGATGTATCTGGAAGGAACCTATGATACCGATGCATTTGCACAATATGTGCAGGATTCCTTCAAAACGGTATTCGATACCATCAAAGCAGAAAAAGAGTGGAGCGCCGAAAATAACTACGGGCTGGATACGCAGTAACAGGAGTTAAACTTCAATTAAGACCACATATACCGGAAGGTATGGTGAATGACAGTGGGCTGGCCTCGGGCCGGTCCACTTTTAGGAGGAATGATCATGACTAAACCGAATCTGATCTATATACTTGCGGATGATATGGGCTACGGGGATATCTCCGCGCTGAATGAAAACTGCGGATTCCGGACGCCGAATCTGGATGAAATGGCGGAAAACGGGATCTGCTTCACCGATGCCCATGCTACCGCTGCGGTATGTACGCCGTCCCGTTACGGTATACTGACCGGTCGTTATAACTGGAGATCACGGCTGAAGTCCTCTGTGATGGGAGGCTATTCCGAACCCCTGATTGAACGGGGGAGAAAAACGCTGGCGGATATGCTGAAGGATAACGGCTACCGGACGGCTATGGTCGGAAAATGGCATTTGGGGATGAGCTTCGCAAAAGAGGAAGGGTTTGTGGAAAAACCGGACTTCGATGCCTGCGATCATGTGGATTACGCAGGCAAAATAGAAGATTCCCCGGTTTCCCATGGATTCGAATACTTTTACGGGATCAGCGCTTCCCTGGATATGCCGCCCTATATCTATATAGAAAATGATCATTTTACGGCGCTGCCGGATCATGTAACAAAGGGAACGGGAAAAGGATTTTTCCGGGAAGGGCCAACCGCCCCGGGCTTTGAACAGGAAAAGGTGCTGGATGAGCTGACGGATAAGGTACTGGAAAAAATAGAGGAATACCGGGAGGAACCGTTCTTTCTTTATTTTCCCATGCCTGCTCCCCATACACCCATCCTTCCGGCACAGCAGTTCCGGGGAAAATCCGGTACGAATGAATATGGGGATTTTGTCCTGCACTGTGATGATGTGGCGGGAAGGATCAACCGGAAACTGAAGGAACTGGGACTTTTTGAAAATACCATCCTGATCTATACGTCGGATAACGGCTGTTCTCCCATGGCGGATTATCAGGAGCTTCTGGCGAAGGGGCATAATCCCAGCTATGTATTCCGCGGCACCAAGGCCGATATTTATGAAGGGGGACACCGCATTCCTCTGATTGTACAGTGGCCCCAAAAGGTGCCGAAGGGAAAAAGGTGTTCCCGAATGGTCTGCCTGAGTGATATCATGGCTACCATGGCGGATTGCCTGGATATCCCGCTGGAGCCGCAAATGGGAGTGGACAGCGTGAGCAGCCTTCCGTTATGGCTGGATCCGGAGGGGGAAGAGGTCAGGGAGGATCTGATCCATCAAAGTATTGACGGTTCCCTTTCTATACGAAAAGGAAAATTCAAGCTGGAAATGTGTCCGGGATCCGGCGGCTGGTCGGATCCGAAGCCGGGGGAAGAACCCGCCGGAGCGCCCAGGTTCCAGCTGTATGACCTTTCCGTGGATATCGGGGAGAAAAAGAATGTGATTGAAGAATACCCGGAGATAGAAAAAGAACTCAGGGAAATCCTGAAAGGACACATCTTCCGCGGAAGGAGCACACCGGGGCCGGAACAGCATAACGACGGGGAACCGGTATGGGAAACCATACGCTGGGTGGAAGAGCTTTAGTATTTTTTGAAAGGCATCTGTTTTTTCCCGCCAGGCAAAGAAAAGCTGCAGATTAGAAAAGAAACAGAACATGACAGAAATGAAAAAAGATAAGAAGATACAGAAGAACGGCACCTCGTCTGCTGACAGGGCACCGTTCTTCTGTATCTTTTTTTATGATTAGGCAGGCAGAGTTATGCTTTGTCCTCAGGAAGATTAAGCATCCAGCACACGCGCATCATGGTCAGCCGGTTCCTTGCGCTGGGAGAAAATCGGAGCAGCTGGGGAAGATAAGCGGAAGGAACGTCGATATCCTCCATGCTTTTCTTAGCACCGATTTCTTCATACAAAGCGGTAAGCTCCTCCGGGCGGGGGATTGTTGCGATGATTTTCCGGATTTCAGGCCAGGCATTGATGAGCATTTCCGGCGTGACTCCTTCCATACAGTCCTTTTTGTTCTCTTCCACAATGCTGGGATACAGGGACGGGCCATACAGCTCCTCCAGCTCTTTTTCCGGAAGCATGGAATAGGGATGGACATAAGGGGATATATCTTCTGTTTCAGCGATTTTGTGGCAGGCCTGGGAAATGAGTATGGTTCCCACGCCTACCTTTTCCCCGTGAAGCGCATCGGAATGGAAGGGGAAGGCCGCAGGCTGCATTTCTATCAAATGGGAAATATGATGCTCCGAACCGGAGGCGGGGCGTGAATTCCCCATCAGCTGCATGGCCAGGCCGGAAAGAATAAGCCCGTAGGTCAACTGTTCGAAGGCATGCTCATCCTGTTCCTTCAAGCCGGTGCAGCAGGAGCGGACAGCGTCCACAGCATCCCGTGTCATGGATTCAATGACCGGGCAGAGATATTCTCCTGTGAGGGCATGGCCAATATTCCAGTCGGCCAGGGCGGTATACTTGCCGAAAATATCGCCTGCGCCGCTGAGGGCCAGATACAGGGGAGCTTCTTTTATGATATCAATATCCGCCAGCACGAATACGGGCGCAACGCCGGGCATTGTCTTTTTATAGCCCTTCCAGGTCATGGCGGACACGGTGGAGCAGAAGCCGTCTACGCTGGCCGCGGTAGGGCAGGAGATAAAAGGAATCCCTCTGTCATTGGCACAATAGCGGGTGGTATCATGAATGGTGCCGCTTCCGATGGCAACCAGATAATCGATATCACCGTCCAGCTGTTCCATAACCTTTCCCACTGCGATTTCATTGGCATGTAAATTCGTGGGATCCAGGATGATTTCCTGATCGGCGGCGGGATGCAGCATGTTTTTGGCATGATAGGTGTTCTCATCATAAATTACGGCGCGTTTTCCGGTAATTCCGTATTTGTCCGTATAAAAGTCCAGTTTTTTCAGACAGCCGGGCTCGATAATGGCTTCTTTGGTGATCATTTCATGGCTTCTGCCGCAGGAACAGGGGCCGTTTAATTTGGCACTGTCAATTATCATAGGGATTCCTCCTGAATTATTAAAATGAACAGATATGTTTGCTGTAAGGTACAGTTGCATTATAATATATTTGCCTTTTGATGTCCATAGAAAATGAAATAAAATCGTAAGCAAAATGAAAGTGGCTGTAATCGTTCAGACCTGTCCGGACGGTTAAAAGCTGAGCAGGCAAAGAATTAAGGAAAAAAGCAATAGGTAGTTGCAGAGTGTGCGCAAGGAAGTATATAATTGGAGTAAAAAAAGAATATGCCGGTCCGGCCGGCAAAGGGGTGCAATATGAATCAGGACGAACGACGGAAATATATCTTGGATCAGCTGAAAATAAAGTCTTCCATATCGGTTTCGGAGTTAAGCGAGGCTTTTTCACTTTCGGAGGTTTCTGTGCGTAAGCTTCTTGCGAACATGGAGCAGGAAGGGGTATTGAAGCGTACCTGGGGAGGCGCGGTGAGCAGGTACGGTTCCCTGCGGGAATTTTCCCATCAGGAAAATGAGGTCCGCCACAGGGAAGAAAAAAAGGCAATCGCAGCCGCTGCCTATGACTGCATTCAGGATGGAGAAGCGGTTTTTCTGGACAGCGGCACGACAACCTTCGAGCTTGCCAGAATGATTGTGGAGGGGCCGAAGCGGAATATTATGCCGTGTACGAACAATATTTTTGTGGCAATGGAGCTTGCGAAAGCGGCGGATATCCACAGCATTATAATCGGAGGCGAGCTGCGCACCAACATTTATTCCTGTGTGGGCTATCTGGCGGAACAGGTGCTGGGGAACCTGTTCTTTGACAAAGGCTTTATCAGCGCCAACCATTTTACGGTGGAAAGAGGCTTTTCCACGCCCACGCTGGGAGAAGCGGAACTGAAACGAAAGATACTGACCATTTCCAAAGAAAAGATCATGCTTCTGGACTATACGAAATTCGGGGATGATTCCATGGTTTTGATAGCCTCACCGGAGAATGTGGATATCCTGATCACGGACTGGCATGCGCCGGAGGAACTGACATCGGGGTTTGGCGACAAGGGAGTAAAAACGATTATAGCGCCTCAGGTGTGAATGCAGACTGGCTGAAAGCAAAGCTGCGGGAAGGAATTCAATGATATGAAACAGAAAACAGACACCTTGTTTTACCGGAACTTTTTTTCTATATATGTTATCCTGGTCCTTCAGAACGTGGTGACCTTAAGCGTGAATCTGGCGGATAATATGATGCTGGGGGCCTACAGCGAGACGGCTCTGTCCGGCGTGGCTGCGGTGAACCAGATCCAGTTCATCTACCAGCAGCTCCTGATGGCCCTGGGGGACGGGCTTGTTATATTCTGCAGCCAGTACTGGGGACAGCGCCGGACGGAACCCATGAAAAAAATCGCTGCGGGAGCCATGTGGGCGGGGCTCGGGATCGCGGTGATCCTGTTCACGCTGGTCAGTATTTTTCCCTATCAGACGCTGGGCATTTTTACAACGGAGAAATCAATCATTGAAGAAGGCGTTCGTTATCTGGCCATCATCCGTTTTACATATTTCTTCTTTGCCGTCACACAGATCCTTCTTGCTACCATGCGGAGCGTGGAATTGGTGAATATAGCCTTTCAGCTGTCGATCATCACTTTTTTCATTAACTGCGGCATTAATTATGTGCTGATTTACGGCCATTTCGGCGCTCCGGAAATGGGCGCGGCAGGCGCGGCGGTGGGAACGCTGGCCGCCCGGGCCATAGAACTGCTGGTATTGCTTTTCTATATCCGTAAAAAGGAAACCAATCTGCGGCTTAGGCTGAGTGATTATTTTCATCCGGACAAGCTTCTGTGCAGGGATTATTTTAAATTAACCGCGCCCATGCTGCTGGTACAGGGGCTGTGGGGAGTCAATACCGCATTGCAGACTGTTATTCTCGGCCATATGACTGCGGCGGCGATTGCAGCCAACAGTGTGGCATCCACCATCTTCCTGATGGTCAAGTCCATGGCGGTAGGAGCGGCTTCCACCGCTTCCGTCATTATCGGAAAAACCATTGGGACAGGGGATATCGATCTGGTCAAGCATTATGCAAAGCTGATGCAGCGGCTGTTTTTGATAATCGGTGTGGTATCCGGGCTTGTCCTGTTTGTAATCCGTGTTCCTCTGCTGCGGATTTATGATTTGACGCCGGCCACCAAAGATATGGCGAATACCTTCCTGATTATACTGAGCATCGTAATCGTGGGAATGTCCTATCAGATGCCGACCAATAACGGAATTATCCGCGGCGGCGGAAACGCCATGTTTGTGGTGAAGATGGACTTGATCAGCATATGGGGGATTGTAATCCCTCTGTCCTTCATTATGGCCTTTGTGGTAAAGGCTTCTCCTGCGGTGGTGGTATGCTGTCTGAACGCGGATCAGATATTCAAGTGTGTGCCGGCCTTCCTGGAATCCCATTACGGGAACTGGATCCGGAAACTGACCAGATAGCCGGACAGGCATGCCGGAGTGCCCGCAGGAAAAATATTGACAAGTAAATTTGTCATTGACAACTTTGTTTGTCAATGTTATTATCAGGGTGACAAGAAAAGTTGTCATCCTGTTTTGCGTTGCAGGATATCCCGAAGGCCTGGGAGGATAGGAACGCTGGGAAAGGAGGTCATAATGCCGTTATATAACCGATTGAAGGAACACCGGGCGAGGCTGGGAGTAAATCAGGCGGAGCTTGGCAATATGGCCGGGGTGTCCAGGCAGACCATCAGCCTGATTGAAAGAGGGGATTATTCACCCTCGGTCACCCTGGCACTGAAGCTGGCCGCTATTTGCGGGACTACGGTGGAGGATATTTTCAGATATGAAGAATGAAAAAAGGAAAAAATCGCAGAGAAATAAAAGAGCCGGCAATTACCGGCAGATAGGAGCGGGTGATGAAGGATAATAAGAATAAATCAAAAAGTATGGGACAGATTCTGGCTAAAATAGTGCTGTGGCTTGTTGCTGGCGGCGCTGTCGGATTCCTCACCTCATTTCTGATTATGTCTGTCAAGAAGGACACGACAGATGTCATGCATTTCTTTTATAATGGTTATTTACAGTACTCATTTGGGTACCAGGCAGGCTTTTTCGTGGTATTGGGAGCAGTCGCTTTTATTTATTACCGGAAAGCGGGAGCCGCAATCCGTCAGGGAACCTATGAAGAAGAGGATAAGGCCAACGATTACCAGAATGTTTCAATATCAGCCAATGAAATTAACATGGTGATCCAGTTTCTGCTGTTCGGCCTGGCTATGGACATGAAAAATCCCAATATGCTGGCCTGTGTAATCCTGTTTGTGATATTTTGTACAGGCATCATCATTATGGAAGCGGTATTGATTAAGCAGATTAAAAAGATCCATCCGCTGAAAAACGGTGATGTGGGAGACACTAATTTTAACAAGCGATGGATGGACAGCTGCGATGAAGCGGAACGCATGATTATTTATAAAGCCTCCTACAGCACCTTTCAGGTCATGAAGTCCATGCTTCCGATCATGGAAGCCGTGGCTCTGCTGGGAAAACTGATGTTCGGAACCGGGAATTTCCCAATTATCCTGATTTGCATCCTCTGGGGCGTGCATACCGGCGTGTACTGCTTCGGAAGCATGAAGCTGGAAAAAGAAGGAATAGAGTAGACGTTATAAATCACACCCACCCTGCGTTTTGTGCCGTGCCTTCCCTCTGCGGATGCCCTTCCCGGCGGGTCTGTGTACCCTGCGCAGGCACGTTCTCACTCTGCTAAAAACGCAGCGGTACTAAGATTGCAAAGGACGCAATCTAAGGACCGGCGTTTTTAGAAGGCCTTTGCAGGGGATACACATCCGCCGGGCAGGGAATCCGCAGCGGGAAGGCAGGCAGGCCGAATACAAGAAGCTCAGGGCAGAGTTATGTAACGTAAAGGGAGGAGGAAGGGAAAAACAGGGATGAGGGAGTTACTGGTCACGGAGTGAACAGTAACAAGGGAATGGAGATTTGGGGGCTTGACTTGTGCGCTCTATAGTGATAGAGTGGAAATGTGCTCTATAGCGATAGAGTGAATGGGAGATTATATGAATAGTAAAAATAAGATCAGTGAAGCGGAACTGGAGATTATGAAGATTGTATGGGAGAGGCAGGAGGCTGTGGCCAGCAGTGATATTGTGGGGATTTTGAAGAAGCGGTGCGGGTGGGAGGATACGACGATTTATACGATGCTCAGCAAGCTGGTGAAAAAGGGAGCGCTTCTGCGGGAGAAGAAGGCTGTTTCTTATTATTCTGCGGCTCTTTCTGAGGAGGAGTATACGCTGGAGCAGACGGAGCGTCTTATTGACAGATTGTTTTCGGGGGATTCGCGGCAGCTGGTGTCTATGTTGGTGGAAAATAATAAAATAAGCCGGGAGGATATCCATTCGCTCCGGCAGTTCTGGGAGGATGAGACGGATGGCTGATTTTCTGATACTGCTTCTTTCCATGTCTGTATCCGGAAGCATTCTGGTGCTTTTGCTTTGGGGGCTCCGTCCTGTCCTGGGCAGGAGGCTTTCCGGGGCGTGGATGTATTATATCTGGATTATTGTGGCTCTTCGGATGCTCCTGCCTTTCACGCCGGAGCAGGGGCTTCTTAACCGTTTTCCGGGCAGTCTGGGATCGGTGCGGCAGGAATCTGTGGCGTCCGGGGACATCGGTTCGCAGAGTACTTTGATGTCTGATAATTCCGACATGGAGGACGGCGGGATCGAAAACGCTGACCTGCAGGATAACTCTTCCCGGGAGATGAATGATATACAAGAGCAGGAGGGGGTTCATGCAGGCAGCCCGGAAGATGTCCGGCCGGGAAATGGATTTTTCTCTTTTCTTTCCGGGCATCTCGCGGATGCCGTGCCGGCAGTCTTGTTTTTTATATGGCTTACCGGGGCGATCTTTCTTTTTCTTCGGGCAGCCCTGGCCTCCCGTATTTTTCCGGAGCGTATCCGCAGGGGAGCCTTTCCTGTTGATTCGGCGGCAATAAATGTCTGTTATGAAAAGGCCTGCGGCAGGCTGTCCATTCGGCGGCCTCCGCAGCTGCTGGGCAGCACGGAAGCTATATCTCCTATGCTTACGGGCCTTCTGAAGCCTGCTATTGTTCTTCCTGTCAGTGTCCTGCAGCATCCGGAAAATCTTTCTTTTATTTTCCGGCATGAGCTGATTCATTATAAAAGGAAGGATATATGGTTTAAATGGCTGTTTCAGCTGGTGGAATGTGTTCACTTTTTTAATCCTTTTGCCTATCTTCTGCGCCATCAGGTGGAGCGCTGCTGTGAACTCTCCTGTGACGAAGCTGTGGTTAAGGATATGACATTTCAGGAACGGAAGGCTTATGGCACCACTCTGCTGGATGCCCTGGAACGGGGTATTTTTCCCCGCACTCCCGCCGCTTCCGCCTCCCTGTGCGAAAATGCTGCATTTATCAAAGAAAGGTTGGTCATGATCAAAATGAATAAGAAAAAAAGCACTTTTATTAAAGTTATCACGCCTCTGCTTACCACAGGAATCTGCTTCGGTGCCTTTTATCTGGGGGCCTGTGCTGCTCCTGCCGATTCCTCCCCGGCGGGGAATGCTGTTCCTGCCTCTCTTTCCAAACAGTCACAAACCTCAGGGCCTGGTTCTCTCACAGAACTGTCTGCTGCGGTTAATACGCCGTCTTCTTCGAAAAAACCTGCTTCTTATACCGATGCAGAGGCCCCTGACGGCTTTACTCTTCTGAAGACAGAGACTGCTTCCCTGGATTCTGTCCGGAATCTGAGGCTTCTTCTTTCTTTTGAAGACGTGACCCTTTATCCAACTGCGGATAATACTGTTACAATGCTGTTTTACGGAAATAATCGCATCACTTATGCGAAGGACGAAATCGCATCCCTCAGGCAGACATCAGGAAGTGTTTCCCTGGAGTCCGGCAAGATGAACAAAGCCTGGAGCAGGCTGTCCTCGGATAAATGGCAGCCTAAAGTTTATATATACCTGCCCGCCGACTTTGCAGGAAATCTGCAGGTGCAAATCGGCAGCGGCAGTCTGCAGAGCACCACAAACCTGCAGGCAGCTTCCGCTTCCTTCGAAACCGCCTCAGGGAAAATGGTTCTCGGGGATGTCGGTGCGGACGGTCAGCTGGCCCTTACCAATCATTCCGGATCCACAAGCGCCGGCAGCCTTTCCGGGGAACAATGTGTGCTGGACAACGCCAGCGGCAAGCTTACCACCGGAATCATCACATCTCTGAAGGCCGGCTCTCTTACCAACGCATCCGGTAAACTGACTGTCGGGAATATTACCGCCGGTCAATGCAGTATTGAAAACATGAGCGGGAATCTCAATCTGGGTCTGCTGGATATATCCGGCTCTCTGAAGCTGACCAACGTATCCGGTCCCGTATCAGGCGGACAGATTACTGCAAAAGAATATACCGTTTCCACGGGCAGCGGCAGAATGGAAATACAGTCCCTTGCCGGTACCGGCAGTCTCACCAGCGGAAGCGGCAGCATCCGGGCCGGTTCTCTGGCACTTACCGGAGCACTGACCATGGAAACCGGGAGCGGAAGCATCCATGCCGCTATTCCGGAAAATACGGGAATAGACTTAACCATTGCTTCTGTCGGAAGCGGCAGCATTAATACCTTTTTCTCCATTCCTGATTATAAAAAGGCTGACTCCGGGACTTCCGCCCGTTATGGAAACGGCCCTTATCACCCTGTTACAGTAAGCGCCGGCAGCGGCTCCATAAATCTGGAAAAACAGTAAACAAAAAGCATCACGGCAGACCGCCGTGATGCTTTTGTTTTATCTGTATTAAATTTATCCGTTTCTTTACTCTTCCTCAAAAGCGCGGTTCAGCTCTTCACAGCCCTCCAGCACAAATCTTCCGTTCCGGATTATTTGATATTCCCTTCCGCCGCCATCCACGGCAGTCAGTTCTCCCAGTTCATCATAAGGTATCGTAATATCCGTATGGCAGTTAAAATATGCAGCCGCCATATTCTCACAACGTCCGGCGGATACTTCATTATCCTTGGCTATCAGCCGTTTTCCGTCAGGATTGCAGGTAACCAGATCCTCTTCATGGGAATAGCAGGTATCTCCCACCGCAAAATGAGGCCCCATTTTTTCGGCAATCAATATGGGCAGCTTATCTCCGATATCGTACTTTTGTGCAAACACATAAGCGGTGGTATTCGTGCCTACGGCAAATTCTCCGATAGGCAGCGTGTCATGGTGGTGAAGCACATTTTCACGGATAAATTTCTTATTTTCTTCCGGCGTTTCAAAATTGGTACAGCTATAATCCGCAATCATACCATCTTTGAATTCTATTTCCAGGTTCAGGTATTTCAGCCCGTTCAGATAAACCCTGGTCACATGCAGCCTTCCGTCTGTCCCCTTCAGTACCGGAGAAGTGAACACCTCTCCCACGGGGATATTCACATCGGCCACACAGTTTTCAAAATTGGTTTCCTCCGCCGGGTTTTCCAGCTTGTGAAGCGCCACCCGCAGATCTGTTTTGTTGGCGCCGCAGCCTTTGATATGCACATATTCCGCCTTGTCGAGAGTATCGATTATCTTCTGCTGGATTCCCTGATAAAGCTTATAATCCAGCGTATTGATACGGAGTACTCCGTCAAAAATGGTTTCAAAGTTCTCCCCTATCTCCGGCACGGGAAAAGCGATGATGGTAAAGCTTCTCTCATCCCCTTTTACATATTCATTCATCAATGCGCCCGCCGCCGACTGGAATTCCACCGCCAGCTTCTGCTGTTCCTCATTCAGACGCAGGTTTTCTTCCTTGCTCACCGGCTCAAAGGGAATTTCCCCGAATTCCTCAATCACCGCGGGGCCGCCGTGCACAGCCGCCAGCTCCTTCACACTTTCCAGAGCATTCCGGTAATTTTCCAGACGGTGATGCACATATTTCTTATCATAGAACAATGCCTGATCGTATTCATGATCATAGTCAAACTGCTTGTTGGCAGCTGAACCGTAGAAACCGTTCTTATTCAGCTTGCGGCCCTCAAGAAAACTGGCCGGCGCCCTGTAAATGACAGACTCCAGGCCCATTTTACGGAAGTTTTCCACCGCTTTTTTAACCACCCGTTCAAATCCCAGGAAATAGCGGATATTCACGGATTTCTTCTTATGGATATCCTTACCGGTCACTTCAAACCCGATGCGGTAGCCTTCCGTATAGGTATCTGCCATCAAGGCGATTTTTTCTTCGGGAAGAGCGTTCAGATAGCCCGCCATGCGCAGTTCATTTTCTGTTATATATTCTCCGAACCGGTACAGATAGCGCAGGTCCGTCAAATCACTTTCCATGATTATTTTAAGAGCAAAATCTTCTTTCCAGTCAAAGGTGGAGCGCATGCTTTTTTCCAGCATGGTTTCGGAATAGTCACTGGCAAACCAGTAGATCATGTCCCTGATTTCCTCATATTCCGGTAAAGCCTTCCTCTCTTCTTCCGCAAAAACGAAGGCATGATATACCTCAAGGAAAAGCTCCATACGTATTACCATGGATTCCATATCCTGTTCATAGGCAAAGGCGATAAGGCTTCTTTGCTCTGCCGCCAGAAAAGACAGAACCTGCCCGAATTCCTTTCCCAGTGCCGCAGCTGCAAAAGCAGGGTTCGCATAGCTTTTTCCATAATTTTCAGGAAGGACATCCGAATAAAGCCTGCGGTTATTCTCCTGCAGTTCCCCGATACCGGCTTCCTTAAGCCGTCCTTCGGCCACGTTAAAATACTCCTGTACGAACAGTTCTATCTGCTTTGCCGTATTTACAAAATAATCCCTGAAGGCCTCCTCCGCAAGCTCCTCCTCCCCAATCTGGGAAATCCGTTCCCTGCACAGGGAAAAACGTTCCGCAAGAATCTGTTCCTGCAGACCTTCTTCCTTTGTTTCCATGCTGATATCTTTCTTTTCATTCATAATCCATACACTCCTGCATATAAAATAAAACCAACCCCGGCAATCGCCAGTACATTTAACAGAATTCCCAGATAAGAGAATAAATAAAATTTATCTTCTTCCATTTTGGACATGATACCCAAAACAATTCCTGTCAGGGCAAAAAGGAGGGCGAACAAAACGCCCATGCCGTACTTCACCAGAGCCTCTCCCTGATTCTGAAAGGTCCCGTATACGGCCAGAAACAGGGAAAACAGGGAAACTGCCCCTAATACTGTGGACATAATTCCTTTCCTGGATTCCTTTTTATTGGTAAAAATATATTTACGGCCCATTTCATTCCTCCGCCTGCATCCGATTTCCCACACTGTCTTACTATCAAAAAGTGCCTCCGCGGGCACGCTGCCAGCCGATTGTATCCGGCTGTAAGCACCGTACCCCGGAAGGCACCCTTGAAAATCAGAACATAATCCTGGACTTTCCGGCCAGCAGCTTTGCTCCGCTTATAATTAACAGAACACCGCCGACAATTCCCGTTACCATAGTCACAATCCCCAGAACAATATTCGTAACACCGGTTCCTCTCATTGTCCTGTAAATTTTTTCATCCATAGATATCCTCCTATTTCACTCCATACTGCGCATAATATGCATCAATTGACGCTTTCATGGCATCGTCAATAATAATCTTTCCATCATGAGTTCTGTTATACAGATATTCCACCACTTCTTCCATGCTTACGATGGCATTGGCGGGGAAACCGTACAGCTCCTGAATCTCCTGGAGGGCGCTTTTCTCTCCTTTTCCTCTTTCGCAGCGGTTTAAGGAAACCATCAGCCCTTTTATCTCAACGTCAGCCTGAGCCTTGATAATAGGGAATGTCTCTTCAATGGACTTGCCTGAGGTAGTAACATCCTCAATAATGACCACCCGATCTCCGTCCTTTATTTTGCTTCCCAGAAGGATTCCCGTATCACCGTGATCCTTCACTTCCTTACGGTTGGAACAATATTTAATATCCTTCCCATACAGTTCGCTGATAGCCATCGTTGTAGCCACAGACAGGGGAATTCCTTTATAGGCAGGCCCGAAAAGAATATCAAAATCAAGACCATAATTATCATGGATGGCCTTTGCGTAATATTCTCCCAGCTTACGCAGCTGCGTACCGGTCACATAAGCGCCGGCATTCATGAAAAAAGGAGATTTTCTTCCGCTCTTCAGCGTAAAATCACCGAATTTCAGAACATCACTTTCAATCATAAAATCGATAAATTCTGATTTATATGCTTCCATCATCCACATTCTCCTTTTGTTGGGGGCTTATTTCCCTAATTCTACCACATCTTTTCCCCATTATCAATCAATGGGTTTAGGGTGCAGATAAAATTCTGAGTGGGCGGCTCCGTCTGCCCGGGATCCCCTTCCGTTTCCTCCAGA